>OCOJ01053732.1_pt1 | contig 19764 bp, 14 predicted proteins | sample 1539251 | NCBI WGS metagenome assembly OCOJ01 (sample SAMN01911457, study PRJEB22624) | soil metagenome | biome: Soil | place: Malaysia | collected 2012-04-30 | depth RA_metagenome m | reverse complement strand
ACCACCCCGACCGAGCCATAGAACAAGCCAAGAAACGGTTCGCTCAAGGATATGCAAGAGTGATCGTCATCTTCACACGGGTTGACGACGAAAGAGACGTCAGAGACCTATGCTGCAAAGATGAGGAACTAAACAGGAGGATCAGGCAAGGCCAACTCGAACTCCAAACTCATCAACCGTTAACAGCTCAGGGACACGAGGCAGCGGCTCAGGTCTCGACTCAACCTCATGAAGTTCGACAATTGTCGCCTAGCCAAACTAAGGGCATCACCATGTTTGACGTGGGAAGGGAGACCGAGGTGCTCAGAGGTAAGGTTGAGAAACTGCTTAGGAGATTGGGCGCCACACAGATAACCGTGTTCCACGAAAGCGACTCAGGCACGGTCCTTCAATGCATTGATCGGGATGGTAAGAAAACATTCGTCAAGTATGAAGTCCGATACTACAACAATCCGATCAGGCGAGTCGAGGTAGCGGACTTCGCTAAATACGTGCAGGAAAAGAGACGCCTAGGGGCGGAAGGGGGAATCTACATGACAAACGCAACCTTTGAGCAAGGATTGGACAGCCAAATCGAACTCATCGACGGCAAACAATTAGATGAATTACTCATTCATCAACCTCGCTAATACTGATCCGTAACACGCAGCAGAAATTTAGAATCATTAGCTCCAGCCTGAGAGGATTTCATCATTGGTTACCTTTTTCACCTGTAGCTCCTTTTCCAGCTAAATGGGGAAAAATATCGGGCAACTATGAACGAAGAGCGCGAAAACTGTTCGCCACGGGAGAGGAAAGCTTCTTCAAGTCTAAGTTCTAGCTTCGATGTGGTTGAAGCCGCTCACTCAATTACGAAGCGGAAAGGTGTAACCTCAGTTCAGGTAGCAATTTCCCGGGCATTACCTCCCAAAGTCGTCTGACATGTCTGATATATCACAAAACATTCTTCAAAATCATACGAATACCCGCTAACATCATTCATCACTGAACCCCTGCAGCCTATTAGTTAGTCGGCAAGCCCTGAGTCGTAGGAAATGGATTTGGAAGAGATCGAACTCTACTGGTACGGTCCTTACGACCCTGAACTCTTCTTCTTAGAAGAGATCGCAAGGGAAGTGATGGGCGTGTACATGTTTCTCGACAGTGAACACCACGAGGACGCAGGCACGTGGACACATCACAAACTCCTCTACATCGGTATGGTGTACGATCAGATGTTCAACGACCGGCTTAGGCAGCATATGCGCGGAGACGACGTATGGCAGTGGATCGAAGAGAATTATGAGTACGAGGTCACCGTAAAGGCCGCCCGGGTCGGACTCCCGGACAGACAGCGGATAAGCCGCGAGCTCGTGCAGGCAATTGAAAGTCTCCTGATCGCAGTCATGCAGCCGCGAGGCAACATCAGGAGCACCCGGACTTACACTTGGCGAACTCTCAAAGTCACAAACATGAGACAGTTCAAGCCGCTGAGACAGACAGTCTCAACAGGCGACTTGGCTTAGGCAACGGAGTGAGTTGAGCCAGCGGTCATTGAGTTTTGATTTAACAGGAACCTGATGATTCAAATCAAGTTCCTGGCTTTGGTCCGTCATTTGCAAAATTGGCAGGTGCCATTCAATTCGAGAGTTGCGAGCGCGTTCCGGATTGCAGATTCAGCATCCTGCCTTGACTTTACCAGACTCCTCGCATCTTCTTTCAGTATTCCGGACGCTTCGGTAGACTTCTTAACTAGTTCGCGAAGATCTCGTTTCGCTGCTTCTACTCGAGGCACCTCGTCCTTAGTCAAGACTGCTGAGCGACCGCCATATTCCACTGAGGGCCCATCATTGGGGCCAATTACGAATTCGTCAACGGTCCTGTGAGCATCAGCACTGAAAAGATCGGAATAGACGTCCTTTACGAAATCATACATGAGATGATGCCATGCCATCGGACAGGAACACGGTAGTTTGATCTCAAGATTTTTTTGGACAGATTCGCGAACAGAGTTGAAGAGATCAACAGATCGTAGAGCCCAATGCTCGATAGCATTTCGATGCTCATTCCAAGTCTTCCAAACCTCTGGGAAGTGATATGGGAGAATATCATATAGTTTCGATTTAATGGGAACAGGATCTTTCAGATTGCCAGGCTCCCTAGTCCGGTCTAGTAAATTCCCCGCAACCCAGCGATCATACTCGTCCAATTTGTCGAGCATCGGAGTCAGAACTTCGGACCTTATCANTCATTTGAAAATGCTCTTTTCGCAATTCTCGACGGTTCTTCCACCGATCTCGAATGACATCAACAATAGGTCCGACGAAATCCAAGTCTGAAACACGTCTAATTGAGTAAGGACTGAATGACGTTTATCTTCATCGATTCACGGAACACCACCAAGATGCCCGTTGAAGACTGTTCTCGAACAAAGATTAGGCGAGGATCAAGTCTCTTGAAGCACCTTTCCCTTCGATCTTGAGAGACTAAAACCTAGCGTGTTCCTTAACCTGATGTGTACTCTGGATAAGTTCGGCCCCGCTGAACATGAGGAGTCTCCAAAACTTCAGGCGAACTAGATGCAGATCTTACTAGCCCGCAAACTATTGTCNGCCGCGGCGAGCAGGAACAGAGAGCCTGCCTAGACAGGGCATGAGCTCAAGGGCAGTCTGCCGAAACTGAACTCGACGCTGCGCGGGAGTTTGGACGAAGTGAAAGAGCTCGTGTGGGGTTTCTTCGACCTAGAATATGGTCCTCTGCGCGGTAGCCTAGCGCTCGTACGACGACGTGACCTTCGACTCGATTACGTCCTTAAATGGTTAATGAGCCATCAGATTGCGCTCTTATGGAGCAAAGGAGCAGTCATAGTCAGAGCGATTAATGGCCGCGGCCATAACTAGCCCTGCTATTGCAGTGTCTGGAGTAACCTATATAATCCTTAACTATCCTTAACTCAGCGCAGAGCAGCCATGATACATACGGATACGGCACTGAATCGCCTCCAAGAGAGGTTCGTAGATAGAGAATTTTCTGTCAGAGACGCATCCGACGCCCTTCCGTTCACCCACGGAACCACTCTAGTGGCGCTTTCCATTCTGACCAAGAAGGGGTTGCTCGTTCGCAAGAGGAAAGGCGTCTATTCAATCAAGGGGTTAAGACGGGACGTAGCTGTCAAAGAACTGAGGAGACCTGAGATACGACTGGAAAGAGGGTACGCCACGGGAACATACGCTCTGTCGGCGCAACTTTCCCCTGTCTCTCCCTCTAGGTACATAGACCTCGTCGTACCTCTCGAGGACTATCCCGCAGCAGTCGAGGCCAACGAAATCAGTGGTACGTTCCCGGAACCTCACGTCTATCCCTCAGGGAGGGACGCGAGTCCACTGAAGGAGCTAATAGACGGACTTAAGGTCCCAGTTCCAGAAGTCGCGTTCGTGGACTTGGTTAAGATCGCCGTCGAAAGGAAAAGACCTGTGAGTCTCGAATATGAGATTGTTCCGTTCATACCTCAACTATTCGACAGGTGGGAGAGAGTTAGAACGCTTGCAGAGGAAGAAGGAGTAGCGGATTATCTCGAAGCGATCCTATTCTACGTCGCGACCATAGCCCAGAAATCAGGTTGCGAAGTGGTTCTACCTGCATCGAATCTTCATAAAACGGACAGGGTGAAGACACTCACCTTCACCGCAGGGAGGGCTGACGAAGCCTCTGTGGAGACTGGCAAAGAAACCGGCATCGTGGTCGAAGGAGATCAAAACGCGGTGAGAGGCGTTCTCTCAAACCTCTAAGTCGTTGCCTTACTTCAGGCCGGACCTCTTCGAAGATATCAAGGGAATAGCTAACAGGAAAGGCTGGGAACCCACCGATGTTCTTCGTGAAGCTTGGTTAGCAGACACCATACTCCTCCTCTCAAAGTGTATGGGCAGAGCTGTCCTGACCGGAGGAAGCGGAGTTAGAAATATCACTAGGATTTACAGGCTCACAGTCGATGCAGATTTTGACACCGACGAGAGCAGAATTGAAACGATCTACGAGTGGATGACAGCAGCGAACAAAATCCTTGGGACGAAAATCGCGTTGGACTCATATGGCACCATCGGGATGATAACAACCCAGCCAGGAAGAAACACCAAAGCCGCGTTCGAGGGGCCAAATCGGTTAGCTCCTTTCGTCAGATGGGTCGACGAGAAGCAGTTCGTGAGGATTCATGTAATGTTTGTCCCGGATATGCCAGAGATGTTCGAGGAATACGAAGAGACAGAGTTGGAGACGGTGGTACCTGCCGGGGCGAAGGTCCGCACGGCGAACCGGAAGCACTTATTCTTTAGAAAAGCGACGAGGGCGCTAAAGGTGTCCAGACCAGAGGACTTCATGGACCTGATATTCATTTTGCGAGCAGCAGGCACATCCAAGGAGGACATAGCAACCTATTGCGCTCACCCGAAGAGGTGCGAGGGTGCCATTAGAGGGCTTGAAATCCTCGTCTCGGATAGGGCGAATTTTGTCCAGAAAGTAAGTGAGAGGCTGGTGTACGCGGCACTTCCAAAGCCCGCGGCGCAATGGGTCGAAGAGGCGGCCCAAGAACTCGACGCGTTCAAATGTAGCATTCGCGAGAGATCGTGACAAGTAACCGGATTGCCAAACCATCGTGCGCTTAACTTCTTCGAAAACAACCGTTGGAATCTGCATCGAACCATCGATATTCGGGTGCTCCTCCCGGGTCTATGATTGCTGACTGTGTCTGGTTGGAGTTCAAGGCCATTGTGACTGTAAGATGGCGTTAGCAGCGACGCGAATTGAGTCAAGGAGACTAGCCCCCAAGATTTTTCGCCATCCTGCCAAAATGCCCAGAGGCCTTAATTCTAGGCCAGACAAACCTACCTTGAACCATAATGCCTGTTCATGACAGGTATCTTCATCTCTCTGCACTGGCGCCACGTTTTGAGCTTTACAGAGTTAAGCGACAGCGCTTTCTCATTCTTCCAGTTTATTGCGCAGTTGGACACCATCTAATCGCGAGCGGCGAACCGTATCAGTTGTGGTTTAGAGAATTCGGGTCGAAATGGGCGGAACATGGAGTACTATATGTCTGCGAGAAACACATCAAACCGCGCAAAGCTGGACGATGAGATTTCACCCGTGGAGGCGGACAATTGTGAAGATAGAGTCGAATGACCGAACGATCGATGATCTGTTAAGAATGGGTTACCTTAAGATCCCAAGGTTTCAACGTCCGTACTCTTGGGAAAGGAACGAAGTTGAAGATTTCTGGACCGATACGATTGTCGATTCCGAGACCGATTACTTCATTGGTTCTATCGTTTTGTTTCGCTACTCCAAGAATCTCTTTGGCTTAGTTGACGGACAGCAGCGCTTAACTACCGTCACAATGTTGCTGTGTTGCCTTCGCAATCTCTTGAAATCCCAAGGGTACGCAGAACTCGCGAGAGGTCTCCACCAACTCGTGGAGCGCCCTGACATCAACAACAAGAACCAATTTGTTCTTCAGACTGAGACCTCCTATCCATTCCTACAGGAACACATTCAGCGGTTTGATGGGTCGAATCAAAAACTGACTGGGTCGCATGAAGAAGGGTTGCTGAAGGCCTCGTATGACTTCATCACAGAGAAACTCGGAACAGCCATCGAATCGGTTCAACAAGACACCACTCTGTCCCCTGATAAGAAGAAGGAGATCATCAAGCAGAAGCTGGTGGAAATCCGTGACCGTTTGCTTAGGCTGAAATTGATAGTCATAATCCTAGAAAACGAAGAAGATGCCTACACGATTTTTGAGACGCTAAATACCAGAGGAAAAGACCTGACGGTCTCCGACTTGGTAAGGACACATTTGACGAGGTTACTTCCTCAAACCAACCAAAATGTTGACAGGCCCAAAGAGCGATTCAACAAAATAATCGAAGGCTTCGAATCATCGGAAGCTGACATCAGCATTAATAGCTTTCTACATCATTATTGGCTCTCTCGTTACGATTATACTACTGAGAAGAAACTCTACAAGGAAATAAGGAAAAGCCTCCATAGCAAGGCGGATGCTACCAAGTATCTCGACTCTCTAGAGGCTGACTCAAGTCTCTACCGGGTCGTTCATGAGCCAACCTCACGGAAGTGGCGAATAGAACAAGAGGACATAAGAGACTCGCTGAATGCACTTAACCTGTTTCGAGTCAGGCAACAAATGCCATTTGTTCTTTCTGTTCTCGGCGAGTGGGAAGACAGATCGATTTCGTTGAAGCTAGCTCGCCGTGCGCTGCGTGCCGTTGAGAATTTCCATTTCGGTTTCACAGCAGTTACGTCACAACGATCCTCGGGCGGGATCTCTTTCATGTATGCACTGCACGCGCGACAGCTGAGAAACGCAAAAGGTTCTGTCAACAAAGCCAAGGCAATCGGTGAACTCATCCAGAAGCTACGCGACAGACGTCCCGTCTACCAGGAATTCGAAGCGAACTTTCGCGATATTCTGTATTCTGAGAAGTTCACAAACAGGAAAGCTTTGGTTCAATACATCCTAGCTGGAATTACCAAATACTCCGTATCAACCGCTATTGCGTGGGATCGAATGACTATCGAGCATCTAGCGAATCAGAGCTTTAAGCCAGGCGGATCTTTGAGTGACGAGGACGTTGCACGAATAGGCAACTTGCTGCTCGTTAGCGATCCAATGAATGCTAAGCTCAAAAGCAAGTCGTTTGAAGACAAAATGAAGATTCTGCGCGGGTCGAGAGAGTTCCTCGATAGTTACTTGAAGCAACAGACTCATTGGGGTAAGAAGCAGATAGAGGAGCGGACCGATTTTCTAGCCAAACTTGCATACGAAAAAGTCTGGCGAATCTAGAAAAGTGGCGGATATCAATAGGGCGCTCCCGGACCTCCTAGTTTAGGAACGCGATTGATGCGTTAGAACAGTGGAGCTGCGAAATGAACCCACCGTATGAGAGTTCACGTCCGATGATCCCACGAAAGCCTCTCTTCCTAGCTTTCTTCTCTGAAGCTAGACCAGCAGTCTCGCATCGGAGCATAATCTTCTCCATCTCTTCCGATCTCAGTCTTAATTTCGCTCAACGTAGTCACACACCATTCCGTGGGAAACAAGACTTATGGGGTCACCACATTCCGCAACGTCCACTGCTACTGTCTTCTGAAACGATTTGCGCCGGCTTTTCCTTTTGTGTTTTCGCGCGATTATTCCAGCAGCTCCTAATGCGACTGAGATGAATGCGAGTTGGAATAGCGACGGAATACCGATCATCAGGGTTGTCGTTGATGCGAGTTCGACTGGTGTAGTCCACTGTAGGAACTGGTAGTCTGTGAGCAGCACGTAATTGCCCTGAGGCAATTGTTGTATCGTCGCGTAGCCGCCTCCGCGAACTGCCGCCGTCTTATTCGTGCCATCGGGAAGGCGCACTGTTACTGTGGCTCCTGAGGCAGGTAACCAGAAAGGCATCCCGATCACATTAACAGTCAATTCATGTACGTCCAACGGAATGACCCATTTTGCATTGGGCTGCGTGAAGAAAGACATGCCCGGTGTCGCAACCTCGACGCTATGCCACGTCGCTGACTCCAGAGTGTAGTTGCCGGCGGTAAGCCAGTTTCCTTCAGAGATTGGTTGGAGCCGGGTGCTGCCGTCTGGGCCTCGCAACTGGATTGTTGGCGTGGGATCTGTGACAAGGGACTCATTCGAATCCGTGGGCAGTAGGAATACTAGGTCTTGAGGCTTCCATTGAGCACTCACGGTCTTAGGCGCGTTCACGGTCACCTGGGTTCCGGGATCTGTGCCTGAAGCGTCTCCAGACCATCCGATGAAGAGCTGTCGAGTACCCTCTCCCGTGTCGAAGGGCGACATCACCGATATCGTAGCAATGCTTCCTTCATCGTACCATCCATCGCCTTCTGGTGCTCCATACGAGCTCAGGACGGTAACTTCATACTGCCTCGTCCAGTTCACGTCAACCGTTTTCGGACCATCCATGATTAATGTCTGCGTGTTCCCTTGCCCATTCACCGAGTTCGACCAGCTTGTGAACACGTACCGCGTGCGGTTGCCGAGATCAGCCGTGGCATTCGCGGACAAGGCAACGGTGCTGTTAGCGTCGTACCAGCCACCGAAATTCACGGGCACAACTGAGTTAACAGTTAGCATGTACTGGAGGTCATATTGCGCCGTGAGTTCCGAATCATTCATCACTATGATTAACCGCGGGTTGTTCGTGTCGCCGTCACTCCATCCGCTGAAAACCGCCCTCACACCTTCGCCGATTGGGACGGTAGGTTGAACCCATAACTCATGGGCGCCCAAACTCAATGGGATTGTTATGTTTGCTTTCTCTGTGGAGTCCGACTGATCATCAACTTTGACTGTCATGTTCGCGTATGGGAGATGAACCGTCAACTGTTCTGTTGAACCAGCATCTGTCCTCACAAACCCCTTCGCCACGACGAGCGTGAACAAAGAATCTCCCGGCTCTCCGGATTTCACGTAGATTAGCACGCCATTTTGCTTATCTACGAATGATTCGCCCTGCCGCCAAGCAATCTGCCCGGCGGTGTTCACGTTGGTTCCGTTCGACGGCTTCAGCCTGACAGGTCCATCCTGTGCTCCGTTCAAGCCTTTAGTGTCGTCAACGTAGTAAATCAGCACACCCTCATCGGGCAAATAGAGGTCGTAGCTGACACGTTTCCTGGCCTCCACCAAATAGTATGTTTGCGCGGTCAAAGGAACCTTAACCGCTAAGGTGCCGTTCCCCGACTCGAGTAGGTTCAAGGTCGCTTCTTGTTGGCCGCTGGTAACGGTCACTATCTGCGATTGGTCAATCCAACCCAGCTTGATTCGTGTCCATGCGCTCGGTTCAGCGGGGGTTGTTCCGTTATTCGCCCAGAAGCCGTGGGCCATGAGATCAAATTCGCCCACGTAATCATCGCAGTAGGGGCACTTCGACTTCAGCACAGCCAGATCCCAAAGGTTCGGCAGGCCGAACGTGATTCCCATCCAGTGGGCAATCGGCCCCACCTCATCATTCTCGGCTACAAACTCAACCCCAACCGTCACGCCCTCGTGAGGGCTCGGCAGCGTAGCTGCTCCTGTACTCGCGAAATCCTCGAGATCCGCCGTATCCCAGGAACCATTCCACGTGCCCGCGTTGTCGTTGCCTGCATGCACGAAGACCACTACGTTGTACCCCGAGAACTTGACCGAGCTGGCGGCAGTGAGAGCGTCGTTCAACATAGCACTCGCATCGTCCGTGGCGGCCGCGTAGGAAGCGTATGTTCCAGTTAGCTGGAACCACTGCCTCACAACCGTCCCCTGAATAGTCAGCCTCCCATAACTCACAGTCCTCCAATAATCAGCCAGCTTGGTGAAGAACAGGTCTTGAAGGTAGTCGAATGAGCGGGTTGGAAGGCGGTCAGGAAAATCCACGGGCACAACTAGCACCCGTGCAGTTCCAGTGGAGGGTACGGTTGACCAGTTAATCAGACTCTGCGGGCTATACGAGGGCTGCTCGGCAGCCTGGGCACCGTTTAAGGTTCCGAGGAGGCTTAATGCGACTAGAAATATCGATACGAGGTAGATTGCAACCCGACCGTTCAACATGCACTGTCATTGCAACTGCCGACCCTTGTTTTAAAGAAGCGAAGACTCGAAGTCAGGACGCGGTGTCTGTTTCCGTTTCGAGTCGTGTGACTATCGACGAGCTTCTTATCACCTTGAGCTGGGCCTTGAGCTCTGGGCTCAGTCTCTTATGACGGCTACGAGGCGCCCTAGTTTTTCGCTTGGCGAATGGCAGGCCAAGCTTCCTTTTCTTTGCAAGGAGGAGCACGGCGATCGCAACGACCACAGCGATCAGGATTACTCCCAGTGTTGGGAGCAGGATGACCATGTCCACCTGCACTGGGGTAGTCGGGAACTCGTTAAGGTCAACTGAACCTGTGATACCAACTCCCCACGGTTTTGTAACTGAGTAATGATATGTACCGGCCGGAAGCTGGAGGATTACTGCTTGCCCCTGGACTAGATCTGCAGTTTCAGATTGACCGTTTGGCGTTGTCACTGTTACCTCTCCTCCGTCAATGGGAGTGCGGAGAATAATGTCTCGCACAGTAAACTTCAGGTCGAAGAGGTTCAGGTGAATCTTCACCTTCTCATTCGGGGCAATTTTGAATGACTGTTTTGCGAACGCGGTGTTGATGGAAAACACAGTTGCGTTGACTACGCTGTATGACCCTTGGTCGAACCAAAGATTTGCGGATTCGGCGGGGTTCTCAATTATAATTGCCGTTCCGTTCGGAGCCTTCAACGCTATTGAAGTTACTCTTGTTGGTAGGACTGGTGTGTCGTTGCCGTAGAGGAAGTTGAATGTGGCTTGCAGCATTACTCTCCAGACGGCGGTGATTGTAAGAGGTTTTGTGACCTTGACTTGGCCTGTGGGTGATGAGCTCTGGTAATCGCCGCTCCAACCCTGAAAGCGATACCATGTTCCGTTCCATGGCTTTGGGACCATGAGGGTGAAGGTGGCAGTGGTACCTTCGTTGTACCATCCTGCTCCGGTCGCGGTAGTGTGACCCTCGACCTCGAGGTCTAGGTAGAATTGAGTTGTCCAGGAGACAGTGATGTTCAGCGGCCTCGCTGCGATGACGGTGGCGGGGTTAGTTGTACCCGAAAAGTCTCCATTCCAACCATTGAAAACGTAACGTACGCCTTCCTCCGTGGAATTCACGGGGCTCGGCATGAAGATCTTGACCACTGAGCCAGCATCCTGCCAACCGCTCCCCGTCGGCGCACCATACAGCGTAGTTATCGTCACATAGTACTGGAGCTTATAGTAGACCGTCAATGTGGAGTTACCTGTAATGGTCAACGTCAGTGTCGTCGAGTTTGCGCCATTCGACCACCCGGAGAACTTCTCACGGGTCCCCTCCGCCGTTTGAACCGAGTCCGGCACAGTCACCGTGATGGCAGAGTTATCCGGGTTTGAGATCGTAACGTCTCCGTTTTGGTCGGTGATGTATGTCTGGTTATCTGCGGTCAAGCTCATGTTGAATGTTGGAGAAACTGTGATCGTCAGTACGGATCCTTGCGTCGGCTCCAAGTACCCCTCAGGCCCGAAGCTCACCAAGTATGAACCGTTCCGGTAGGGGCCCGCAACCACCTTGAACGCTACGCCCTGCTCGGGTTCAGTGGTCGCGAAGGATGAACCCACGTGGAAGGCCTGCGTGTTATCGACCCTTGGGAGAGTGAACATGTCAATGCTACCGCCCCCGTCCTGAATTGAATATGCTACAACCCCCCAATCAGGCAATCCAACATCGAAACCAATTGGCTCCCGAACCTCAAGGAAATATGATTGTGCGTTCGATGCCTCAACAATCGCGGCTCTGTACCCGTTCAGGTTGCTGCTTTCTAATGGGTTCACTAAGACCTGCTCGTTCAAGTCTGGGTTGAGAACTTCGACGCTCGATGTTGGCAGCCATTCCAGCTTCATTCTGCTCCAAGCTGAGAGTTCGGCGGGCATTGAACCGAACGGATGACCGTTCCAGGTGCCTGCGTCCATCAACTCCCAGGGGCCGTTCCTGCTTCTCCCCGTGTTTGTGTTATACAGGTCAGGAAGACCGAGAAGATGCCCGAACTCGTGACAGTAGACTCCGAACGGCACCGCCCCTCTAGCCTCAAGTTCGGGAACGATGCTGAACCTAGTTATCGTTAGTTGGTTGCAGTTCTCTTGAACGTTCAGGCACGGACTGATCGATACCCCGCCCATGTATGTGACCGACCAAACATCATTCGCTACTCCACTCGATTCTTGACCGTTCCCGGAATGAAGGAACACGTAGTAATCGTAGTTTGCGAAGGCGACGTTGCCCCTCACCAGGACCGCCGCGTCTTGGGCTATGTTCCAAGACTCATCCTGACCACCGCACCCTGCATCATCAATTCCACCACCGGGCTCCCCTGGGCAATCTGCGCCATAGTGGGCTTCATTGTAGGGAAGCTTCACCCAACCTAGGAGGCTAAAGGTCAACGTCAGCTTTCCATATGAGACCTCTTGATAGTACTTGACAACCTGTTTCCATTCGGACTGCAGGGTAGCTATGCTCACGTTGTGAGGAATATCAGAGAACTCAGCAGCCACCACCAAAACGCTAACGTTCCCCGTCGTGATCGCAGTGCCATTCCCCCCGCCAAGAACATCCAACGGCGCGGCAGATGAAGGACCGAGACCGCCACCAAGACCTAACGCGTCATCAGTTTGCGGCGCACCGACCGCTTGGAGGGCCCATGGTGTTCCGAGCTGCGAGAACAAGATGATAACGACGAACGCTATAAACGCCCAGCGCAATTTGTGTCAAGTCATTTTCAACCCGCGGTTTAAAACAGGGCAGCAGCACCACAGCGTAGCTCAAACCTCAGCTGCTCGTAGGAGCGGCATTGTGCCGTAAACCGAGAAGCCCATTGAAATCGCAGTGAAGGCAATGTACATCGCATCATGCGTTATGGCTGCGGTTTCTAGACCGAAGGAAACCAGTGCGGCGATGACGAGTAGAATTCGCGCCATGTTTAGCAGGAAGAGTGCACTCGCCGCTGTGAGCATCCTTAGCCTACTGGAGCCTCTGACGAAGAGGAAGACTACGGCCATGCCGATCAGCAACGTGCCTGTGCAGATGTCCTCAAATTGGATGGGGATTCCGCGTACAAGTATTACGTTGCCGAGCAGGTAGGATTTTGTGAATGGATCTACGAGTAGCCAGATCAGGTACGCATATGGCCCCGCTAGGTATGTGCTGGTCTGATTGGAGAAATAGAGAACAGCTGTCATGAGCACGTAAGCCAACGCGAAGTAGCTTCTCTGAACTAGACCTAGCGGCCTCAATTCACACTATTCTTCTTCGGTTTCAGGGATCTCACGGACGCGATCTTTTAGCAAGTAGTATGCTACGCCGAGGGCGGGGAGTATGAGCAGCATCCAGGCGTTCGCAATCAGGTCGGCTACGCTTGAGGCCGTCAGATACCAACCGAGCAGAACCGCCAGGGCAAGGAGCATCATGGTGCGCTGGAAACCCTTCAAGTAGTCGAAGATGAGCCGCCTCCCACCGTCTCCTCAAGACCAGTTTTAAAAATGAATTAGAGAGCCATCGGGGACAGCTCCGTGGTTGACGTCGTAGAGAAAGTCTCAGGGTTCATGAGCTTCAGGAATCTGTTCATCGTAGCGATAATCATCTCAGGCGTTACCTTCGCCATGAACGCTGGCATGTTCACTGTCACATCCTCGAACGTGAACGTGGTCCTGATGGTTTTCTCGGGCGGCTCAATGCTCTTCTGGGTTGTGATGATCAGGAACAGCAAGAACTACCTCTACAGGGACGCCGTCATGGCTGAACCGATGAGTCCCCGAGCTCTAGACGCCCAATACGACGGACGCAAACGGTACACGATGTTCGAGAACGACATGGTCGCATGGCAGTGGGCAGGCGAACCAAAAACCGTGCACGCCATGCAGGCGATCGAAGTGAAACTGTCCAAGATGACGGTCCACGACATGAACGAAAGCGAACTTCAACGCATGACACGAGACTACGAGGGCATCATGAACACAGGTGATGTCGAGATCATAACCATCCACGCCCGCAAGAAAGTACAGGTCAAAGATTGGCTCTCGCAGATGGAACGAAAACGTGACAACCTAGAATTCGACGCTCAACTGGGCGGAAGAGCGACCCACGGCGAGAAGGCGCTACAGATCACCTCCACGCTCAGACGGATGAAGGAAGGCCTAGAGAACGCCTACGACTCCAGATTCTACGTCATAGTCGCCACCCAAGCCGCAAACCTCGACAGAGTCAGAGAGGATTTGAAGACGGCAGTCAACGCCATAATCGACCGCCTCCGCGACCAACTGAAACTGGAAGTAGGAGTCCTCAAAGGTCACAACCTCGAAGAGGCCACCAACTTTTTTCGTGTATACACCGCACTGGACTCTAACCGAAGAAGACTGAGCCCACTCCGCACCTTCCGCACCCTAAGCTTAGACCTTGGTTGGCAGAACCCATTCGCCGTCCCACGTCTACCTCCATTGACCAAACTAATGCGGGGCATCTTCATTGGACACGTACTCACAACAAACCAACCAGTCTCCTGGGACCCCGACGACCCAGAAATGCCCAGCAGCCATGCACTCTTGATCGGCCCGAGTGGAAGTGGAAAAACGACTGCGGGTAGGACGTTCATTGTCCGAGCGCTGCAGGGAGGAATCCCGTACTGGGTGATTGACCCAGCGGGAGACTACGGCGACTTCACACTGCATCTTGGCGGGGTCGTCATCGATTTCGAGAATGAAACTCTGAATCCGTTCGTTCTCTACGACCGCAACCCAGCAAGCGTCGCCAAAGACATTGTGGATATGGCCACGCTAGTGGCGGGACTTCAAGGACCAGAACGATACTTCCTACAGGAGCGGATAATGGAGGAGTACCATGACGCTGGCATCAACGTAGCCGATAACAACACATGGACTGATGAAGCAAGCAACGAAGTCAACTTTGAAGACATTTACACGCATGTCTCAGAACGACTCAAGACGGGAAAGTTCGGAGCCACAGACGCCCTAATCGCTAAGGGCGTACTGCAGAAACTGCAGGACCTTGCCGTCGGAAAATACGCCCTCCGAAAACAGAAACTCAACCTAGACGAACTCTTCCAATCCAAGAAACCCGTAGACTTCTACGTGAAAGAAGCACTCGGCGCAGGGTTAAGGAAGATGCTCGCGTGGACCTTAATAGGGCAGCTACGAGCTCTCTTATTCACACGATACAAAATCGCTGAAACACTCCGCCTCTTCCTTCTCGTCGACGAGGCTCATAACTTCGTGAAGGCAATGATTTCGCCGTCGCTACCGGGCGGGCGCATCGATACACCTCTGGTGGCGTTCATTCGGGAGATGCGGAAGAAGGGTGTCGCACTTTGGATGCTGAGCCAAGCTCCAGAGGACTTCATGAATCCAGGTGAGCGCACAAGTCCGATTTTCATCAATGTCGGCACGACATTCATGCTCGGTAAGGCGGATCAGGCGTACATGGATTTTGTAACCCACTACATGGGGTTGACGGATGAAGATGCGTGGGGTCCCAATGGGCTATACTGGATGACGAGGCGAGGCCAAGGGATCCTGAAGAAATCGAACGACCCACGCCCCATCCCCATCCAGATCGAAGCCGCCCCAGAAGCACTCACCCTCAAAGAGTACACAGGTGGGGAAAGTGAGGGGCGAACCTGAAACCGATTCTGAGTGGCGTTTTATCTTCCCAGCCAACCAATTCCACAGCGACGACGAAATCAAAGCTGTCAGCGACTTCCTAACAGCCCGCCTGAGGAAGCCGAACAGTTTTCTCGCCGACCACGCAGGAATCACCATCATATCCCCAACCAAAGACGAAGGATACAAAGCAGCAAGTTTCGTAGACCACGAAAACCCGCTACGACGCCGTCTATTCTACACTGTGCACGGCTACAATAAGGCCGGCGAACGCATCTTCGACTCAGCCGCAAAGAAAGGCCTAGGCAACTTACAGGCGGTCAGCGTACGGATGGACAACGGAGGAAGAGTCGTGATCCCGAAATCATTCCGCCTCAAACTCAACCTAGTCGCGGGCGACAGCGTAGTAGTGCAACTTGAAGGCGACGGCCCTGAACGGAAGGTCACCTTGACCCCGCAATGGAGAGCGAATAAGCGAGATGCATGAGGAACAGGTCATCGCCTTAACCCTCCTAGGCCTCATCGTCTGGAACATCGCAGCCTACAGCGTCTCACTTATAGGAAACGGCGGTGGACCAGTCACCGCAACCCATGCAAGCGCCACTACAGGCGGCAATATCTTTCAACAGGTCGAGAACGCGCTCAAACCATTCACATGCTTCATGTCTTCGCTTTACGGCATAATCCCACCCTCATGCAGGGCAGCTCAAACCAACACAACAGGCACTGGACAGACCCCAACTGCAAAGACGTCTGTTTGGTTCCTGCCAGTTCTCATACTTACCTTCGCAAGCTACCTGAACGCCCTCTGGGTGCTGGTCGGCTTCACGTCGCTTCAACTGCATAGGAGAAGATTCGAAGTCGAGGACTCCATGGCCATTGCCGCCGTCCAGGCGATTCTCCCCCTCGCAACACCCATCCTCATGCTGCTCCAAGTATTCGAGGATAAGCTGCCCACAGCTAAGCCGCAAGATCAAGAACCGGCCATTGAGGCGTAATGGAACGTGAGTCGCAATCGACAAAACGCTAACGTCAGGGACCAAGGTCAACCTTTCGGGCGACTCAACAGGTTGCTGTTGGGCGGCGCGGTCGTTAGCTTCGCCTTCTTAGCGTATAGGGTCCTGTTCGGAGGCATGCACATGACTCCGAACCTTGCGGGCAGCGCAGGACCTACATTCTTCACATTCTACGCCTTGGCTGTATACGGGGTCACGGCACCCTCATTGCTGCTCGCATTGGAGGAAAGTTCAACGAAGACTTCGGCTTGGGATCACGCTTTCTTCAGCGGGATGATATGCTTCTACCTATACGTCCTCACAGTCGCCGGGTTCGCGGCCGTAGTGGTCGCCGGAGTGCTCGGAATGCTGCCCACGTTGAATCTATCCGCTATTACGGCGGACCCATTACTGCTGACGATGTTCTGGCTCGCCCTCTTCGCCACACCAGCAATCTTCATGAAGGGACCGCTGGCGGAGGCAGCTCTAGCCGAAAGGCATGGGATGCGGTCATCCACAGGCCTAGGGCACATAGGATACGCCATGACATTCGCTGCGGCGGTGTACGTGTTCCTCAAGCTGCTACCGTCAACTGGTAACCTACTCATGCTACTAACCGAAATCATCGCTGCCACACTAATAGCCGCGAGCATACTCACGATCATGCGTTTCGGCCGCGAATACGATGATCTCCTGAACTGGCTGGCCGCAACCGTGTTCGTCTCGGTCATCGTGTTAGCCGTGAGTACCTTCTGCCATCTGTGAAAAATCTCTCAGCCGATTGAGCGGCGACAGGCGTCCGCGTCTCCGCCTGTTCATTCAGGCGTTTACCGGCTTTAAAGGCAGGTCGGTAGCGCTTGCAGGTTTACCGATTTGAATAGGAGTCTACGTTCTGTAGGAGTCTACCTGCTACTTCTACCATTGTTCGTAGCTACTTTTGAGGGCGTGGTGCCAGTTCAAGGTGCCAGCGGCCCGATCTTCACGGTTTCGATGAGTCCGAGCACGCAGAACGCGTATCAGGGCCAAACTATCACGTACACGGTTACTGTGATGCAGACGTACTCGTGCGTTGTGACTTTACAGGCTCAGAGCTCAGGCACGATTCCTACGCCTTCCATGACGCCTTCGAGTGCTGAAGGAAACTTCACTTCCATCTTCACGCTGCAGATACCTCAAACAACCTCACCCGGCACGTACGGGCTCGGTGTAGTCGCAACCATAGCGAGCAGCCCAAGCGGCTCCAACTGCCCAAGTGGGGATGTTGGGGAGGTGGCTGGCGGCTCCGCAACAGTCGTAGTGCAGGCGGCGGCGTTCACGATAACTCCAACCCCGTCTACTCTAACCGCTTCGCAGGGTGGAACCGCGAGCATATCCATCTCAGTCGACCCTGTGGGCACATTCAATCAGCCTGTCACGATCTCAGCTTCCGTCCCGTCGGTCACGTGTAACGGAGGAAGCTGCTTCGGTTCCCCTACGCCGTCCCCCACCTTCGGGATTCCACCCTTCACGTCCACCCTGTCGTTATCTGTGAACTCGTTGACTCCGCCCGGCCAGTATCAAATTGCCATAGTAGGCCAATCCTGTTCAGGCGGGGCAGGCTCGAATTGCCAGACGGTAAGCGCAACCGTGACCGTCACGGTAGGTTCAGCAGGCTTCTCGTTGTCGGTTTCAGGATCACCCATAACGATCCCCGTGGGACAAAGCGGCGTAGTTCTAGTGTCGGTCGCGTCGATCGGAGGCTTCAGTCGCCATGTCACCTTACAAGCGCCAGCTGCCCCATCTGGCATAACGGCCTCTCTCGGTCCAACGCAAGGGGTTCCGCCGTTCACGGCTGGCTTGACGGTAAGCGTCGCGGCAACGGTCAACCCAGGCACCTACAGCATCTCCATAACAGGGCAGGATGATGAAGGCGGAGTGAGCGGCACAACCGCGCAAGTGATCGTACCAGCAGTTGGTTTCAGCCTTGTTCCAGGTGCGGCGCCGGGCCCTGTCCCAATAGGAAGCATCGCCTCATTCACCGTTCAAGTTCTACCCGTCGGCGGCTCCTCGGCTCCTGTGACTATCACGGCAACGGCACCGCCTGGTTCAGGGATCTCCACTCTCAACCCTCAACCGTCAGAGGGTGTGCCCCCGTTCACGACTACGATCATGGTTGCTCCTCAGGTCGGCTCTCAGCCGGGCACGTTCGCTGTGACTGTCACTGGCACTTCGGAGGGACAATCGACAGGTGTCTCGGTCACCATACAGACGCTCGCCTCAGACTTCTCAGTCTCCGCAAGCCCTACCACGCTAACGTTGGCTCCAGACACATCTGGGACGGCGACGGTGTCGGTCTCTACGTCAAACTCGTTCCAGCAGGTCGTCACCCTATCCGCGACAGGCGCCCCGGCGGGAATTACCGCAACTCTCAACCAGCTTCAAGGTGTACCATCATACACGTCGACCCTAACGGTCTTCGTGGGTAACTCAGTCTCAATGGGCAGCTACCAAATCACCATAATTGGCACCTCGGGAAGCCTCACGCATCAAGCGACCCTGACTGTCGTTGTGAGCGCAGACTTCTCCATCACAGTCACGCCCTCAACGGTCAGCGCGACGCAAGGCAGTCAGGCTTCCGTCTCGATCTCGGTGACTTCGATCGGAGGGTGGTCTGACTCAGTCACCTTGTCGGTGAACGCACCCGCGAACATCACAACCTCACTCTCGCCGACAACGGAGATGCCGCCGTTCACGGGCAGCCTATTGCTAGGCATACCACTTAACCAAGAAACAGGGCAGTACGTCGCCACTGTAACGGGAACAAACGCTCTTCGAGGCGTAGCACATCAGGCAACGATACTGCTCACTGTAACGGCGTCAGGATACTCTCTAACCGCCAACCCGTCCGCCACGACCATCCCGCAAGGAGGAACCGCCACCCTCTCCATATCAGTCACTCCAACTGGCGGCTTCTCACAATCCGTGGGCTTATCGGTGAATGTGCCCGCCGCGTTCACCGCCTCAATCGGCGCCACAAATGGGGTGCCTCCATTCACTGCCACTGTCTCAGTGCAGGTGGGAATGAACGTGAACCCCGCCCTATACTTCGTGACGGTTTACGGAAGCGGCGGGGGAAGGGTTGAGCAGGCAGTCGTGCAGGTTACTGTAACGCAATCAACGATAGCCGTCTCAGCCTTACCGAACCCCCTCTCGATACATCAGAACACGCCAACCACCGCCACGGTCACAGTCACAGCGATTGGAGCGTTCTCATCGAACGTTGCCTTGGCAACTACAACTCCTGCAGGCTTCACGGCAACCTTCGCTCCTTCGAGCGGAACGCCGACGTTCACTTCAACGCTGACATTGCTCGCAGCCCTCTCCGTAAATGATGGAACCTACGCGATCGTTATCACGGGGACCGGAGGAAACAGAACAGCCTCGACGACTTTGATGGTGAACGTTGGAAGCCCCAACCCACTCACAATCGCAGTTACGCCCAGCTCAGGGAGCATCTACCAGAGTCAAACCCTCACGTTCCA
>OCOJ01041503.1_pt4 | contig 19770 bp, 26 predicted proteins | sample 1539251 | NCBI WGS metagenome assembly OCOJ01 (sample SAMN01911457, study PRJEB22624) | soil metagenome | biome: Soil | place: Malaysia | collected 2012-04-30 | depth RA_metagenome m | reverse complement strand
GTCAGAACCCGTGCTCGAAGATACGAAAGCTGAGGTCTCGGCTCTACTGAATCAGGATTCCGCGTATGCGGATCCGGCCCTGGTCGACAGGTGGCTCAGGAAGAGGTTCGATTTCAGGGAGGAAATCGACGGTGTGAAGAGGATGGGCTACATCCCTGAGACCGTGGAGGTGGCAGCAAAATGGAGCAGGATTCTCGAACTGTACCAGGACGTGGTGCAAACGCTGAACGGCATACCCGGGATGGCGGGCGTGGGTGCTCACGTCTCTCATCTCTACGATCAGGGGGCCTGCATCTACTTCACGATGCTGCTGGAGCCCAGGAAGGAGGTCTACGGTGCCATCTGGGACGCGATGGCGAAGATAACAAGGAGCCACGACGCCACCATATCGCATCATCACGGCGTCGGAATACTGAAGAAGGTGTATGCGAGCGACGAAGTTCCAATCGGACTCCTGAAGAGCATCAAGCGGGCGATTGATCCTGATGAAGTCCTGAACCCTGACAGGTTTCCCTAGATCTCTCCTTCGAGCGCGGCCACCAACCAACTTAACTAATCCGACATGCGCAACCCGAGAGCAGACGCATTGCAGCCTGTCAACGACAGACTCTTCAGCTGGATCTTGGGCCTCGGGCCCGGCTCGAGATACAACCTCACCTCAAGCGGCCTGACCGAACCAGACCTGTCGGCGATGGGAATCGACACCTCGTTCGAAAGGTTCGCTGCCGAAAAGGATGAGCACGCCAGGGTGTTTGCAGAGACGGTCGCCGAACTGTACCGCGCCGAGCCCGACAACGTTGTGATAACAATAGGAGGGACGGAGGCGATCTTCCTGGTGTACTCGGTGATGGGCGCTGAGAGGAAAGCTGTGGCTCCGCTCCCAAACTATGAGCCGATGTTCACCGTGCCGCAGTCTCTCGGCATGAAGTCAAGCAAATCCCTCTCTGGGACGTCGACGAATCACGGTGTCGTGTACGGTCTTACGGATCCCAACAATCCGACCGGGATGAGTCTGGACAGGGGTGCCGTGGAGGAGCTGATCCAGTCCTCCAAGAAACGGGGGTCGGTAATCTTCGTTAACGAGACGTACAAGGAATTCACTTTCCCACAATCGCCCAGCACATACTTCGGACGCGGAGAGAACGTGATTACGTGCAGCACAATGACCAAGTTCTACGGCCTGGGGAGACTCCGCGTCGGTTGGATTCTGGCGAGTAGAGAGATGGCGCGCCAGCTGCAGCGGGCGAGGTGGCTGACCAGCGGTCACAACTCGGAGTATTCCCTGTGGATTGCAGCGCAGGTGCTCAAGAAACGAAGGGAATTCATCAAGAGGGCGCGAAGGATCTACTCGGAGAACGTCGGACTCGTGCGCGAGTTCATTCGGGCTACTCCAGGCGTATCAACACGAGCGCTCGGCCCCACACCTTTCTGTCTGATGGAGTATGGCAGGGGACCAGATTCGGTCTCCATGTGTAGGAAACTGCTGAGGAGGACTGGTGTACTGGTCGCTCCAGGAGACTTCTTCGGGGCGAGCAGAGCCTTCAGACTCTGTTTCACGGCAGACGAGAAGACGCTCGAGTCGGGCCTTCGCAAACTCTCGGAGTTCTACAACGCGTGATCCAGTGGTCATCGGGTCGCCCGCTCAGTTTAAAGCCCGTGACGAGTTCGTGCGTTTGTGAATCCTAGGCTCGCGGGCCTTGTCGTCTTGGCGGTTCTCATACTGGCAATTGTCGGATATCTCTCTTTTCGACCTGGGGAGCAGGGAGTTTCTTCTTCTCTGCAACAGACGACAACGGTGGGAGTCGCCCGGAGCCTGAACTGGATCACGTATCACTCTGACAACTCACGGTCTGGCGACGCACTCGCAGTCAACTTCACGACAATCGTCGCTGGTTGGAAATCGTCCCAACTCGACGGTCAGATCTACGCCGAGCCCCTCGTTCTCGGGAACTCCGTATTCGTCGCCACGGAGAACAACTCCGTTTACTCTCTCAACGCCACCACTGGAGCGATTCTCTGGCACGACAACCTCGGTTCCCCGGTTCAGGGATCCGCGCTGCAGTGCGGGGACATCGACCCCTCGGGCATCACAGGCACCCCAGTGATAGATCCGGTCAACCGTCTAATCTACGTCGTAGCCCTCCTCAGCCCTCCGCACCACGTGCTCTTCGCCATCGGGGTAGACGATGGGAAGATTCGTTTCCAGCAACAGGCGGATCCGCAGGGCATGGACACGACGGTTCAGCAGCAGAGGGCCGCCCTGTCGCTCGCCAACGGCTACGTCTACATTCCTTACGGTGGGCTCTATGGTGACTGCGGCGACTACCATGGCTGGGTGGTCGGGATTAGTGCGGACGGAAGCGGCGGAGCCGTCTCCTACCAAGTGCCGACAACGAGAGAGGGAGGGATTTGGGCTCCGTCTGGGGCTGCGATCGACTCCTCGGGTAACCTGTACGTGGCCACTGGCAACGGCGACTCCACGTCGGCCTTCGACCACGGCGACAGCGTCATCGAACTCTCCCCGTCTCTTCAAGAGGTTGGCTTCTTCGCGCCGACGAACTGGGCACAGCTGAACGCGGCCGACAACGACCTCGGCACCTCTGGACCAACGCTCGTCGGCAATCGCACCCTGTTCCAGATAGGTAAGGAAGGCGTGGGGTACCTGCTTAACGCGACCAACCTTGGTGGAATCGGCGGGCAGATATTCTCCACTCGGGTGTGCAACAGCGTCTACGGTGGACTCGCCTATTCGAAGCCCTTCGTGTTCGTCCCATGCACCGACGGGCTGGTCGCCGTCCAGGTCGACGGATCGTCCTTCCGCATCGCGTGGAGAAGCGCAGAGTTCTTCGCGGGACCTCCGATAGTCACAGGAGGAGCTGTCTGGACAGTCGATCGTGCCGGATCGCTCCACGTCTTCTCGCTGGATGGCAAGGAGATGTTCACATCCAGCGTCGGGAGCGTGGACCACTTCGTCACCCCTTCGTGCGGCGGAAACGAGGTCTTCGTGGCGGCCGGGAATCAGTTGCTGGCTTTCGACTTGGCTTGACGCCATCCGCTCGGTCGGAACAGGCCCGCGAATTTATTTACGGGCCCATCTGTCACAGAAACCCATGACCGTGGACTTCGTCGTCTGGAACGCTCCATCGTACAGAGTTGCCACCAAGACGATGGTGGGAGAATGGCCGGGTGACAGGAAGATCAGGGCAGAGTTCGAGAATCTCGCCTCGTGGGCCAAGAAGCAAGGTCTGAGGACAGGGAGGTGGATCTTCAGGGAACTCAACGGTCCCGAAGTGCCAAGCAAGAAACGGAAGTGGGAGGTCGGTATCGAGATACGGGCGAGGGAGCCGATTCGAGGAGGAGATGGAGTCTCAATCAAGCTCTTGCCAAGGACGAGGGTGGTCTCGGTGACGTTCGACCCGGGTAAAGTCTCGCCAGAGCTCATCTACCACGGGCTGGAGAGCTGGCTCTCGTGGAGGAAGAAGTCCAAGGAGCTCAAGCAGAACGGCCTCTTCAGAGAGGTCTATCGCGGTAACCCTTGGAAGAGCAAGGGCGCCTGGACCCATACGCAGGTCCAGGTTCCAGTCAAACGACTATAGTCGCCTTACTATGGAGACGAGACCGCACAATCAACTCGCTGAATCAGGCAGCGCGCCTCCGAGCGACAACAATATACCCAGGCCAAGAGCCTCTCCCCGTCCAGATTGATACCCACGCTTCCCTTTGGCGCGAAGGCTCCGGACTTCGATCTGCTCGGCGTCGACGGCAAACGGTACTCCCTCGATTCATTCGCCAAGCCGGTTCTTGTCGTCATCTTCAGCTGCAATCATTGTCCGTACGTTGTGGCCTACGAAGATCGCATGGTCTCGATACAGAGAGACTACGGAAGGGACGTTCAACTCGTGGCCATCAATTCCAACGACGAAAAGGCATACCCGGAGGATAACTTCCCATCGATGGTCGCAAGAGCGAAGGAGAAGCGGTTCAACTTCCCCTATCTAAGAGACGAGACGCAAGAGGTCGTGGAAGCCTATGGCGCGGTCTGCACACCACACGTCTTCGCGTTCGACAAGGGACGGATTCTGCGCTACAGAGGGAGAATCGATGACTCGAAAGACCCTGCAGCAGTAACAAGCCACGATCTTCGGAACGCTCTCGATGACATACTCAAGGGAGCAAGCGTCCGGGTGCCAGACACACGGCCGTTCGGCTGCAGCATCAAGTGGTTCTCGATGAAACCATAGGGTGGATAGCTAGTTGGCAGTGGGCCGCTTCCAAGTCATGGCACTGTTGCAGGCCGCGCGCGCTCATGTGCTTGGGCTCCCGCTCGAGTCGGCGTACTCCTGGGGTCTCAACCGAGCTATCTTCATCGCGGCAGCGAAGCGGGGCTTCAAGGGAGGCTCTGGTCGAGGAAGCGGGGCACCCGGCGCCAAGACCTCGAAGTCTGCTCAGGTCTACTACTTGGGCGACGACATGGCGTTCAAGAAACAGAAGGGAGGGGTCCTCCTCTTCACCATCGGGGGAGAGGTCCAGACGAAGGAGGCGTTCGAGAGGCAGGTGAAATCGAGGTTCGGAGCTACGTTCCCTGCAGCATGGAAGGAGGCTCTGGTGTACGTGAAGACCTTCGACAAGGAGACCCTCCTATCCGCGGACGGTTTCTTCGCATCAGTCTACAGACCAGTGCGCGACCAACTGGCCGAAAAGTGGACAGAGGCGAGCACCATCGAGCGATCCGCTCCTCCATGACATCTCGTGTCTACTGAACAAACTCCTCGGCAAAATCTCGAATGGTTTCCAACTGCTTCCCGATGCTCGCCTTACCATTGTGGTTCGGGGCAAGGACCGCACAAGAGACGCCCAACCTCTCCAGCCTCTCGAGCACCGCCCTGGTCTTGCCGAAGTCTCCAGACAAGATGAGCCTCTTCTCTCCCTGTGGGCTGACGTAGGTTGATGCGCTCGAACTCATGTCCAGTGCGATTCTGACACAGATGCTCCTCTCCCGGCCGCCCGGAATCACGCGGAAGCGGCCGACAAGCGATTCGAAGGCGTCCAGCTCAAAGACGTTGGGATGCCACGCATCCCCAAGCTTGATTGCTCTACGCATCGCCGAGTCGCTGTTCCCGGCTATCCAGATGGGCAATCGCCCCTGCACCGGCTTCGGCTCGAGCACAGCGTCTCTGAAGGCTACGCCGGTTCTCCTCCCTTGAAAGTCTGACTTGCCGCTCCACAAACTCCTCACGAGCCTTATCGACTCATCGACCCTTCTTCCCCTGCGGTGGAAATCCGCGCCCAGATTACTGAACTCTCTCTCGGCCCAGCCCGTCCCCACAGCGAGCATCAGCCTGCCGCCGCTCAGGAAGTCTATGGTTGCCAGCTGCTTCGCGGCGACCAGCGGATTCCTCATTGCTATGATTAGCGCCGAGATTCCCAGCTTCACAGTGTCGGTCGACGCCGCCACGTACGAGAGGGAAGCGATGCTCTCTGTAATCCTCTCGTAGGGTGTACCGCTGCCGGAGCCTATCAGTATGTGATCCGTGCACCAGATCGAATCATACCGTAGTCTCTCGGCTTCCCTCGCAAACGAGCGCAGTCCTTCCGAGGTCACCTCGGTTCCGTAGTTTGGCAGGCAGACTCCGAATTTCACACGCGCCCTTTGCCCTGCCGTTCTTAAAAACGAACCCGACCGATTCCCTTGCTTGCTCGACGTCCTTCAAGGGGTCGAGACGATTACCTGATACGAAAGCTGTATACAGACGTTTCATTTCCGATTCGCCGATGCCGATCTGTCCCAAGTGCAGGAAGCTGATAAGCGACAAGAAGTACGCACGCCACCTGAGGCGGTGCGGAGTGCAGCACAAGCACCCGACGAAGCCCCTGGATCACCCGGAGAACTTCTACACCAAGATCTGACCTCCCGACGCTCGAGCGCTGATAATAAAAAGGAGCGCCGTGTCCAGCCGCTCGACTTGCTGCCCCCGGTTGATGTCGATTCCGATCCCGTCAGTGGAAGGGACATGGACATACTCAGGATCATCGAGGAGGAGGACCTCGAGAGCTTCTCGTTCGAGGGGTTGAAGAGAAGAATCGGAGCCCACCCTGAGACTCTCTCGAGGGCGCTGGACCGTTTAGAGGAGCAGCGAATCGTCGAAAGGGCGACCGACGGGTACCGGCTGACGCAGAGGGGTCGCGATCGCGCGGGCGTTCACCCTGCAGGACTGGCTGGGGAGCGAATGACGCTTCTGAAGACGATACTTCCACCGAGCCTGAACCCGGAATCACTCTTCCAGGCTCTGAAGGGGAGATGGTTCGGGAATCTGAGGTGGCTAGGCTTCTCGCAGGCCAACGGGGAGCTCGTCATGAAGTGGGTGACTGACGACGGCGGCGTGCAGCTCGACGCTAGGTTCACCCAGTCGGAGCTCACCATAGAGNGATGACGGCGGCGTGCAGCTCGACGCTAGGTTCACCCAGTCGGAGCTCACCATAGAGGGAAGGCTCCTGCAAGGCAACAGCCTCGCCGGTGCAGTCATGGCGGCGCACAAGCTCCTTGCGCACATCTCGAGGTCGTACTCCGCTTCCAGATATGGTCGAACACTCTTCGCGGAGGTATTTCCTTCCTTCTTCTCGACCAACTGACGTGACTGGGTCCTTCACTTACCCCGTCAACAAGAAGGAGCCATCTCTATCCTGCAGGTATGCAAACAAACAGTTCTGAGTTTCTGCAGCGCCTCTCTGGCGCAATCGAGGACGTAGCCAAGAGCGCGTCTGAATCGGTGGTGACCGTGGAGATGGACGGGAGATCGGGCACAGGAGTGGTGGTCGACGACGAAGGACACATCCTGACAGCCAACCACGTGGTCCACAGATTAGACGAGACCGAAGTGGTAACGAACAGCGGAGAGCGGCTCGCCGCGAAGGTGGTGGGCAGGAACCACTATGCAGACCTAGCGCTCCTGAAGGTCGACGCCGACGGCCTCAGACCGATCGAACTCGGCGAGTCCGGCAATCTGAAGGTGGGCCAGTTCGTACTAGCTCTGGCCAGGCCCCAGGCCGGCCAGGTGGGAGCCACGTCGGGAATCATCACAGGAGTCAACAGACAGGTGGGCGGCTGGTGGAGGTTCTCCGTGAGAGACGCGATCGTCACGGACGCGAGGCTTAACCCAGGCTATTCTGGTGGACCGCTGCTGGACGCAAGCGGCAGGATGGTCGGGATGAACGTCGCCTACGTCATGAACAGAGGAATCGCAGTCTCTGCAAACACAATCCGCCGCTCTCTCGAAAGGATGGCGAAGGGGGAGAGCGTCAAGCGCGCCTACCTGGGTGTCGTCTCGAGCCCCATAGAACTCCCAGAAGAGGTCGCCTCGCGCCAAGACATAGACCAAGAGACCGCCCTGATGGTCTTCTCAGTCGAGCCTGGAAGCGCGGCGAAATCCGCGGGAATCGCTCTCGGCGACGTGCTGCTGAGGTTCGGGGACCAAAGACTCACGGACATCCAAGATCTTGAGAGCGTGCTGGATGAGGAGGCAATCGGACAGAAGGCCAAGCTCGTTGTGCTGAGGGGAGAGCAGCTGAAAGAGCTAGCCGTGACCCCCGCGGCCTCCAAGTAAGGTGAGACGAGCTGCCTCAGCCAACTTTCCCGGAGCCGAACCCGCCCTCACCGGCTCCCCTGCAGCCAATCAAGCCGGGACCGCCCCGAAGGCGCCCGTTGGGATAAACACCCATAGCGGGTTGAAGCCAGCCCATCACTCGGAGAGTCTCACGGTCTCTTCGAGAGCCGCTCGTGCAGCTTCTGCATCCACACATAGTAGTCCTCTGCGCTGTACTCCTCCCGCAGGCCCTTGACGAACGGTTCCAGCCTCGACCACGCCAGCTGGGTTGCGAACATGTCGTCCACGAGATCCTCCTTCACATATCCCTTCTCCACGAGGAACCCTAACGATTCGAAGAGCGAGGCAATCTGATGGAACGCGAGCTGCTTCTCCTCCGGAAGCTTCTCGAACTCATCGAAGGACTTGATTTCCGTCCTAAGGACAGTCAGCCAAGACCGCTGCACCTCCAAGCTGTCGGCGAAGTCGTAGATTCTCGTGACGAGATCAACTGTCGACAGTTCGTAGTTTTGCTTGAGCTGCAGTGCGGCTGTGTTGGCCTGCTTGAAGGACGCCTCGACGAGCTTCTTGTTGTCCCTCATCTCCAAGACCACGAAAGCAGTTCCGAGTATGATCGCTATTGAGGCGAGAAGCGTCGCGTCGGCGGAGAAGGATTCGAAGCTGACTTGAAGGGCAGGGTCGATCACGACCGCCGGTCAACTCCGGACTCTTGTTCGCGCACGCATCCGAGGGCTTTGCCGTTCCTATTCAATCTGGTGGATATACCGAACGGATTCGGTTCCAGGCTTCGACCCAGCACGACATATTAGCCGGAACTTCACGATACCACCCACCTTGAACTACAGGAGACTTGGAAGCGCGGGCATCAAGCTCAGCGAGCTCTCGCTCGGGGCTTGGGTAACGTACGGCGGCCAGGTGGGAGAGGATGTCGCCGAGAAGTGCATGTCGGCTGCGTTCGGCGCGGGAGTCAACTTCTTCGACAACGCCGAGGCATACGCTCACGGCAAGGCTGAGATCGTCATGGGGAACGTCATCAAGAAGTTGGGGTGGCGTCGCGAGGACATTGTAGTCTCCAGCAAGGTGTTCTGGGGAGGAGAGGGCCCCAACAACACGGGCCTCTCGCGCAAGCACATCTTCGAGGCCTGCCGAAACTCCCTAAAGCGGCTCCAGCTCGATTATCTGGATCTCTTCTTCTGCCACCGCCCCGACCCGAGCACTCCCATAGAGGAGACCGTCAGGGCGATGGATGACCTGACTCGCCTCGGCAAGATCCTCTACTGGGGAACTTCTGAATGGAGCGCCGCAGACATAATGCGAGCATACTCCATCGCCCGCGAGTTCGGCCTCACACCGCCGCAGATGGAGCAACCGCAGTACAACATGCTCCACCGCGAAAGAGTAGAGAAGGAGTACCTTCCGCTCTACCGAGAGATTGGTCTGGGGACTACCATCTGGAGCCCCCTTGCTTCAGGCTTGCTCAGCGGGAAGTACAAGTCGGGCTTCCCTCCAGGATCGAGGGTGACTCTCCCTGGTTACGAGTGGTTGAAGGAGCACATGATGATTCCAGAGAACGTCGAGAAGGTGAAGCGCCTGGGGCCCATAGCCGACGACCTTGACTGTACACAAGCGCAATTGGCGCTGGCTTGGTGCTTGAAGAATCCAAACGTGAGCACGGTAATCACTGGCGCCAGTCGTCCAGAACAGGTCAAGGAGAACATGGAGGCCATCGAGATCGCGCAGAAGCTCGACACGGATGCCATGAATCGCATCGAGGGCGTGTTGCAGAACAAACCTTCCATCCAAGAAGAATGACCCGCGAGATGGGCCTCGCAAGGGATTCTGCAAGGCGTCTGCAAAGCCTAATACGCCACCTGATTCTCTCGAGAGTCTGGTAAGCTAGATGGGCACGGTGCCGCGGTTCTTCTTCCTCACAAAGGGAGTAGGCAGACACAAAGAGAATCTGGCTTCGTTCGAAGTCGCCCTGAAGGATGCGAACATCAGCGCGTTCAACTTGGTCACCGTCTCCAGCATCATTCCTCCTGGCTGCAAGCAGATTACGAAAGAACAGGGGCTCGGAATGCTCAAACCTGGTGAGATCGTTTTCCTCGTCCTGGCCCGAAATTCGACCAACGAGCCTCACCGGTTATTGGCTGCATCAATCGGGCTCGCGATACCAAAAGATGAGACGGTACACGGATACCTCTCAGAGTGGCACGGGTACGGAGTGACAGACGAGGAGGCGGGAGAGTACAGCGAAGACCTGGCCGCCCAGATGCTCGCCTCGACGCTGGGTTTGGATTTTGACGTCAACACGTCCTGGGACGAGCGTGAGCAGGTCTTCAAATCCTCGGGGAAGATTATCAAAACAGCCAACATAACCCAGAGTGCTGTGGCGCAGAAGGGGCAGTGGACCACGGTTGTCGCTGGCGCGATATTCATCCCATAGCTCGCCGTAGCCGCCAGGAACCCCTGGACACCAACGACGGACAGCCGCAACCACGGTGCGAGGGGGAAGCCTTTCAGGCGAAGTGATTCTCGGAATTCTTATACCTGATTCTCTCCGATTACACTCGAGCCAAGCCTGATCATCGACTTCCACAGTCACTTCTATCCCAGGGCTTACCTGGAGGAACTCAAGAAGGAAGGGGGCCATGCGTCTCTCGAGACCGACTCGCAGGGCAGACTCCTGCTCAGGTACTCCGGGGATTACAACGTGATTGTGGGAGGTCACATCAGCTTGGAAGACAGGCTGAAGGCCATGGCCACGTGCGGCGTCGACATGCAGGTCATAACGCTCACCACGCCCGGGGTGGAACGCGAGTCTTCAGAACGCGGAATCAAACTGGCCCGACTCACGAACGATGCCTACGGCGAGATCGTGGAGAGGTTCAGTGACAAGTTCGTGGCCCTGGCGACCCTTCCGATGCAGAATCCGGAAGCTGCCGCAGAGGAGCTGGGGAGGGCCGTGAAGGAGTGCGGACTGCGAGGCGCGATGATCTTCTCCAATGTGAACGGGAGGCCCATCGACGGCCAGGAATTCCTGCCCGTCTACGAGAAAGCCGTTCAACTCGATGTACCGATATTCATTCACCCCACCTCACCGATGAACTCAAGAGGGATGGAGGATTACAGGCTCGTTCCCATAATGGGCTTCGGGGTCGACACAAGCCTCGCGATACTCAGGCTCGTCTTCGGCGGGGTCATGGAGGCGCTGCCTTCCCTCAAACTTGTGGCTACCCACACGGGCGGAGTGTTCCCATACCTTCGCGGCAGGATAGAGGCTGCCTACAACGCGTATCCCGAGACCAGGGTCAACATCAGCAAGCCCCCCTCCGAGTATCTCAAGCGAGTCTGGCTCGATACGGTCTGCTACGACAAGGACGTACTCGCGTCTTCCCTCGCGTTTGTGGGGCCGAAGATGATGGTCATGGGGAGCGACTACCCTCACCAAATCGGCGACCTGGAGAACTGCGTCGCACGCGTGAAGGGCCTGGACATCGATGACGAACAGAGGGAGCTGATCCTCGGAGGGAACGCCGCCGACCTTCTCAGGCTCTAGCCAGATCGCACTCGGTAGACGGATTGCGTCCGACGCGATTCCGACCCTCAATGAACAGCTTATCTGGTTCGACCCTTCTCACGCTCTTATGAAACAGATTTCTCTCTACGGCCTAGAATCGATGCCCGAGGTAAAGCAGGGTGACGACCTCGTCCAAGAGATATACGACGCCTGCATCCGGGAGAACGTCGATTTGGCTCCGGGCGACGTCGTCATAGTGACTTCCAAGGTGGTCTCGAAGGCCGAAGGGAGGATTCTAGATTTGAAGGAGATCACTCCGAGCAGGCGAGCCAGGGCCATCGCCACGCTCACAGGAAAGGACCCGGTTGAGGTTGAGATAATCCTTCGAGACTCGCAGAGCATCCGAGCCGTGATTCCAGTCAAGAAGATTGTGGCGCACTTCCCACACGTGCTCGGCGACCTCGCTCCCGACAAGAGTTCTGTCGCCAGGCTGCTTAACGAAGAGCCGTCGCTGTTGATCACGGTCACGAAGCAGGGGATACTCGCCTCCGATGCTGCCATGGACTACTCCAACAATCCGGGTGGCATGTGCACTCTGTTGCCGGAGAACCCGACCGAATCTGCCAGGAGGATTCGAGAGGGCCTTACGCGTCATTGTGGGGGCGACGTCGCGGTCATACTCACAGATACGGAGGTAGCCTACATGCACCTCTACGGCTCGCTCGACATCGCCATCGGCTACTCCGGAATACTCCCGGTCTCAAGGGGGTTTGGCACCAAAGACAGGTTCGGACGCGAAAAGTTCGGAGGCGTGGACGTGGTCGTGGATGAACTTGCGTCGTCGGCGGCTCTACTGATGGGGCAGACATCGCAGGGGGTCCCGGTGGTAATCGCAAAGAACGTCGCATACGAGAGGGGTGAGGAGGTTCCTCCCGCGGCCACGCCCGTGGGAATCCTGTCAAAGGGAATATGGTGGTCTATCCTCTCGACGCTGAAGCTTCGGTTCGCTGGACTGCTGGCTCTCTTCGTCTAGCTAGAATCCTCTGCGAGTTACCCTGAATCCGTTGAGGCTGGTTCCTTGGTGTGGGGCTAAGCTTCGGCAGCTGACACGGAGAGTATGGGCGGTAGGCCGTCAGTTATTCTGTGCCAGCGGCGCCCCTGGTCCCTGCTGGCGAACAGCTGGCCGGTTGTGGTTCCAACGTAGAGTCCGCAAGGGTCTCCCCCGTCGGCGGTCATTCCCTCTCTGAGTATTGTGAAATAGGACACCTTCGGGAAGCCCTCGTCCAGGCGAGACCACTCTTTTCCACGATTGTCCGAACCCCAGACGGCGAAACGACCTTCGGGGGGAATGCGCGCGTAGTCGCCCTCGAGCGGCGCGACGTAGACTTGGTCTGGATCATTCGCGTCCACGGCAATCGGAAAACCGAACCTCGAAGGAAGGTTGTTCCTGATATCAGTCCAGTCTACTCCACCGTCGTCGCTTCTGTACACACCGCAGTGGTTCTGCTGGAAAACGACGTCTTCCTTCATCGGATTCTTGGCAAGCTTGTGAACGCACTGTCCGAAGACGGGGTACTTGTCGGGTTGGAAGTCTGCTAGGACGTGCTTATTCTGGAACGCCCACGACTCTCCTCCATCCCTAGTGAACATCGTGCCGACGGCCGAGATTGCTATGTGCATTCTCTTCGGCTGACCCTCGTAGGTCAGGATTGTGTGCAGGCACAGTCCTCCGCCGCCCGGTTGCCATTCCTTTCTCGTCTTGTGCTTCATCATGGCCTCGTTGGGCGTCCAGCTCTCGCCGCCGTCGTCTGACCTGAAGAGGCACGCGGGCTCTATGCCCGCGTAAAGTACGTCAGGCTCGTCCTCAATCCCGGGCTCGATGTGCCAGACCCTGGCGACCGAGAGACCAGAGCCTTTGGGGAATTTTGGTGGAGTCTTCGAGAGTTTCCACGTCTTGCCGCCGTCGGAGCTCCGGGCGACGCTCGGACCCCAGTGATTGTCGTTCACGGAGGCAAGAAGCGTCCGATTGCGTTTGTCATACGTCAGATGGTAAATCGAATTACCCTTGAAGTGAGGGCCAGAGACCTTCCAGGTCCTCCGCCCATCCGTCGACGAGTAGACAAATCCCCCCTTTGCCGTCCCAACGAGCAGAAGCGTCTTCCCGTCTTTGTCCTTCAATCTGATCCGACCTACCCCCCCGCCACCGAAGGGAGGATGTGTACCACGTCTCCTTCCTTCAGCCTCGTCCTTTCTCCACTCGCGTCTTTTGTGTTGTCACCGTTGACGAATACGTTGACGTAAGTGCGAATCCTCTCCTGATCATCGAGGATCCTCTGAGCTATCCCTGGAAAGACCCCGTTCAACGCCCTGACCATTCCGAGGACATCGCTGGCCCCTTCAATCTGAAGCTCTCTCCGGCCCCCGGTGTAGTCCCTGAGCTGGCCAGTAATCTTTACCCTAACCACAGCACACTCTCTGCCAGTCATCGCATATAGATGTGTCGACCATTGACGAGTTCGGTTTGGTCTATTCCCTTATCGCTGCGGGGCAACAAATATTGCCTTCGAGCCTTAACCTGACCTTTGGTGCTCTCCGAGGCAGACCAAGAGCCAGACATGAACCGGGAAACACTGAAGCGACTGGAGGAGAGCTTCAACGAGTTCATAGCCCCGCTGCTAGACGACAGCAGCGAGGATGTCAGCTTCTCCTGGGAGTTCCAGAAGTTCATTCACACGAAGAAGCTGAAGCTTCTCACGGCCGAGCGTGAAGGCATCAAGAAATGGAAGCAGGCCCTGCTCAGCAGGTAGACACTACACCTGCACGAAGCTCTTGACCGTCTTCCCGTCGAGCTTCCTAATCAGGGCAAGGACCAGCCCGACCGCGCTCTCTATGTCCGAGACGTCCACCATCGCTGCGTGCGAGTGAATGTGCCTCGTGGGAACACCTATCACGATCGACGGGGCTCCCGCTCTCACTACGTGGAACTTGCCGGCGTCGGTCCCGCCACCAGGCACAACCGAGAGCTGGTACGGAATCCCCTCGCTCTCGGCAGTCTCGATTACGAACTCCTTGAACGACTGATTCGGAATCATGGTTGCGTCGAAGGTCAGAACGCTCGGACCCTTCCCCATTCTCGAGGGCGCCTCATTCCTCTTGATTCCGGGTACGTCGCCGGCGATATCGACCTCCAGCGCGAAGGCCAGGTCTGGCTCGACAACGTTCCCCACTGTCGACGCCCCGCGGAGGCCTACCTCCTCCTGTACGGTGCCAGCGACGTAGACTGTGTTGGGATGCTCCAGCTTCTCGGTCTTCAACTTCCTGAGCACCTCCAGACCCACGAAGGTCCCGACTCTGTCATCGAAGGCCTTGCCGATCGCCACCTTCCCTCCCCTCGCCAAGGAGAAAGGTGACCAGGGAGCGACTGGGTCGCCGACGCGCACGCCGAGTTCCTTCTCCGTGACCTCCCTGCTAGTCGCCCCGACATCGATGAACATCACATCCTTCTTGACCACCTTGTCGCGTTCCTCTGGCGAGAGCAGATGCGGAGGCTTTGCGGCAATCACTCCAGGCACGTCACCGTTGGATGTCCTGATGACCACCCTGTGCCCTAGGAGGACCTGGTCGAACCAACCTCCGAGCTGGCTGAATGTCACAAATCCGGTCTGCTCTTCTATCCCAGTCACCACGAACCCGACCTCATCGACATGACCGGCAAGCAGGATCTTCGGAGAGTCAGAGCTGCCTCTCTTCTTGGCTATCACAGAACCCAGCTTGTCGTAACTGATCTCGTCAGCGTAGCGCTGTGCCTCGCGCTTCACTATGGCCGCGGTTTCCCTTTCGAACCCTGAAGGTCCGAAGGATTCGGAGAGCTCTCTCAAGAGGCCGACGGACTCGCTGCTGAGCGTCATGGGTGTGAACTCACGGAATATCGGTACATAAGCAGTCCGAGTCCGACTACGAGCGAGTTCGCACAGTACTCTGTCTTGCGTGGTTCAGCCAACACAACGAAGTACCCACTGGCGGCCCCACGGTTGTCACGAATCTTGCCGGGCCGCTTGTCCCAGCTAGCTGTGCGTCTCTTGGCACACGCTGAGGAGATCTCAAACAGCCTCGATTGAAGCGCCGCGCCTCTTCAGCTCAGACCCGACGCTGAAGTAGAGCGCGGAAGTGTACGCCATGTTTGCGAGGCTCCCTATCCCCACAAGCACGAGCAGCAACTCCCCGACTTGATTGTTGACCCAGAAGAACGCGAAACGGGCACCCTGCGGAAGAAGGTCAGGCAGATGGGTGAAGTTGAATGGGAAGACGGCGAGCAACCAGAACGCGGAGACGGCCCATACAAATGCCTGCACAACCTCAAGAGGTCTAATCGCATTCCGCTTACCATATGCTACACGCACGAGCGCCACGACCGCCCCGAAGACCCACGCCCCATAGAAGAGCGACTGTTCCAGCGGCCCGAACGACGAAGTGAAGAAACCCGTGTTCTCCATCTGATTCGCGACGAAGAAGAGAAGTATCAAGGCAGAGATGACCAAGCCGAACAGCTCTCCTATCCTCTCGGAGATTCTCATGGCATCCTTGTCAGCGCGCTTGCCGATGAACCCAGGATGCCTAATCTCCTCATCGTGTGACTTCCATCCGGAGAAGCCCGCGAGCGCGACGATGCCTCCGACAATCATCAAGACGACGGACGCGACCAGCACATCGAGGTCCAAGTAGAATATCCAATGCATGGTCGGGATGAAGAACATGAAGAACGAGAAAACAACGAGGAGCAGAAAGAGCACGAAGAGGCCCAGTCCCACGAAGAAGATCAGAATGCCAGGGAGCATGCGCCCAAAGTCGATCTTGATGCCCAAGCGCCGCGCCCCTGGTTACCTCTCTACAAGGATCTTGAGGTGTGATTCCTTGGTCTTTATGTCGGCTATCTCCTTCGATCCTCCAGCGACTGCTTCGTTGATCATCTGTTCGAGATTGCCAAAGATGGTAGCGAAGTCTGCCTGCTCCCCCCACAACTCCACCTTTGTCTTCCTTGGAACCAGGGCCATCATTCTAGGAACCCACTTCGCCAGCGAAGCGGGAACCTTGACCTCCACATCGGGCTCTCCCGCCGCTTCGCCCCCTTTCCAAACCAGCACCTTGATCTCTGCCATGTGTTTTGCTGCCCGGGCAGACCGCACTTAAACGACGACCACGTTTCCCACTGCTGATAACAGGCACACGGCGACCACCAGTCTTTTCAACCACCGACAGCCTTCTTTGATCGTGGATATCGACGAGTTCGCTCGGCTTCTCATCTCCGACGAGAGAAGGCGGTGGCAGGATCCGATGAAGATAGCCGAAGCGGTAGGAGTAAGGCGCGGGATGACCGTGGCAGACCTCGCGTGTGGGTCAGGCTTCTTCACCATCCCCTTGGCGACGCTCGTGGGCAAGGATGGGCTGGTTCACGCGGTCGACGCGGACCCGAGGATGCTGGGTCACCTGAGAACCAACTTGGAGAAATCCAAGGTGCACTCGACTTCGGTCAAGATCACTCGGGCAGGCGTCTCCAAGACTGGAATCCGCGCCCGTTCCGTGGATGTCGCAATCTTCGTAGACGTCCTGCACGACCTGAACGATAAGGAGGCTTTCCTCCGCGAGGTCAAGCGCATTTGCAAGCCCGAAGCGTACGTGGCCGACGTGGATTGGAAGAGGACGCAAATGGACTTCGGTCCGCCCCTCGACATTCGCCTCAGCGAAGCCGAGTCGAGAAGGATTCTCCAGGAGAACGGTTTCACCGTGCCCAAGTCCATAGACGCGGGACAGTACCACTATGGCCTGGTCTCCCGTCCTCGAGGGAGATGATGCCTGCCACTCCCGTCGCGACAGGTGTGAATCGGCTCTCGCTGCCCATCGGCAGAGACGCAGCAGAGAGGGGAGGTCCACTGTACTGCGAGAACTGCGGGGAGCCCAACGCGAGCAGTGCGGTCTACTGCAAGAGGTGCGGCCACGTACTGAACACTCCAGAGTAGGTTTGAAGTAAACTCCGTGACTGGCGCTGGACCCGTGCGCCTGTTCAGACCCGACAAAGACAAGTAGCGATGCATTCCGTGTGTGGGCCGTCCACGACTCACATGGCAACCCAAGTGGTTCTGCGCAATCCGCGAGCGATCATCTCGGTAGGCGTGGTTGCCTTGGTCGTCTCCGCGGGGGTCTACGTCCTATTCGCCTCGCCAGGTCAGGCGAATCTGAATTCCGTTCCCTCACATTTTGTCGTGGGTGGCAGGACCTTCGATATCACCTACGTCGCAACCAACGAGAGCGCATGGAAATCGGGGCTGATGAACAGGAAAATCACCAACACCACGACAATGCTCTTCGTCTTCCCCAGGTCGGACATCTATCCCTTCTGGATGTACGACACCAACTCGAGCCTCGACATGATTTGGGTGAATGCTACGGGGAACGCAGGCAGGGTAGTCTTCCTTGTCACTGGTGCACCCAGCTGCTATCTCCCCGTCGGATGTCCTGTCTACACCCCGTCGGCAGTCGCGAACTACGTCATCGAAGCGAAGGCTGGATTCGCAAGGGCCAACGGAGTTGTCATAGGTACACTCATTCAATTCAGTCGGTGAAACACTCGATCCACAGGTTCTTGGTTCAGATGTGTCCGAGAACGCGGTGGGGTCTGTATCGCTCCTCCAACCGCTTGATGTCGCTACTCTTCAGCTTGATTTCGACCGCCTCGCCGAGCTCCTCCAATTGCTTGACACTCGTCACCCCANACAATGGGGGATGTCACATAGTCCTTGCTCAGAAGCCAAGCGAGGGCGACTTGCGAAGGCGTGACCCCTTTCTCCTTCGCGACCTCGGCCAGCCTTTCCACCACGTCGAAGTCCTCCGGCCTGAAGAACCTCTCCTTCATCAGCTCGTCCTTGCGATACCTCAGGGATGCTGGCGCCTTCTTCCGCCTGTACCTCCCGCTCAGAAAGCCCCTCGCGAGCGGGCTCCACGGCAATATTGCAACCCCTTCCTCTCTGCAGAGGGGAGTCATCTCCCTCTCTTCCTCCCTGTAAGCGAGATTGTAGTGATTCTGCATCGTGACGAACCTCTCTAGGCCGAGCCTGTCGCTGGTGTAGAGCGCCTTCGCGAACTGCCACGCCCACATGCTGGAGGCCCCAATGTGGTCGACAACCCCGTCCTTCCTCACCGCATCAGTAAGCGTGTTCAGGACGTCCTCGATCGGAGTGTCGTAGTCCCAGCGGTGAATCTGGTACAAGTCTATGTGATCTGTTCTCAGGTGCTTGAGCGATTTCGCCAGATTCGTCCTGATGTGCTTCCTTCCCAGACCACGCTCATTCGGCCTTGGGCCGCTCGGGAGCCCGACCTTGGTCGCAATCACGACATCTTCCCTCCTTCCCTCCAGCACCCTCCCAACTATCTCCTCCGACCTGCCCCAAGAGTAGACATCGGCCGTGTCGAAGAAGTTGATTCCAAGGTCCATGGCCCTGTCGATGACCCTCTTCGAAGCCTCGTAGCCGAGTGACCACTCGTATTCCTTGGCATCTGGGCCTCCGAAGCTCATGCATCCGATACAGAGTCTGGAGACTCTCAGCCCGGTCTTGCCCAGATTCACGTATCTCATGTGCTGCCCCGCGCGCCCCCACATGCTCGATTAAAACATACGCCCCTCAGTTAGGACGGGCGCTTGACTCTTGCGCCGAAGCCAGCCGTGAGATAGACCAGAGCTGTGGCCGCTATGATGTCAGACCGTCCCGTCGGATCGAGGGGTGGCGCGAGCTCCACTATGTCCGCGCAGACCACCTTCTTCTTCGATCCAAGGTAGTACAGCATCTCGAGGAGGTCCGTAGCGCTCAACCCTCCGACGCTGGGCGCGCTTACGCCCGAGACGGACGAGATGTCCAGGCAGTCTAGGTCCACGCTAACGTAGACTGCATTCACGCCGCGAGACGCGACATCGTAGGCCCGCCTGGCGATTTTCGCCCAGCCCAGCCTCACAACGTCCTTCGCCGTGAAGACGGTCACCCCGAGCCTTGTTGCTTCATCGGCATAATCCCTTGAGTTCAGGAAGCCGTGAATCCCCACCTCGACCACCCTCTTGCCCTCGAGACCGCCCAGGGTCCTTATTGCAGTCCCATACGACGAACCGCTTGTGGGCCTGTCGTTCAGGGGCTCTCTAAGGTCGAAGTGAGAATCGAAGACCACGAGCCCGACTCTGCCAAACTTCTCGCAGCAAGCGGCTATCGACGGAAGCGACAGACTGTTGTCTCCGCCGAGCACCACCAGCAGCGAGGAGCTCGAGACGGCGCCATTGACCTCTTCCTTCACATCCGAGTGCACCCTCTTCACATCTTGCGATCTTACCACCATGTCCCCAAGGTCCACAATCCTTATCCCGAGAAGATCCCGGCGCAGCTCCGGATTGTAGTTGGAGAAATACCGGAGCGCCTTCCGGATCGCCGCGGGCCCCTCGGCCGCACCCTTTCTCCCGAGCACTGCGCCATCATAGGGAACCCCCATGATGTTGACAGCGTTGGCTGCAGCCCTACCAGATTTCCTGACCATCGAGACCAGTCTCCTGTCTCTCGAGTCGATGTAGGCCGGCGTGGGGTAGCTGGCTGGTCTTCTCAACGAACCGGACTTCCA
>OCOJ01044443.1_pt1 | contig 19801 bp, 23 predicted proteins | sample 1539251 | NCBI WGS metagenome assembly OCOJ01 (sample SAMN01911457, study PRJEB22624) | soil metagenome | biome: Soil | place: Malaysia | collected 2012-04-30 | depth RA_metagenome m | reverse complement strand
CCGATCCACTGCAGTTGCAGCTTCAGATCGTGAACGGACTGGAATCGCTCATCAGGATCCTTGGCTAGACAGGTTTTCACCACGCGGTCCAAAGCCAGAGGGGACGTAGGCTGCAGAGAGCTGATTGGCTGCGGCTCCGAGGCCAGGATCGCCGCGATGGTCGACGCAGCAGTTTTTCCTTGAAAAGCCCGTTTGCCGGTCACCATTTCATAGAGCACAGCTCCTAAAGCGAAGATGTCGCTGCGCGCGTCGGCTTCTTTTCCTTCCAGTTGCTCCGGCGACATGTACTGAAACGTGCCGACAATCATGCCGTCGGCAGTAAGGGGGTGACCGGGCGTGCTCAGAGTTTTTGTCAGCGCGGAGCTGGGAGGCTGCGCCGGAAGAATCGGCTTGGCCAAGCCGAAGTCCATCAACTTGGCTCCGGTCTTGGTCAACATGATATTGCCCGGCTTCAGATCGCGATGAAGGACCCCGCTGCGATGGGCTGTCTGCAGCCCATCACAGATCTCGCCTCCAAATCGTAGGACCTGATCCAGCGGGAGAGGGCCCCGGCACAAGCGGTCCGCCAAGGTCTGGCCCTCCAGGTACTCCATGACCAGGAAGCTGGTTCCGTCCTGCGAGCCGACGTCGTAGAGATGGCAGATATTGGGATGATTCAGGGAAGAGATGGCGCGCGCTTCGCGGTCAAAGCGCTCGCGAGCGTCAGCTTTCTGCGACAGGTGGGCTGGCAGGATCTTGACGGCGACGGTGCGGTTCAGCCGGGTATCGCGGGCGCGATAGACTTCTCCCATGCCGCCAGCGCCCAAGGGGTCAGCGATCTCATACGGACCGAGTTTCGTGCCTGGACTCAGCACGTGATCCCTTTCGGCTCAGGGGAGGCCCGCTTTCCATCCGGAGCGAGCGCCATAGGTGGGCAAGATTATAGACCGGTATACGCCTGGTTCGGGCTGGTGCACTCCCCATTGTCTGCGCGCTTCAGGCCCTGGCCGTCAATTTCTCCCCAAAATAGTAGAATCCCCGGAATGCAAATCCGCCGGAGTGTGTCTTTTGTTCGCGAGAACACAGCGCGTGTGCTGCTGATTTCGGCGCTCCTACTGGTTCCCTGCTTCTGGCACAAGCGGCTCGAAGCCGGGGACGTTCCCAGCCACACCTATAATGCCTGGCTGGCTCACCTGATTCAGCAGGGTCAGGCGCCCGGCATGTACCTCGAGCCGCGGTGGAACAACGTGCTGGTCGACGTGAGTCTGCAAAAACTCGGGGAAGTCGTTGGGTTCATCGCCGCCGAGCGAATCTTGGTTGTGATCTCGGTGCTGATTTTCTTCTGGGGAGCGTTCGCCTTTATCAGCGCCGCTCACGAGCGCCCGCCGTGGTTCCTCGTGCCCGCGATCGCCATGATCACCTACGGCTGGACCTCTTACTCGGGCTTCATGAATTTCTATTTGTCGATCGGCTTGGCTTTTTTTGCCGTGGCATTGATCTGGCGTGGGCGTGGAATCGACTGGCTGGNGAATCGACTGGCTGGCAGCCGCGGTGCTCGGCCTGCTGGCATTGCTCGCTCATCCGGTTGGATTTCTGTGTCTGGCCGGACTCGCGGCCTACTTCAAACTGGCCGACTTGTTGCGCGGCTGGCTGCGCTGGCTGCTGTTTGCGAGCGCGTTCGGAGTTGTGGTCGGCTTCCACTACTACGCACTGCGCTTGCGCAGCGCCTATTGGCACACGCGCGACTTCTTCGTGATGAACGGGGCTGATCAGCTGGTGCTTTTCGGCTCACGCTATGAAAAGCTGGCGTTGGCGGTCTTAGTCGTGGGAGTGGTGTGTTTTGTCTACGGCGTCATTCGCGAATGGAAGAACCGCGACACGCGCTGGGCATTTCGCGGACCGCTGGAGATGTGGGCCGTGCTCATCTTTACTGCCATCATGATTCCCGAGGTGTTGTGGTTTCCGCAATATGCGTCGCCGTTCGCCCTGATCATCTCGCGGCTCACGTCAGTTACGGCCATTTTGGGTTTGTGCGTTCTCGGCTCCGTGAAACCGAGAGTCTGGCACCTCGCTCTACTTGGGATTTGTGCCGCTGTGTTCTTCGTCTGGACGTATCAGGATACCGGCATGCTGAACGAAATGGAGCGGCAGGTGGAAGACTTGACGAAGCCGCTGCCCTACGGACGACGTGTGATTGAAACCATCAACCTGGCTCCGGATTCTCGGCTCTGGTTCGTGAATCACATCGTCGACCGCGCCTGCATCGGACATTGCTTTGCCTACTCAAATTATGAACCGCCCTCCCTGCAGTTCCGGGTTCGCGTGGCGCACGGAAGCCCGGTGAATACTGATTCGGAAGACGACTCCGCCAACATGGAAGGTGGTTTCTATGTGGTACGCAAGAAAGATTTGCCCATCAATCAGATTTACCAGTGCGACGACAAGAATTTGGCGAAGCTGTGCATGCGAGAGTTATCCGCGGGAGAAGAGAACGGAAGGATCGGTTATCGCCCGCCGCCGCTTCAGTGATTTGCCAGCTTGAACCCGCCGAAATGCCTACTCCTCCACCACGCGCGAGGTCATGTTCTCGGCAGGCTCGCCGCCCGCCATGGCCTGTGCCAGGATCAGCTTGCGCGCCTCCACGCGAATCTTCGGCAGGTGCAGACCGAACCAAACCGCGCCGGCAATCGCCGCCGTTCCGCCGATCGTCACAGTGAGCGGGGCGCCCAACCGGTCCGAAATGGCACCTCCCAGCAACGCTCCGATGGGCGCCATCCCCATGAACATCATGGAATAAACGGCCATCACACGCCCGCGCAGTTTGTCCGGCACCATCACCTGGATTAGCGTGTTCGACGAGGCCATCTGCAGCATGATGAAGTACCCCACCGGCAACAACAGAATCACGGAAACCCAGAACCACTTCGACAGGGAAAACAGAATCAGGCTCGCTCCGAAGCCTCCGCAGCAGACGGCGACCCAGCGACCTAATCCCTTCACGCCCGAGCGCACCGCGAGCGTGAGCGCACCTAGCAGCGCGCCCACCCCAGTCGCACCCATCAGAATCCCCAACCGCACCGCGCCTAGGTCATGCGAGCCGATCAGCGAAGCGAATTCCTGCCCACCGCCGTGCAGGATACGGGCGGCAAAAATCGGCATCAGCACGACATAAGGCATGCCTGTTATGCTGACCAGCCCCAGCAAGAGCATCAGCGCACGGATGGGAGCCGTGCGGTTGACGAACTGGAATCCCTCGATGATGTGCTCCAGCGGCGATGTTTTAGCCGACACTCTGGCAGGCGCGTGCACATTCATCGCCACTAGGCCCACAATGACCGCGATGTAGCTCACTCCATTGGCGAAAAAGCACCAGCCTTCGCCCAGCCTGGCCACCAGCATGCCCGCGATTGCCGGCCCGATCACGCGCGCGCCATTGAACATGGAGGAATTCAGCGCGATCGCGTTCATTAAATCCTCCTTGCCAACCATGTCGACGAGGAAGGATTGCCGCCCGGGGATGTCGAATGCATTCACCACCCCCAATAGCGTTGCGAGCACGAAGATATGCCACACCTGCACCCGGTTGGTCAGCGTGAGCGCCGCCAGCACAAAGGCGAGCAGCATGGCAGCCGTCTGGGTCGCGATCACAACGCGCTGCCGATTGGTGCGATCGGCGGTGATGCCGCCGATCGGCGCGAACAGGAACACCGGAATCTGTCCGGAAAACCCTACGGCTCCCAGCAGCAGCCCCGAGCCGGTCAGGCGATAAACCAGCCACGACTGCGCCACCGTCTGCATCCAGGTGCCGATCAAAGAAATCAGTTGTCCGCCGAAAAAAAGCTGGAAGTTGCGATGACGCAGTGCGCGGCCTGCCGCTTGCCAACGCAGGCCCGTGCCAGAGTCTGTATCGGCCGGGTCCGGCCCAGCGTGCGCATTATTAGCGACGTTCAACTCAGCCACGATTACTCTCAGGACAACCCGCCACTGCCCCAGCACCAATATAGCGTGAATCGTCAGAGCGCTTCGCGGCTAGCTGGATTCGGGCTTTCCCAAAAGAGCTTTCACGGCATCAGGCAAGTGGAAGGCAGAGTCAGGCACATCATCGAAAGTCACGGAGCTGATGACCTCGGTCAACGTTCGGTTCGGATCTTTGTGCGCCACGCGGGTGGGAATCAGCCATCCGTCGAAGTTTTTGTAGTCAGTGAAGACCTCCCTTTCTTCGCCCGCGCCACCTCGCCAAGAGGAATTGAACCGGTAGCCGATCAGAAGTCCGGACGTAGTGTCATAGAAATGCTCGTTGACCTTGCCCCATTTATTTGTGCCTTTGAGATGGTAGCAAGCGTGACCCTCGAACTCAGAGATATCAACTACCTCCATGGAGTTGAAATAGTCCAAGATACGGGCAGGGTAGTACATGTCCGCATCGCGGGCCTTGGACTTGGCCTCATCGCCCTTGATGAGCGCCGGACCGCTTTTCGAGTCCATCTCCCAGGCGGTCGTACCGTCGTATCCCGATTGGTAGCCGGTCCCGTCTTGGAAGACAATCTTTTCATGGCTGTTTCCGTCTTTGAAAGAGACGACTCGATCCAAGCTTATGCCCTTACCCTCGACTTCGAGCTTCTCGCGGACAGTCATCGACTTGTGCCTGAAGATGGCGTCGCGGCCGCCCAGGGCTTGCACGTACCGGTCCATCACCTCTTGAACCGTCGGCAGCGCTGCCGATTTCGTGGAGCTCTGCGCGCCGAGTCGAATCGCTCCAGGAGCAAAAAACAAACACGCGCTGAGGAATAGAGCGAGGCTCCGCAATACTTTGCAGTTGTTCATGGTGTTCCCAAGTGAGGCTGAACGAACGAGGTGCGGTTGTTAGACGATCAGCACCGCGTGAAGTTATCCAGGTGGGTGCGACCCGTCCGCCTTCGGGCCTAGTAGCTTCGCGCGCACCGCTGTTCACCAACTAGTACCTTCTCACGCAGCCCAATGTGAGCTAGAGTAAAAGGCGTACGTTCCCCGGCGGTTCAGCAAGGAAGTGCCCGCACTATGACGACTCCTCCAGTTTGCATGGAACGCCGCGTGGGACAGCGCTTCCCGTTCCTCCTTCCCGTCTGCTTTCGCGACAGCTCTGCCAACATCGCGGGTGTCGGCTTCACACAGGATGTCAGTTCCCGCGGCGTATTCTTCTTCACCGATACGCCCCTTGAGGAAGGCAGAGAGATCGAACTCACGCTGCAAATGCCCGCTGAGATCACTCTGGGCGAGAGCATGCGAGTGCGTTGCCGCGGCCACATTCTGCGGGTAATCGGGTCTGCGCGGTTGTCAGGTCCGCCAGAACAAGCCCCGGCCGGCGACAGTGTCCCCACTGAAACCTGCATGCGGACTCACGGCGAGCCCCGCGGCGAAACAAAAATCGGCGTGGCCGTCCGGCTGGAGGGCTACGAATATCTTCCCGAGTCGGACGAGGCATCGGCAACTTTTCAGCGACTTTCCCCATTGCACGGCCACAAGGAGGACGAGCACCCGCTGTTGGCGCACGTCCCCGCCCGTTCTGTCCACGGCTAAGGTTGCGGTTCGACCCCGATTCGGTTTTCTGTCTGGCACAAATTTTTCACCGTCAGGCCCTGTTCAAGTGCGGTGACTTGTCTTACAATGTCGTCCACGAGGGCGCAATCCCCCCAGAGTTCCTTCTGCGCTGTGCCTTCTCTTCGGGAGCTGTCAAATTTGCACTGCCGGATGTCAAGGGTTTTCTTGCGTGACGGACATAACTGCGTTGTTGCGGCCGGTTACCTAAGTCACTTGGCGAGCTACGGATTCTCTTTCTAACATGCAGACACCGAGAGAAATCAGCGAGAACCGCGCCATGCATGGGATCGCCGTCGCCCTCCTCACCGAGGATCGGGAACACTTATCGGCCCTGCAAAGCCGATTGGAAGCGACGCGCCTGGGGCGGGCGGTTTTCAGCCACGTAAGCTTTCCCTCAAGCCCCACCGACTCCATTCTCCGCCAGATTCAGGATTCACGCGCCGAAGTGGTGCTGATCGACATCCCTGCACAGGATTTCCAGCGCGCCGTCGATGCCATCGAACTGATTCACTCCACCACCCAGCAGATTGTCATCTTTGCCAATGGTTCCATGACGTGTCCCGCCACCATCGTGGCCAGCATGCGCGCTGGCGCCTGCGAATATCTTGACGACTCCGCCGGCTCGGACGCTCTGCTGGAGGCACTGACTCGTTTCAGCTCCACTCGCACGCGCGCTCGTGGCGGAGCCGGCAAAGCGCGTATCTTCACCTTCCTCAGCGCCAAAGGCGGCGCCGGAGCCACAACGGCGGCGGTGAACACCGCGTTGGCCCTGCAGCAGGCGCACGGCGATGTGGTTCTCGTGGACTTCGCTCCTATCGGGCATGCAGCGCTGCATTTGAATGTGCGTCCGCAATTCGGGGTGCTGGACGCACTGCAGAATCTCGACCGTCTCGATGTGACTCTCCTGGAAGGCTTGATGACCACCGCCAACGATGGCTTGCACCTTCTGGCTGGGCCTCAGCAGCCTTACCAGAATGTGCCCACGCCCGGCGAACTGGCTCGCCTGTTTGACCTTCTCGTCAATCACTACCGCTACGTGATTGTCGACGGTTCTAGCCGCCTTGATCCCATGACTCGCCTGCTGTCGGATCTCTCAAACGCGGTGTTGGTGGTCGCGCAGACCGACGTGGTCTCGCTGTGGAGCGCCGGCCGCATTCACGCTTTCCTCGACGAAGGGAGCGGCCGCGACCGCCTGCGCATCGTCCTGAACCGCCACAAGAAGATTCACGGCTTCACGGATGAGGACGTTGAGCAGGCAACGCGCTGCAAGGTGCTGTGGAAGGTGCCCAACGCTTTCCACATGGTTTCCCCAGCCATCGACCACGGTGCGCCGGTTGTTCTGCACGAGAATACCGAAATCAGCCGCTCGTTCCGCGCGCTCGCGCAAGCTTTGGCTGATGCTTCGAGTGCTGATGGTGGCCTCGACCTCGTCTACAGTGGCGAGAAGGCGGCTGCCAAGAAGCCGGTCTTCGGTCGTCCGAGTCTTTCCCCAGCTCGTGCCGGCCAGTAGTTTTTCGGGGAAAGGTTCTTCCCGCATCGCTCCCGCGGTTCTTGGCGGCCTAGGGAGGCCTGTGAGGGCACAATCTCATCCGGGACAGTTCTGCGTCGCTAGCGATACGCCTGTGGCGGCAGACCCGTGATGCGAATGCCAGCGTGACCTTTGTGCCGAATGTTGAGTCCGACGAGCAGCGCAGTAATCTGCTCGACGATGCGGGCGTTCTCCAGTTTGCCGCCGTCGATCGCGCGCACCCCGGGGATTTTCGCGGCCAGTTCGCGGACAAGTTGCCCGGCGTCGGGATCGTCACTGCATACGATGACGTCGCAGTCCAGCGGGGTATCGCCATTCAGCAGATCGGCGGAGAGGTTGTGAAAGGCTGCGACCACGCTGACCCCTTCGGGCACAAGCTCAGCGGCCTGCTCGGCGGCGGAGCCTTGCCAGACCCCGAGGGTGCGGGAAGCGCGTCCACCCACAGAAGCCGCAAGAGGAACGGTGGCGTCGACCAGGACACTGCCTTCCGTGATCGCTGGCTTAAGCTGCCGGAGCAGCGTGGCCTGACCTTCGAAAGGCACGGTCAGCACGAGAATGTCGGCGGCAGCGCAAGCCGCGCTGTTCTCCATGCCTGAGATGTTGGCCGGATCTCCAACGGTCTGCTTGATTCTAGCAGCGGCTGCCAGCGCGCGCTCCTCGTCGCGCGAACCGACAATGACCGTTTCTCCCGCGCGCACCCAGCGCAGCGCAAGGCCGATGCCGGCCGGGCCGGTGCCTGCAAGAATTGCGATGGGACGGATCGGGCTCATGCGGGGTTCCCCAGACAGGTCCTTCTCAGGATCTGATCTCTAAGCAAATTCCGGCTCCAGGATCTCTTCCTCAGTCAATGGCGCGAGCGGCGCCTTGATGTGGATGAGGCTGTAAGTCGTGTTGCGTTCGGCGGGAATGCGGCCGATCTCCAGAATCAGTGACTGAAACTCTTCCGGGCTCGTGTACTGGCCAGCCGTGGAGCCGGCTTCGCGCGATATGTTCTCTTCCATCAGCGTGCCGCCGTAATCGTTGGCTCCGGCCTGCAGACAAAGCTGCGAAAGCTTGCGGTTCAGCTTCACCCAAGAGACTTGAATGTTGTTGATCGCGCCCGCCAGCAGCAGGCGTGAGACCGCGTGCACCTTGAGATGCTCGGCGAGTGTGGGACCGCTGCGCGCCAGTCCTTGATGGAAGAGCAGCGTATTCTGGTGCACAAAGCCGAGCGGAACGAACTCGGTGAAACCGCCGGTCTCGCGTTGAATTTTGCGCAACAGCAGAAGTTGCCTCACCCAGTGGGCGGGAGTTTCGGCGTGGCCATACATCATGGTTGAGGTGGTACGAATGCCGCAGCGATGCGCTGTGCGAATGACCTCGATCCATTGCGCAGTAGTAAGTTTGTTGCGCGAAAGAACGGCACGGATTTCGTCGTCGAGAATTTCGGCCGCGGTACCGGGCAGTGTGCCAAGGCCGTTGTCCCGCAGCATGGAGAGATAGTCGGCAAGCGTCATGCCGGTGAGCTCCACGCCGTAAACGATTTCCATGGGTGAGAAGGCGTGGATGTGCATGCGTGGCACGGCGTTTTTCACTGCGCGCAAAATGTCGCGATAGTAGAACGGAGGCAAGCCGTGCGGAAGTCCGCCCTGGATGCAGACTTCCGTGGCGCCAAGCTGCCAGGCTTCGATGGTTTTCTTTGCGACCTGGTCCAGAGTGAGGAAATAGGAATCTGATTCGCGCGGACCGCGGCTGAAAGCGCAGAACTTGCATCCCACGAAGCAAATGTTGGTGAAATTGATATTGCGGTTGACGACGTAGGTGACGAGATTGCCCGCGAGTTCCGCACGCAGGAGATTGGCCGCGACGAGCAGGCCGAGGAGATCGTCGCCGGAGGCGTTAGCGAGATTCATGCACTCGTCCAGCGAAAGCGTGGAACCGCCCTGAGTTTTCAGAACCCGCTCAATCGCGGAACGCACGGCTGGCGTAAGACGCGGCGAGACATCAATCCAGTCGAGTGAGGGGAAAGCTTCCAGTTCCGCAGAAGAAAGTTGGCGCGGCACAGTTCCCTCCGTAGTCACTCATTCTAAGCGGACTGATCCAGAATGTCTCTCTTTGCGTTCGTTGCTGTGCCTTGGCGTGCTTCGGATGAGCTTTCGCGAATGCTTGGTTCCTTGCCGGCCTTAACGGAACAGATCGGACGCTGCGGGCCGAAGTAAGTCGCGGACGCGCCCGGAGCCAGGCTCATAGCGAAAGCCGCGCACAATGCAGGCGGGAGTCCGGTTCAGTTTGCCGCAGACCAAGCCGGCGGCGGCCGCCAGTTCGTCGGCGACCGCTTCCAGGCTGGCGCGCAATTTGTAACCGTTTGGGTCGCGGCGTCCGCGCTCATCGCGCAGGGGTTTTATGCCGGCGATCCCAATGGCAAAGTCGACCAGGCCTTCCCGCCAGGGGCGGCCAAAGCTATCGGTGATGATGACCGGGATCGAAAGCCCGGTGCGTCTCTTGATTTCGCGATGAAGCCCGCCTGCCGAGCGGTCCGGATCTTCAGGAAGAAGCACAGCGTGGCGACCGCCGTCGACGTTTGAGACATCCACGCCGCTGTTGGCGCACAGAAAGCCGTACTGAGTTTCAGTGATCAGCACTCCGTTCTTGCGACGGATGACGGACCGGCTTTCGCGCAAAGCCAGCTCGATCACGCGCGGATCAAGCTTGTATTGTCTGGCCCAGGCAATGGAATCGGCGGATGGCTGAATTGTGTCGAGATCAACCAGGCGGCCTTCCGCTTTGGAAACGATCTTGTGCTTGACGAGGAGGATGTCGCAGGCTTGAAGCTCAAGACGGCGCCGTTTGAGGGAATCGAGCAGTCTGTCCACGAGCGGATCGCCCGGATTGACTTCGCCGGCGAAAGGGATCGGAATCACACGCAGTTCGCCTGTTCCGCGTTGCTGTCGTCCCTTGCGGATTCCGCGATTTCTGCTCATGCACCGTTTGATCCCGTGGCAAGAAGGCGCTCATCGAGTTGCCACCGGCGCGCCAGGCGCTGGGCGCGGGTATTGCCGGGAAGTGAGATGAGGCGCTGTAGATCGGAGGGATTGTCCACATCGACGGCAATTCCGGGTAACTCCAGCACGACACACGGCTTTCCCGTGGCCTGCGCCGCGGCATGATGGGGCTTGAAGCTGTCGTCACCGAAGCGCAGCGGGAACAGATTCGCCGGCCGACGAAAGGNCGGCGTTGGTGCCACGTCCGTCGGCCGCGGGCACGAGCACCGAGCCTTCCTCGGGTGCATGCGTGATGATTTCCCCAAGCTCCCAGGCCTGGATCAGTGGGATATCGGCAGGAATCACAAGCGTACTTTCTGCACCCTGCTCGACGCAGATGCGAGTCGCCATTTCGATGGCCTCGGTCTCACCTGGATTCTCGGAATCCGGAATTATCTCGAAGTTATATTTTCGCGCCACTTCCACAGCGAACGGATCGCCGGTAACAATAGCCACTGCTGGGCAGCGAGGCCACTCCNTTCACGGTCGAAAGCACGTCGTGCAGCATCGCCTGCGCCAGTTCGGTGCGCGACCGCTGATCCAGCACCGCGGCCAGGCGCTGCTTGGCGGTGTCCAGATTCTTGACCGGGACGAGGATCACGGGCGGCGGTCCAAGAATCGGAAACGCGTGTCAGTGCGGGGTTCGGCAGAATCCGAAGCCGTCCCGGAACCGAGGATGCCGGAGACTTGAGAAAGCGCTGTGCGGGCGAGTGCGGCCTTGTCTTCCGCGCTTCGCATGATGGTCTGCGTGCAATGAACGCGAAGCCCGATCTTAGCGTGAAGTTCCTCCCCAGCGCCGGCGTCCCGCGTGTCGCAAATCAATATATCGAGAAAGTCCTCATAGGCTTGGGCCACCCCTGCAATGGAGCAGGGCAGCCCTTGCGCCGCCATCAGAATCCCCGCGGGACCAGCGACAGGAGCGTTTCCCACGATCGGACTCACAGCAGCGATCTTCCCCCGAGCGCGGCACAGCGCTTCCCGAATGCCCGGAACCGCGAGAATTGGCCCGATGCTGGTGACGGGGTTGCTAGGTGCGACCAGGACGGCGTCTGCCGTGACGATGGCGTCGATCACGCCGGGCGCAGGTTCGGCGTCAGAGGCTCCGGCGAAGCGCACGGACTTCACCGGATCCTGGTACCAGCGCTGCACAAAATATTCCTCGAAGCTCAGCTCACCCACGGGCGTGTCCACTCGAGTCTCGACGCGCGAATTGCTCATGGGCAGGATTCGCGCTTTCACGCCGAGCTTGTCGCAGATGATCTTGGTCGCTTCCAAGAGTGTTTTGCCTTCGGCGAGCAGGCGCGAGCGCAGCAGGTGCACCGCAAGATCCCGGTCGCCGGTGTGGAACCACGTGGACTCGCCGAGCTGTCCCATAGCCTGCAGGCAGAGAAAGGTATCGCCCTTGACGCCCCAGCCGCGCTCGCGGCTGAGCAAGCCGGAGAGCACATAGGTGATCGAATCAATGTCGGGAGAGACGTAGAGTCCCCACCACATAAGGTCGTCGCCCGTGTTGACCACGAGGGTGATTTCTTCGGCGGGCATGACCTGGCGCAGGCCATCGACAAACTTCGCGCCGCCCGTGCCGCCCGTGAGGACGCAAATCACGCCGCCCTCTCTGTTCTGGCGAGGCCTTCCCCGTCGGCGGCCGCGCGGAGTTTTTCCGTAAGCAGACCTGGCTTGGCCATCGCTCTCTCAAGAAACTCAGGATAGACTGGCAAGCGCTGCCGCAGCTCGAATCCTTTAGCCTCCGTGTGCTGGCGAAGCTGCTCAACGTGCGGCCACGGTTTTTCGGGATTGATGTAGTCAGGCGTCAGCGGCGAAATTCCTCCCCAATCGTTGGTGCCGGCATCGAGCAACTCTTCATAATAGGGCGCATTGAGGTTGGGAGGCGCCTGAATATTAACTTCCGGCATTAACAACCGAGCTACTGCCACCGCGCGCAGCATCTCGCCCTGACTGGGTTCGCGCCAGTGCGCCATGGGAATCGTCGGCTTGACGCGGAAATTCTGCACGATGACTTCCTGGATATGTCCATAGCGCCGGTGCAGCGCGCGGATGGCGAGCAGCGTGTCGACGCGGTCTTCAGATGACTCGCCGATGCCGATCAGCAAGCCGGTTGTGAAGGGAACGCCTTGCTTGCCTGCGTCTTCGACCATGCGCAAGCGCTTCGCCGGAACTTTGTCGGGCGCATTATCGTGGGCCGCTCCGGGAGCGAGAAGACCGGTGTTGGTGGTCTCGAGCATGAGACCCATGCTCGGCGAAACTGCGGCTAGGCGTTCGATCCATTCCGCGCTGAGCAGCCCGGGATTCGGATGCGGCAGCAGGCTGGTCTCGCGCAAAATCAGTTCGCACATCGCTTCCAGATAGTGCAGCGTCGACTTGTAGCCGAGATGACCNAAGCGTCGCGCGCATCTCGAGAAAGATAAGCTCGGGCTTGTCGCCCAGGCTGAACAGAGCTTCGGTGCAGCCAAGTTTTTCCCCAGCGCGAGCGACTTCGAGGATTTCTTTGGGAGTCATGGTGTGCGCGCCCGGCTCGCCCGGATCGCGGCGGAAGGTGCAGTATCCGCAGTAGTCGCGGCAAAGATTCGTCAGCGGAAGAAAGACCTTGCGGGAATAAGTGACAATGCCGGGCTTGAAGCGTTCCTTCGCTGCGCGTGCCGCCACGAGCAGTGCGGGCAGTTCATCGTCACTGCACTCGACCAGGCGCAGGGCGCTCTCGCGCGAGATGGGTTCGCCAGGACTAAGGTCCGCAAGAATCGAAGCACAGGACGAGCCCGTTCGCACGTTCGCAGGCGTGGTAGCAGTCAGAGTCACGGCATTCCTAGCAACGGCATTCTTCCACGGGCGGAGGCGATCCGCGGATGAATCGAATCATACATGAGTCGGGATTGGGGTGGGCAATGGCCGCGCGTGGTAATGTAGGCAATCGGCACATGGGCCTGAGCACGGCGCAATTCCGAGAAGCGATGGGATGTTTTGCCACCGGGGTGACCATCATTACGGTCGATCTTGAAGGTGAAGTCCATGGGATGACCGCAAATGCTTTCGCGTCGGTGTCACTCGATCCGCTGCTGGTGCTGGTTTGCGTAGATCACAAGACGCGGACGCACGCGCATCTGCATGCCAAGAAGCGCTTCGGCATCAACGTGCTGCGCGAGGACCAGCGTGCGATTTCGGAGTATTATGCACGGGCCGAACGCACCTACGAGCGGGCGGAGAAGGAAGCCGGAGCGCGCTTCGAGCGCACGAAGCACGGCACGCCGGTGTTGCGCAGCGCTCTGGCCTATCTCGAGTGCCATCTTCACTCGGCCGAGGAGGCTGGCGATCACACCATCTTTATCGCCGAGGTGGAAGACGTGGTGATGCACGAGGGCGATCCGCTGCTGTTCTTCCGCGGGAAGTATTGGGAGATGGGAGAAGAGTTGGCGAAGTAGCCCGGTCAACGCGTGCGCGTGGATGAAGTCTTGTCACTTTCAAAGACGCTGAAACATCGAATTGAAGACGAGAATGTGTAAACGGAGTGATCCATGACTGATAAGACAATGAACGAGAGAAGCATTAGCGATGCTGAGCTCAAGCAGAAGCTCACGCCACAGCAGTATCACGTAACCCGCGAGTGCGGCACCGAACCGGCTTTCACTGGCAAATACTGGAAGACGAAAGAGCCGGGGATGTATCACTGCATCTGCTGCGGCGAGCCGCTGTTTGATTCGGAAACGAAGTTCGACTCAGGCACGGGCTGGCCTAGCTTTTATCTGCCGTTCGACCCGAGCAAGGTTGTCGAACACACCGACTCGAGCTATGGCATGACGCGCACCGAAGTGCGCTGCGCCAAGTGTGACGCGCATCTGGGCCACGTGTTTGAGGATGGTCCTGCGCCCACCGGCTTGCGTTATTGCATCAATTCCGCAGCGCTGGATTTGAAAGCGGAGAAGAAGTAAGGCGGATTCTACCGCATCGTATTTGATGGAGAACTTCCGAAATAACGATCGTAGACACGCAGTCCGAAGAAAAGAGCGAGCGTCAGGCCAAATGTAATTGCGAGAAACATCCCGACGCCGACGAGGATGTCTAGGTGCTGAGGAACCAGCACCCCGTCTGAGAACCGGCAAGGTGGTCGCGGAATGACGTGGATGCTGTGCTCAAAGGCAACATGTCGGCCATAGACCAGTCACACCAGAAGAAGGCTCTGAACTGGAAAGCTTACAAGGTTCACGAGCACCAGGAAAATCCTCCAGATGAGAAGAAAGCCCTTATTGTCGAATGTTCTGGAGGCGAGATCAGTTCCTGTGTGATTGCGGTCTGCAGCCGTCATGTTCGACACCAAAGATGAAGGGCACGCCGATGCGTGCCCCCTTAGCTTTTGTGGATCGACACCACAGACATTACGCTGTCGCAGTCGCCGATAACGCCTTGGTCGCATCCGAAGTGGCCGGCTTGTGCGTCTCCGCGGGCTTGTGCTGTGCCTGCGGCTTCGGCTCGGCGTGTACCTGGATTCCGCCCTTGAGCGCGGCGCCGTCTTCCACGCTGATGCGCACGGTCGAGATGTCTCCCGAGACCGAGCCTTCGCTGCGGATATCGACGCGGTCACTGCACTCGATGTTGCCATTCACCTTGCCCATGACAACGACCTCGCGGGCCTGGATGCTGGCGTCCACCTTGCCGTTGCGCCCAATGGTCACGCGGCTCTCCGGCATGATGATCTTGCCTTCGATGCGGCCATCGATGTAGAGCGCTTCGGAGCCGGTGATTTCGCCCTTGATGACAAGCGTGCGGCCGATGGTGGCCTGATCGATGGGGGCAGTCACAGTTTTCACGGGGTTGTAAGCGTTGGGGTTGGAAGCGGGTGCGGACTTCGTGCCGTACAAATCTGAAGACTGGAGCATGCGACCTTCCTTGGTCTCCGCGCGGGGCGTCACGCCGGGCCGGTTGCTGGCGCTTGTGCCTGCGGCTGTCTCTGGAATTTGTGGCCTCGGTAGTGGCTGACCCCGCGGCCAAGGTGACTATCGCACAAAGGTAAGTTTTTCCTTAGATTACGGAAGCTGCTGTACGGCTGCGGAGAGCCCCGGTTACTGTCAGTCCGATTGTTGTAATGCCTCTGACAGCTTCTCCCACTCTTCGACCAGATCGGCGTGGCTGGCCTTGTTCTGCTCCAGTTCCGTCGACTGGCGCTGGCTTTCCCCCGCGCTGACAAAATTCTGGAGGGCGGCCTCGCAGTGGGCGATGGCGGCCTCGACGCGGCTGATGTCCTCTTCCAGTTCGTGGACGCGGTCCTCCATCTGCTTGCGCTTGATGGGATTCAGGCGCTTCTTCGGAGTCTCGCGGCCATGATTCCCATTTGCTGGCTGGTCGGATGTTTCGGTCGCAGACCCACTTCTCCCAATATCGGGGAGAAAGCCTGCCCTGAGCTTGTCGAAGGGTGGGGCACCCACGTTTGACGCGGCTTCCTCACAAGCAGGCCTGGCTCCCGGCACATCATCCAACGTCGGCGCGACATGCTGCCGTCCTTCTTTGCGCCAGAGATAGTCTTCGTAATTGCCNAGGGAAGACCTCGACCCTCCCGTCCGCAATTTCAAAGACGCGCGTGGCCAGCTTGTCGATGAAGTAGCGATCATGCGAGACGAAGACCACCGTGCCTGTGTACTTCATCAGCGCGTCGAGCAGAACATCTTTGGCACGCAGGTCGAGGTGGTTGGTCGGTTCATCCAGCAGAAGGAAGTTCGCCGGGTGCAAGAGCAGGCGCAGCAAGGCATAGCGGCCGCGCTCTCCGCCGGAAAGCACGCCGATCTTCTTGAAGACGTCGTCTTCCGAGAACAGGAAGCAGCCCAGCAGACTGCGCAGGTCGGTTTCAGTGGAGCGCGGAGAGACGCGGCCCAAGTCATCGAGGATGCGTGCGTCAGGATCAAGCTCCTTGTACTGATCCTGCGCAAAGTAGTCGGCCTGCACGTTGTGGCCGAGGCGGAACTCGCCGCGCGTGAGAGGTTCAGTTCCGGAAAGCAATTTAATGAGGGTGGATTTCCCGGCGCCATTCACGCCAACCAGTGCGATGCGGTCGCCGCGCTCGATCATGAAGCTGACGTCGCGAAAAACTTCCTTCGTTCCCGATCCGTTTCGTCCGGGATACGTTTTCGCCACCCCTTCGAATTCGGCCACGATGCGCCCACTGCCTTTGGGCTGGGGGAACGAGAAGTGGATGGTCTTCTCCTCCGGCGGAATCTCGATCCGCTCCATGCGCTCCAGCTCCTTGATGCGGCTCTGCACCTGCTTGGCCTTGGTGGCTTGGTAGCGAAAGCGGTTGATGAACACTTCCAGCTGCTCGATGCGCTCGCGCTGATTCTTGTATGCGGCCTGCAGTTGCTCGTTGCGTTGCGTCTTCTGCGCCAGAAATTTGTCGTNAGTTGCCGCTGTAGAACCAGAGCCGCTTATTCCAGATTTCGGCGATTTTCGAGACCGTCACATCAAGAAAGTAGCGATCGTGCGAGATCAGCACGAACGCATGCGGATAGTCGTCGAGATAGTCCTCCAGCCAGTTACGCGCTTCGAGATCAAGATGGTTGGTCGGCTCGTCGAGCAGCAGCAGATTGGGTTTCTGCAGCAGAAGCTTGGCCAGCGCGAGCCGCATCTGCCAGCCTCCGGAGAATTCGTAGGTCTGCTGCGTCCAGTCTTCCTTGGTGAAACCCAACCCCATCAAGACTCTGCCGACTTCGGCCTCGATCGAGTAGCCGTCGCGCGTGCGGAATTCGTGTTCCAGCCGGTGATAGCGGTCGGCGACTTCGGCGTACGCCGCGCTGGTGTGATCGAGCTCCGCCATGCTGTGCGTGAGGGATTCCAGTTCCGTCTCGATGGCGCGGAGGTCGTCGAACACGGACATGCACTCGTTGAACACCGTCCGTCCCGAGAGCGACAGGCCGTCTTGCGGCAAGTATCCGGCAGACGTGCCTTTCGCGACCGTGAGCGCGCCGTAGTCGAGCGTGTCCAGCCCGGCCAAAATCTTCATGATCGTGGACTTGCCGGTGCCGTTCGCGCCGACCAGCCCGATGCGGTCGTCGCGCGTGATCAGCCAGTCGGCGTTTTCGAAAAGAAGTTTGTGGCCGAAACGTTTTCCGGCGGCGGAAAGCTGAATCATGGGCTGGAATTATCGTAGCAGTTGCGAAGGTTGAGGGTCAGGCGGCAGTTCGGCGCACGCATTGCGGAGTACGGCTCGCTCCCTGGCTTCAGCCCTTAAGTTGCGTCATCAGATGCCCGGAATCAGAAACGTTCCAGCGCTCAATGACCTGCCGCCCTTCGAATCGCACAAAACTCATTCCGGCCATGCGGACCCGGCGGCCAGACGGTGCGGTTCCCGCATACATACTTTGGTGCGTTCCTTCCCAGGTGTAATGGAAGGCCATCATGTTCGCCTCTTCCACCGCGCGCAAGATGCGCACCTGGAAATCTGGAAATGCATTCCACAAAGCGACATAGAATTTCTGCGCTTCGGCAAAATCTAGCGAACCACTGGGCGCATACCCGTGAAAAACAGCCTTGGGGTGGTAGAAGTCTGAGAAATGTTGGAGACGCGCAGCCGGATCGCTAAACAGCCTGGCAGAGTGCGTTACGCGCTCGGTGAAAGTCATTCACTGGCACCTCAGGACGGAGAAACACGAATCATACCTGAACGTGAGGCAAACACTCGGAAGCTATGCAGATTTACGGTTGTATCGCGGCGCGGACGTTACGGGCTCCGGGATACGTTCCCCACAACTCGCTATGGAAATGGATGCGCTCGAGAGCGCGGTCGATGACGGCCTCGAGTTCGTGGGCGTACTTGACCTCGCGTCCTTTGGCCAGGCGGCGGCGCGCTTCTCCCGCGTTAACCCATGTGGGACGACGCTGCGGTTCATGCGGACGGCCATGCTGGTGCACTTCCATCAGGAAGGCTTTGACCACGAATTCCTGCACGCCTCCCGGCTGCCAGAAGACGCCCTTGGAATGAATGTAGAGATGAAAATGCCGCGGCTCGATGGTGCCGTGTGCACCGGCTTCTTCAGCGGCCTCGCGCTCGGCGGCCTGGCTGTGCGAGAGGCGCGCGTCGGGCGAACCCTTGGGGAAAGTCCACTTGTTGCCGCCGTTGGTGTTGACCAGGAGGAATTCGACGTCCGCCCCACGCCTGCGATAACACACGGCTGCGACCTGCAACGGGAGCGATTTCGCAACTCGTGATCCCATGGGGCGCCCTCCGAAATTCATCCTACCTGGAAGATATTTCGGCAATGTTAATGTGCAACATAAATTGTGCAGCGGGATGGTTACGAAAGGGTTACGTCGTCCCATACGTTGCGTCATCCGAAGCCCCGCGTTTTCACCAGCGGGGCGATGGACCTCGCGTGAACCCTGATACGCCCAACGCGAGATCCTTTGCTCCGCCTGAAGAACGGCTGCGCTCAGGATGACACCGACCAGATGGACATTAAAGTCCACGACCGTAAACCGGAATCGCGGCTCCAGTCACGTCCTTGCCCGCATCTCCGGCGAGCCACACAATCAGATCGGCGATCGACGAAGGCTGTACCCAGGTGGAGAAATCCGCGCCCGGCATGTCTCGGCGGTTGGCGGATGTGTCCATAGTACCGGGTAGGATGACGTTTGCGGTGATGCCGGCATCTTTGTTCTCTCGCGCCACGGTTTTGAGCAGCGATACCAGCGCCGCTTTCGAGGCGCTATAGGCGCCCACATTGGGGCCGGGATCTTCGGCGGCACGGCTAGCGATGGCGATGATGCGTCCGGCACCGGCTCCGCGCATGTGNTGGCGATGATGCGTCCGGCACCGGCTCGGCGCATGTGCGGGATCACCGCGCGCAGAATGTGAAAGGCGGAGTTCACATTCAGCTCGAACATGCGCTGGAACGTGGCGTCGTCGGTCTCAGCGACTGGCTGACCTCCGGCGAAGCCGCCGACCAGATGAGCCAGAATGTCGATCTTGCCGAATCGTGAGATCACGGCAGCGACGGCGCTCTTCGCCGCGTCAAGGCTCGAGAGCGACGCCGGCAGCGCGACGAAGTTGGGATTGCTGAAGTCAGCCTGCTGAATTCGGGGAGCGAGCCCGACCACCGTTGCACCCGTCTCCAGCAGGGCCTTCGTTACATGGACGCCGAGGCCGCCATTGGCACCGGTAACGAGGGCGACTTTTGCATTCAGCGCGGTCATAAGGATCGGCTTGAAATGAGGATGACAGAAAGACTACAGCGCCTGACTTATCGACGCCAGCCTGAATGTTAACAACTCAAAACCGTTTCCTTAGGATTTTGCGCTCTTTGTGCAGACTTGGCATCCTTCGCGGTTAATATCCTTGAACTGCAAGGTTCGCAAAGCGAGGCAAGTTCGCAAAGAACTTTCGGAAAACTAAACAGACTGACCCACCCCATCAGTTCGCCTGCAGCGTTTTCACCAGCCAGGGAATGATCACTTCCTTGAAGATCTTCGGATCAGGCCAGACGCCGACCTGGCGGCCGAGATGCCCGCCCTGCGGATTGATCCAGGCCTCTTTGGGCGTGTCGCCTTTGCTCAGCAGAAGATATTCGTCGTCGATGGGAACCTGCGTGTCGAGAACGCCTGCGATGACGAGCATGGGCGCCATTGGCTTGCCCAGCAGTCCTTGACGGACCAGCGACATCTTCGGCAGATAGTCGCCCATTTCATCGAGCGTGCGCACTCCCTC
>OCOJ01775239.1_pt1 | contig 19806 bp, 22 predicted proteins | sample 1539251 | NCBI WGS metagenome assembly OCOJ01 (sample SAMN01911457, study PRJEB22624) | soil metagenome | biome: Soil | place: Malaysia | collected 2012-04-30 | depth RA_metagenome m | reverse complement strand
ATAGGGACGGCGATCCAATTCCTCGGGTTCCTATCCCTGCTGATATTCGTACTAAGGAGCGAAGTGGTTGGCCCAGGGTGAGAAGCAGAGGAGCGTCCTGAGAATAAACCTGGACATCCTCAACGCGGTCAGAGACGAAGGAGAGGCCAAGCCGACTCACATACTCTACAAGGCCAATCTTTCCCATGAGAGGCTCGTCAAGTACCTCGACGACCTGACGACCAAGGGCCTCATAGAGATGAAGCTGGAGGGGGAGAACAGGACCTACAGCCTCACGCCCAAGGGGGTGAGCTTCATAATAGAAATGAGGCACGCCGAGTCCTTCGTACAGGGTTTCGGCCTGGACATATGAGGTTCCCTAGGAACAGCGTTTATCTCGGAGCAGGTGTCTAACGCCCGAGTTGGCCGCTGGTGAAAGACGGCTATCAGCCATAATGTTCACCGACGTTGTAGGCTTTACGTCCCTCGGCCAGATTGACGAGGAGCTCGCCCTCCAGCTCCTCGAAGAGTATCGCAGTCTGGTCCGCCCGATCATGGCCCGCCATGGGGGGGTCGAGGTGAAGACCATTGGAGACGCATTTCTCGTGGAATTTTCGAGCGCGCTCGAGGCGGTAAAGAGCGCGATGGAGATACAGAAGACGATGAACGATAGGAACGCCGCGCTCCCCGAACACAGAAGGGTGCGGCTCAGGGTTGGAATCCACGTCGGGGATGTGGTGCATGCCGAAGGAGACATACTGGGAGACGCGGTCAACGTCTCGTCAAGGATTGAGCCGCTGGCGAGCCCCGGCGGAGTCTGCATCTCTGAACAGGTCTACGACCACGTCAGGAACAAGATGGGAATCTCCTTCGAAAAGATGGAGAAGAAGACACTAAAGAACGTCAGCATCCCCATCGATGTCTACAGGATGGTTATGCCCTGGGAATCGAAGGAGGAGGAGGACGTGCACAACGACCCGCGCAGGATTGCAGTACTCCCCCTGAAGAACCTGAGCCCCGATCCGAATGATGAATACTTCGCAGATGGCATGACAGAGGAACTGATCACATCTCTGTCCTCAGTGAGGGAGCTCACCGTAATAGCTCGGACATCAGTGATGCAGTACAAGAACGCCCCCAAGAGGATAGCGGACATAGGTCGTGAGCTCAGTGTGGGCACGTTGATAGAGGGAAGCATACGCAAGGCCGGGAACAAAGTGAGAATCACGGTCCAGCTGATAGACGCTAGCAATGAAGGGCACCTATGGGCCAAGAACTACGACAAGCAGCTCGACGACGTATTCGCAATCCAAAGCGAAGTGGCCGAGGGTGTGGCAGAGACACTGAAGGTGCAACTCTTGGAGTCTGAGAGGCGGAGAATCGAGCGGGGGTCTACGAAGAACACCGAAGCCCATACACTCCTCCTGCAGGGCAGCTTCTACTGGAACAAGAGGACGACGGAGGGGCTGAACAAGGCCATTGAGCTGTACCAGAGGGCCGTCCGGCTAGACCCAGCATTCGCCCTGGGGTATGCAGGGCTGGCGATGGCCTATCACGTGGCAGGGGCGAACATGAATGAGGACCCCGCACTGTTCCTTCCAAAGGCGCATGACTACGCCATCAAGGCCCTTTCTCTAGACCCAGATATGGCGGAGGCACACACTGTTCTTGCGGGGCACGCCGAGGACTACGAACGGGATCTCGTCAAGGCTGAAGCCGAGTTCAGGCGAGCCATCGAACTCAATCCCAACTACCCAACGGCGCATCAGTGGTACTCTCACATTCTAGGCTGGGAAAAGCGCTGGGATGAGGCCCGCAGGGAACTCGGCAAAGCGTTGGAACTCAGCCCCCTTTCCCTCATAATCAATCTGAACGTCGCCGACCTGCATTACTTCTCAAGGGAATATGAAAAAGGCGTTCAGACCTGCAAGAAGCTGATTGAGATGGATTCGGCTTTTCCTTTCACCCACAGGACACTCGTGCGATGTTATGCCGCGAAAGGTATGTTTTCAGAGGCGTTGTCTACCCTCGAGACCTATTCGAAGATTGCTCCGCCTCGCGAATCAAAGATGGAATACGCTTACGTATACGCTTCCATGGGAAGAAAGGAAGACTCCGAGCGACTGCTCGATGAGCTGACAGGATCGAAGGCTCAGACGTGGGGCGACCCTTCCACAATCTCGCTGATCTACTTCCTTCAGGGAGACACCGACAGGGGGTTCGAATGGATGGAAAAGGCGTACGCGTCTTATGACCGGTTACTGTATACCATGGCCGTGACCCCTGAGCTCGACAATTTCCGTTCAGATCGCAGATATGTGAATCTGCTGGAGAGGACGGGACTGGCAGCCCAGTTAAGGGATTAACCTCTCCGCTTCATCAGTTCGCCAATCTCCCGGTCGAGCCTGACGACCTCGTCCTGATACTTCGCCATCTCGGCCTGGTCCTTTTCGATGGCCTGCTTCTTCCCTGTTATCTGGGTCCTCAGGTCAACCAGGGCGCGGTTCGTGGAATCCATGGTTGTGGCAAGCTGCCTTAGCCTGCCGTCGATCTCTGATTTCTGGGCCTGCAAATCGGCGTACTGCTTCTCTGTGCTCCCGAGCTTTGCCTGCAAGTCCCGGAGGTCTTGCTCCTGCTTCCTGACCTTCTCGTAGTATTCGTTGGCCCTGGCCTCGTTGTTCCTTCTTCTCTCTTGGGCCCCCGAGAGCTGGTAACTCACGTGCGCGGCCATTCAACTTTGATATTTATCCATGATAGGACCGGGCCTGAGCGGCTGCATTGACGCCCAGGACAAAGCTCCTTCTGGCCCTCCCAGCAATTGCAGTATTCGTCATCGTGCTCGTATATTTTCAGCTCTTCTCCAGCCCCGTAATCATAGCAATCATTTTCGTCGCCTGGGTGGCCGTGAGTCTGATGAACAGGAGAAAATTCTCCGAGCAGAGGGCTCGAAAGGCTGGTCGAGGAGGCTCACAGCTCTTCAGTGGCTGACCCAGCCCTTCCAATCGCCGTCTCTGGCCCCGTGAGTCTTGAGGATGTGCTCTTTCAGCTCGTTTTCCGTCTGACAGACGAAGCCGCAGTAGCATTTCAGCGCGAGTCGACCCCTGGCAAGAAAGCGCAGTGCTCCCGACAAAAACCTTGCTTGAGGCACAACTGGGAGAGAGGCTCGAGTCTGCTGCGTCTAGCCTAGATCGAGCCTGCTATAGGGGACAACCAGGTCGAGCTCTTTCTCCCTCACCCGGAAGTCTGGGCAGAGGGCTGCGAGCTTCCTTTTGAAGGAGGGGGAGTGATTGAACTCGAGGAGGTGTGTGAGCTCGTGTATGACAACGTACTCCCGAAGCCTCTCAGGGAGGGCGATGAGCTGCCAGCTGAAGGAGAGCCTTCCCCCCCTGGTGCAGTAGCCCCACTTGCCGATCTCCCTCACGTCGACCCTGCTCGGCCGCGCACCGACAGTCGGTGCCAGCTCGGCCACCTTCCTTACGGCATAGGCCGAGGTCTCCTTGAGAAACCAACGCCGGACCAGCTCCTTCAGACGTCTCGGGTCGCTGGTGTGCACAACGAGCTGCCGCCTCGCCAGGTCTGGGGCGAGAGCGTCTCCTTGGCTTCCAAAGACGATCTTCAGGGGCTCGCCCCCGAACATTACCGAGTCGCTGGTCAGCACGTGTCTCGTTTTCGAGAGGCGCTCGTACTGGCGACGGAGCCAGGCGCCCCTTTCTGAGATGGCCTTCTCGACGTCAATCGACCTCCCCCGGGGGAGCACCACCTCTAGGGTCAGATCATCATTGAATCTGAAGTAGGTGTATCGCCGGCTGGTTCCCCGTATCACGGCGTATTCGATTCGGCGGGGCCCGATTTCGACGAAGGGCACATCGGGTCGAGGTCGCTCGGGTAGTTAACCGTGAAGTCCGAACCTGCATCCGGATTGAACATCGAGCCGAGGCGTGGGAATAGGTTTCAGCGTCTCTCAAGCTGAACTAGGTACCTGCTGCCAAGGCTGACCGAGCGGACGACGTGGAATCCTGCAGAGCGCCCGAGCCTCGCTAGAAGCTGCTCTTCGGTCATGATTTGCGTCTTCTCCCCCATCAGCCTTCCGAAAAATCGGAAGAAATTCCCGAGGAGTGAGCCGGGCTCTACTTCCAGGATGACGTAGGATCCTCCGGGTCGGACCACCCTGGAGACCTCTCCGAGGGCCCTGTCAAGGTCCGAGAAGTGATGGAGCGCCATTGTTGAGTAGGCCTTGTCAAAGAACGCATCGTCAAACGGGAGCTTCTCAGCCCGCGCGACGGCGTTTCTAACACCTGGATGATCTCGCTTCGCGTTGGCTATTCGCTTCTCGTTTGGGTCGACGGCGAATACCTCGGTCCCCGGGAAGGCCTGAAAAATCCTCGCCGCTTTTTCCCCTTTTCCGGCGCCGATGTCGAGGATTCTTTCTCCGCTCTTCGGATCCAACATGGCGATGAACGCCTCCCAGTCAGATTGGGTCCCTGACTGGGTCAACGGTGTTCCGTCCTTCAGCTCAGCTTGACGAGTTCTTGTGACGCGTCGACCCGCGAGATTACGACCGCCGTGCCGAAGGCGATGATTTCGTCCATGGTGTTCCCAATCTCGGTGGAATCGAACATCACGCTGATCACCGCGTTTGCCCCCATGCTCTTGGCGTGGTCGGCTAGCCTGTCGAGTGCCTGCTGCCTGGCCTGGTGGGCCATTTCCGTGTATTCGTTGATTTCTCCCCCGCCGATGGATCTGAGGCCTGCCATCAGGTTCCCACCAATGCCCCTGGATCGGACGGTGATGCCATAGACCATGCCCAGTACCTTGTCCACCTTGTATCCCGGGGCGTAGTTGGAAGTTAGAAGCATCAAGCCTTGGCTGGAGGTGGTCTTCGTAAGATCGGCGCCACAGTTTGGACAGAAGGCGCTGCCATCAGCAACCTGTTTGCCGCACTTTGGACAAATCAAGACGACCATTACTTCGTCCGCCTGCGCGTTATTTAAGTGGGGCTACGGGTCCGCCGGGATGAGGACCGGTTGCGCTTCCCAGGGTTGTCCAAGCCCCCCAGGGTCTACGTAGACGCGAAGATACTGAACGTCCATGACCCAATGCTCGCGAGAGAGGCCTACGTCGGCTATGTTGTCGAGGGGAGCAACAGGCATGATGCGACGAGAGTCGAAGCAACGGAGAGCGATGATGCCGAGGTTCTGGCAATCCTATTCGCAATTGATGAGCTGAAAGATCAGTTCAGGAGGTTCACGATAGTGTGCGACCATGAGTCGGTCGTCTCTGAGGCAAAAAGGAGTGCTTCCAAGCACCCGAGCGAGCTGATGAAGAGGCTGCGAGACACTCTGAAGCAAAACCCTTCCATAGGACTGGAGGTCTTGAAGGCGAACCCGGCCCATGGAATCGTCACGGAGTACGTCAATAGTCTGAAGGCGGAACCAGAGGAGGGACTAGGATCCTCCGGAGTAGGGCCTGCTCCTGAAGTACCTGGTCAGCGAAACTCCTGAAGCGTCTATTCGCATGTTCACCTGCCACCGTTCGACCCCCGCCTCCTCGGCCGCCCTGGCGGCGTCCAGAATTCTGGCGTTTGTTCCGTTACGAGGGGGAGGCGTGAATGGCTTGGCGTCATACAGATAGCAGAGGATAATCTTCGCCCGCTTCCCCGACGCAAGCGAACCTTTCAGCTCCCCCACGTGCTTGATTAGCCTGTCGAAGGAGTCGAACCGACTCTGTTTGATTCTGGCAGTCCCCTCGGGGGCGGGAAGCGTTATCAGGGGCGTTTTCACCTCGAGGAAGGCGTTTCCAACAAGAAAGTCGATCCTCGACTTCCCGAGCCTGACTTCGCGTTGGATAAGCCCACTAGCCAGGCGTTTGAGCGCCCCTTGTCTTAGGAAGAACTCGAAGTACCTGTTGGCGGCAGTCTGGTTGATTCCTATCCATGGGCCGGCCGCAGGGGAAGGCGAGATGGCCTCAACCGTATAGGCCGTCTTCCTCGATTTCGAATGGGACGTAGAGTAGAGGCACGGAAGCCCGGAGAGCTTCAGGTCTCCCAGTCTGCCGGTGGTGGGGCAGTGGCACCTCAGTGTAGTATTCCCAGCCCGGACCAACATTATGAAGCGGTTGGGCCTCGAGAGGATTCTCCCCCTCCTCAGGGGCTCTGGGAACCTGAACATCGGCTCAGGTCGCGATGATTGTCTGCTCGACTCCGCTCAAACCATCAAAGGACGGGCAGAGGTTTAACCGTTTGTTGGTTCAGAAGTCCCAGAAGGTGCTCCTCAACCCCATCGAATCCCAATATGTCATAAGTTCCTCCTTTGGGGGCCTCTGATACTCGAGGTTCATCCTGCCTCTTGATAGAGGCCTGCAGACCTCAATCATCTTTTCCACGGTTAGGGACTCTCCCCGAAGCTTCGGATTCTCCCCCAGCCAGCGGTTCAGGTGGTCCTTCGACGAGAAGTAGACCATGTTGTTGGAGCACGTGTTGATCAGATTGTCGTACCACTTGGAAACAGGCGTGCTGAGGAAGATCAGTGGAGACGAGGGTTTACTCGATTTCACTTTGCCCCTGGTCAAAGAAATCTCGATTGGCTCCGCGCAATGATGGCAGAAAGACTCGATCCTGGCGTCCAGCTCGAGCATCACGTGCAATGATACAGAGTCCCAGGCACAGTTGGCGAAGAAGCGTTTGCTCCCGGCGTAGACCCTGAACGGCGTGGAGATGGCTGAGTAGGGGTTGGCCATCAGGATTCGCTGGGTTCCAGGCACGAGGAGTATGTGATGGTCTGCCTCGAGCTCCCTGAAGCTCTCGAAGGCCTCGCTGCGGGTAAGTTTGAACCTCTGCATGACCTCTTCAAGGGGCGGGGCAGTGGTGTACTCGAAGAAGTGATCGAAGACGTACTTCCTGACTGCTCTCGCGTCTGGGGTCGTTTTCCAAACCTCCCTGGGAGGTCTGGAGCTGCAGGAGAAGCTCTAGATAAGAATGGAACTTTCACTCGTGGACGCTTTCTGTCATCGCCTTGACCACTTCCATCCACGCGTTGGCGCAGTTCAGTGGTACATACCCTCCGCCCCCCAGTGCGACCATCCTCCCTGCACAGAGTTCGTGGGACAGCCGATGGAGGAGCTTCCCCACCTCGTAGTGGACCCTCGGAGTGTAGTCAAGGCCTGCGATGGGGTCTCCCCTGAGGCCGTCTGCCCCGCACTGCAGAACTATGAACTCGGGTTTCGCCGACTTTGCGAACTCCTCCAGTCTGGGGAGCCGTGACTCTACATCAGCATCTCCTGAGCCCGGCTCCAGAGGGATGTTGATCTTGGATCCCTTCGCAGGCCCGTACCCATTCTCCCACGAAGAGCCAGTCCCCGGGTACAGGTACCTGCCGTCCTCGTGGATGTCGAAGATGAACAGCTCGGGGTCGGCCTCGTAGCTGTAGAAAACGCCGTCCCCGTGGTGGACATCGATGTCCACGTAAAGTATGCTCTGGACGTTGTGATGTTGGCGCAGGACTTCGACGGCCACACCGATGTCATTGAAAACGCAGAATCCGGCTGAGGACTCTCTGGTGGCGTGGTGAAGGCCCCCAACAGGGTTGAAGGCATGATCGACCTCCCCGGCCATCACCTTCTCCACCGCGTACACGGTGGACCCAACCGCGTATTGGGTCGCCTCGAATACACCTTTGTAGGCGGGGGTGTCCCCTTGATCCAGAGCTCCGTAACCGAGCTTGGAAGCGAGCTCAACGTATTGTATATGCCCGGCGGTGTGGAAGAGGCCGAGAAGCCCCTTGTCTGCTTTCTGCGGAGGGAGTCGCTCCACCTGCAGCTTTCGCTTCCTCAGCTCGTCCCAGAAGCGCTGTGCCCTTTCGTTGGTGAACGGGTGAGGGGGCGGGAACGAATAGAGGAGCAGCTCCTTCCCCTCGAGGACCCCTACCTTGCAGGACATGCGGCTGCGGTCGCCAGATACCACTCTTAGACTGTTGTTATTAGACCCCAGCCGAGGCTTGGGCTGTGGCCGGGGACCAAATGCATGCCTTCGCCGCGGAAGTCGAGGAGCAGCCAGGCGTTCTGATGAAGTTCTCGAAGTCGAGCTTCCCAAGGGCGACGAAGGGCTCGATATTCGTCGGGGCGGGGGACTCCTTTTCCGCCGCCATGGCTGGATTCTACGCCTCCAATGGGGCGTGCATGGCCCTGGATCCCTACCACCTCGCGAGCGCCCCAGAGATTTCGAAGGGAGCAGACATCTTCCTGATCTCCGTCTCGGGGAGGACAGCTTCGAACCTGGCCGCGGCTAGGAAGGTGCGCAAACTGGCGAGGCGGACAGTCGCAATAACATCTGACGAAGAAAGCAGGCTGGCTGGCCTAGTAGACGAGGTCGTCAGACTGCCGATGAGGTACGCCCCTCGGACGCCTGGACTGCTGTCGTACTCCCTCTCCCTAGTGGCAGTCCTAGGCATCTCCGCCTCCAGGGAGAGGTGCGATTTCGAGGGCGCCCTCCGCCTGGCGCGCAAGGACGAGGGGAAGATGCACTGGGGGAAAGGCACCACATACTTCCTAGGTAATTCCCTTGCCTATCCGGTTGCAATGTACGCCGCCGCCAAGACTTGCGAGTTCCTGGGGGAGACGGCACACGCCGAGCTACTCGAGGAGTTCAGCCACCTAGAGTTGTTCTCACTTGCACAACCGGATGAGGTGAACATCTACTCCGCATTCGACCCCCTGGGAGCGTCGGGGAGGCTGAGTAGGGCGCTCGAAGGCGGAGGTTACAGATCGCATGTCATACCCCGCCGAGGAGCCTCGAAAATCGACCAGCTCTTTCACGCGGTGTTCGCGAGTCAGCTTTCGGTCCTAAGAAAAGCGAGGGACCGAGGGCTGTCTAAACCGAGCTTCCTTACTGCCAACGAGAGGCTGGCCGTGAGCGATTCCATGATCTACTGACCTGCGCCCGTTACGGCGTCCCGAGAGGTCATTCGAAACTCTTCCGAGAAACCGGAGATTGTGAGACCTAGCGACGTACTTCTGGAAGTAGTAATGAGGGCACTATTTTCTACGTCGAAAGCGCTGAAATATGTTGCTCCCGTATGAGAAGGTGCACTTCTCTTACGCTACGACGGCAAGGGGGACTTGCAACCCCCTTGCTCACCCCCGACCAAATGGGTCAGGTTGGGGCTGGGCTGCAGCGGGTTGTCAGCCTCTAAGCATCTCGACCGGACTGGAAGAGATCCTCATAGGACGGAATCTCACCCATCGGCGCACCTTCTATTTCGCCTGCCTCTGTCCCGTACCACATCATCTCGAGCTCGATTTGCTTCGATTCGAGCCCCGCAAGTATCATGCGGAGCCACGGAATTGATATGCTATGCCCGCCGTGCCTCCCGCCGTTCTTTATTGCAGTCCGCACGAGGCTCTTGTAGTAATCGGGAGTGCTGTGGTCATCCGGGGCGTACTTTCCCATCGCCTGAGTAGGCGACACCAAAACCGCGATGTCTCCTAACGGCTCGGCGTCTTCCTTAATCTCGGGATTCAGCTCGTCATCGGTGCCCCAGAGGCCGCCGACAGCACCCCTGCCGAGCCGCCGCGTGATTCCGCCGATCAACGCAGAGGTACTCTCCTGTTGCTTATTGAAACGACATTTTTGAAAGAGCTCAGGCTCATTGTTCAGGGCCCCTGAACGCCTTCTTGGAACCGAAGGAACCGGAGATGACGAACATCAACCAAGTAACGAGAGAGAGCTGGGAAATAGGGACGACCTGGGAGGCAGACTGGAGCCACCACGCCACGCCCCCAAGGGCCGCTGCCAGAGCCTGGTACATGAGTCACTAAGAAGCCCGTTCCGTATTTAGGGGGGCGGAAACCAGCGTCTGGACGGAAAGTCCTCACCCAGCGAGGCATGGAAGACCAACGTCGTGAGATCCCCCAATCGTGCCTCGGTTGTGGCCTGGTGATGCCGCTGCTATGAGGGACCGGAGACTACGCGAGCATCTCCGCGAGCAGCTCGTGCGAGATGTTCCCCCCTGAAACGACCAGGACCACGCGCCTTCCGATGGACGCGGAAGTACCCGAAAGGAGGGGAGCAAGCGGAGTTGCGCCCGAAGGCTCGGCGAAGATTCTCGCTTCTCTAATCATTGCTTTGGTCGCGCGGAGAATGTCCTCCTCTGGGACTGCGAATGACCCATCGACGTTCCTGGAGCATGCTTCGTACGTGAGGCTGCCCAGGGCGGAGGGTATGAGCCCATCGGCAATCGAGGCGGGGGTGCGAATCGTGACCACTTTCTTCACCCTCAGGGCCTCGGTCAGCTTCGGGGCTCCCTGGGGTTCCACTCCGTAGACCTTGATCTCTGGCCGCATCGCCTTCAAAGCGGTCGAGATGCCGGAGATTAGCCCCCCACCACCTACGGGGACGAGGACAGCGTCGATGTCGTCGAGTTGACGCGCAATCTCGAGTCCGCACGTCCCCTGGCCCGCGATTACGTCGGGGTCGTTGAAGGGATGAACGAACGCCGCCCCCGTGGCTTCCGCGATGGACCTGGCCTTGGCTTCCCTTTCGTGGCTGTACCTTCCCGCTTTGACGACCTCAGCCCCGTACTCCTCTATGGTGTCCACCTTCTCCCTGATGGCGGTCTCCGGCACGACTACTGTGCACCTCTTCGAGAGGAGCCTCGCGCTGTAAGCGACGGCTATACCATGATTCCCTGACGAGGCAGCGACCACGCTTGACTGGTTCAGGAGCGAGATCTTGTTGTAAGCGCCCCGTATCTTGAACACCTTGATGGGTTGGAAGCATTCGAGCTTGAGGTAGACCTCGTGGCCGGTCAGTCTGGAGAGGGCGGGAGACTCGACTAGGGGGGTTCTGCTCGCTACTCCGGCTATCCTTTCGGCAGCCGCCTCGATTTCATCAATGCCGGGGAGGTTCTCCTTCAGGGGTCCACGCTCTCCTCTGGACGTGCCATAGGGAACCCGGGACGGACGCGGCGAGGCACGCCGACCGTTGGGGTTTAGTGGATTTAGGCACTTTGCAGTCGGACACCATCACCCTCCGCGTTGGTCTAGGTTCGCCTCCTCACGGACCCTGCCTACGAACAGCCTCGTGTCGTAGAGGAGTGTAATCTGGCCGTCCTCATGGAAGCGATCGAACAGCAAGCGCACGTCTCTCTCCAGCTTCTTGAGCCTCTTAGGTTCGTCCCGCGTCGGCATGTGGGAGCCAGAAAGGAGCCTCCCCATGAGCCCATTGAAGTCGAGCGTCTGCTCGTTAGGTAGAATGAACTTCGAGAGCCTCCCGCCCTCGAAGAAGCGTCTGGAATAGCGCATCCCGACGTCGGGGACGCGCCGCCTCCTGACTTCGTTCCTGTCGGTGACGTCTTGGAATGCGCGCATCACCCTGCTTCCCCTTCTCGTCTCGTTGTAGACGATACACAAGTTTCCACCCGGTCTCGAGATCCGAGCTAGCTCGGCGGCTGTCCCGGCCGGGTCGAACCAGTGTAATGCTTGACCCACTACTACAAGGTCAATGCTTCCCGCCTTTAGGGTGGTGTGTTCTGCGGTTCCCCTGACGCTTACGAAACGGTGGAAGGTCGAGAGGTTCTTGTCTGCATGGTACCTCATCCTGGCGTTCGGCTCGACCCCGAACACTCTGTTTCCGTTTTCGAGGAAAAGCTTCGCCAGGAGCCCGGTGCCTGAGCCGATATCGGCGACAGTCTTGTTACTAGTCAAGCCCACTTCCCGCTCAAGGATCTTGATTATCCCCCGCGGATAGCCAGGACGGTATTTCGCGTAATCTTCTGCACGAACAGTGAAACGCCTGATTGAGTTCAGGGCCAAGTCACCTGGCGGGTCTCGCCGTTTCTGCCGCCCCTCCCCCTATCCCCCAAAGCCTCCTGAAGAAGACGACAACGACCGCGTCTGCAATGAGGGTCATGGGGAACGTCAGCTCTGCTAGCACTCCGAAGACCATAATCGGAACCAGCAGGCCGAATATGAACGCGATTGTGCTCTTCCTGGAGCCGCCCCAGCTTCTTCCCGCCGCATAAAGGAGGTAGAGAGTTTGAACCGTGACGACGAGAAGGAAGTCCATCGCAGCTGGGAGCCCCGCTCCTCGACCAAGATTTTCTGTGAGGATGACGGCAGGGAAGAAAGTTATGCCGACGGCCACAGCTTTCCTAGCCGAAGGAGGGGGCCGGCCACCCAAGATGCCCGCGCGCGAGAACGTGAGCCTATTGGACAGGAATACTAGAACGCCGATTGACATCAAGCTCAATATCAGTATCGGCCATCCCATCCAGTAGCCGGACGCGTGCCAGACTACGGCCATCAGGATGGCAACGTCCAGAGACAGTATCAGGAGCGCTGTGAACGTTCCCCTCCTAGAAAGGAGCGGCCTGAGCCTTGTTTCGGGGTTAAACATGCCGAGCAGCAGTATCGGAATGGAGATGCTGAAGATTGCATGGAAGGGCACAATGCCCGCGGCCCAGATCCAGTTGACACCCTGCCAACGGCCATAAGAACCGAGGGCCCCTACAGGTCCCGCATTGGGGTCGAAGACCGTGCTCAATGCCACCCCCTCTTCAAGGATGCCGTATGCCGCACCCAGAAGAAGGATTGTGACCCATCCTTTCTTCCAGCTGATTCCCGCGTCGTGAATGAGAAGCGCCCCGGAACCATACAGGCCCAGGTTTGCCAGAAGTTGGAAGACAAACTGTGGAGGGTTGAGGATGAGTGCATTGATCGGACTCGAGCTCGAAAGGTACTCCGGTATGCCTGGAGTTAGAATAAGGAGGGAGACGATCGGGTGGGCCTTCAGAAAACCGACAATGCGGGCTCCAAGGGGAGTGCGAGACTTCGCATCCATCCGAGATAGCTTTGTGGAGGCCCCTATGAAACGCTTCTTGGATGATTTCCTTATGTTTCCCGTTGCGATGGGAGATTCTACTGCAGGAACCTGAACCTCATTTCATTGGAGGGTTCGAACCCAAGACCTTCGTAGACCTCCCTTCCCTCCTCCGATGCGTGGAGAACGATTATGTCGAAGTTGTTTGCCTTGCACCACTTCAGCGCTCCCTTCACGATGAGCGAAGCCACCCCTCGGCGTCTGAATCTCTTTACTGTATACATGGACATTAGGTAGGGAACAACGAGGCGCATATTCGTGGGCCTCGGCTGCTCCTCCCTAAGCCAAATGCAGCCGCTCCCGACCACCTCACCGTCGGCAGTCCTGACCACCAGTCCGACGAGGCTCCCCTTGGACAGCTGGTCCCCAATCCATTTCCTCGTCCTCTCTCCGGTTGCTCTGACCTCCCTTTCGTATTCAGGGCGAATTTCAAGCCACATCCTCTTCCTGTGCTCTGCTAGGAGATTGATGTCTCCCTTTCTGGCGTAGGAGAGCCTGAAAGGCTGCACGGCATGTTGTCCGCGCCGGTGTTCCCATTTGAGGATGTCGATAACCAAGGTGATCGGAGTAACAAGGAAGATCCTTCGAGGAGGACTCGGGGAGCAGAGGATGACCATCTCCTCTGCCGCAGCCGTCTAACTAGATTCGAAGTGGAAGATTATAGCAGAAATCGAGGGGATAGGGTCTGACAGGAAGGAAAGGATCGTCGACACTAGGGAAGGGAAATGGAGCCCTTCAAGCAGGCCTGAGCCCGCCCGCTGGGAGTCCGGGTTCAAGCGTTTCGGAGAATCACCAAATGCCCAGAATCAGTTTGCCGGCTTCATACGGGAGACGTTAATAGGCGAGGCCGCAAAGCGCCGGTTGAATGCAGGTCCCGTTGAACGTGCCCTGGTTGCTCGAGTACGTCGACGCAGTGAACTTGGAGCTGCGGGACCTCTATCCTCCACCGGGTAAGACGGCCCTGGAGCAAGCGGCCGCCGATGCCCTTTCTGTCGGAGGAAAGCGGGTGAGGGCCACTCTGGCTCTGCTCTGGTGCGAGGCGTACTCGGGAGAATACAAGCCCGCCGTCCCGCTCGCGGTGGCCTACGAACTAGCACACGCCAGCGCCCTGGTGCAGGACGACATCATTGACCACTCCGAAACCCGGAGAGGGGCGAAGTCCATAGCCTCAAAATACGGCGTAACGACTGCTATCTTGGCCTCCGACCTTTTGCTGTTCAACGTCCCTAGGGAGGTCGCGAAGTACAGAAGCCTGGACAGCAGCCGTCTTGCAAGGATTTTTGACCTGGTTGGCGAAGCGTGCAGAGCCACGACCTGGGGGGAGTTCCTGGATATGGAGATGGCTGGCGGGACCGAGGGGACAGAGAAGGATTACGAAGAGATGATTAGACTGAAGACATCGACTCTCCTCAGCGCACCCTGCGCCAGCGGTGCGCTCGTGGGGGGCGCCACGGAAGAGCAGGCCGCCCTGGCGGGGAGGTTCGGTGAAGAGCTCGGCATGGCATACCAGATTCAGGACGACGCGCTAGACTTGGTAGGAGACGAGTTGACTCTGGGGAAGCCGGTCTTCACCGATCTGCGGGGGGGAAAGAAGAGCGTGGTGCTTCTGCACTGCCTTGACCAGTGCTCCGGAGAGGACAGGAAGTTCATTCTCGGACTCCTCAATAGGTCTGGGCCGTACGAGGCCGCCGAAGTCGCGAAGTTGAAGGGGCTGATCGTGGAGAAAGGCTCTCTCGAATATGCCAAGGGAAGAATCATGAATTACACTGACAAGGCGGGTGAGATCCTCGGTTCCGCACCGGACACGCCAGCGAGGTCTCGGCTTCTGGAGCTCACAAGTTACCTGGCCTCCAGATACTACTAACTACCAGCGCATCAGTGTCTGAAGACGACCGTGGCGGGGGACGACCTATGCCACGGGGAGAGCGCAGCCATATGCGCCTAGGCTTCCTTCTTCTTCCGGCTGGGGTCGATCAGGAAGTCCCCAGACCTGAGGATGTCCCTACCAATTATCACGGCGTATCGCATCTGGGACCTGTCTGCCACCCCAACCCTGATGTTGAAGCTCTTCCCGGCAAGGGTGACCGTGGCGTTCACAAGCGGCCTTTCCACTTTCTTCCCCAACGCCGAGGCCTTGACGGCCACCTTGGAGCCCGTGGGTACGAGCCTCAGCCTGTCGGCGAGTACTTTGTCAACCGTGGTCCTGTCAGCTCCTGTGTCGACCTTTGCCCTGACGCTTTCCTCTCCTCCGGGTCCTGCAACGACGACCCTCTGCACTAACCTGACTACCTTCTTCTGATCGACATCCATTCTTACTTCCTCGCCTTCTCCACTGCGTACTCGATTATCTTGCCGGGGACATCCACGTCGGTTGCTTTCATGAGCCCTTTGAACCCGGGGGACGCGTTCACTTCAATTAGGTAGGGCCCATCTTTCGCCATTATCATATCCACCCCTGCTATCTCCAGCCCCACTGCTTTCGCCGCCCTGACCGCCATGTCCCCTTCGGCATCAGTGTTCTGGTAGGGGATCCCCTTGCCTCCCAGATGGATATTGCTCCTCCACTCCGCGGGCCCTGCCTTCCTTACCATGGCCCCGACCACCTCGTCTCCCACGACGAACATTCTAATGTCCTCCCCAGGGTTCGGGACGTAGCTCTGGATCAGTATCAGCTGCTTCAGCTCGACCAAGGTGTCGATGATAGGCCCAACGTCGCTCACTCTTTCGACTTTCATGACACCCACCCCCTGCGTGCCTGACAGAAGCTTGAGGATGAGCGGAGGGGGCATTCGTTCGATGACGTCTCCCGCCTTGATCTTCGAGGCTACAAGGAAGCTTTCTGGAATTCTGAGGCCTGCTGCCTTCAGCCTCTGCATCGTCGCGAACTTGTTTCTCGCAGTCGCGAGACCCGCCGCCGAGAGGGCGGTGGGAACCCCCATCAGCACCAGGTGGTTTAGGAGGAGGATGCCGAAGTCTGTGAGGCTCCGCCCAATCCTGGGGATGACGACGTCGGTCCCCCTGAAAGACTTCGAGCCATGGAAGGCGTCGAAAAAGACGTCGTCCACCCGGAGCTGAATGTCTCCAGTTCTGTAGAACTCCGTTTCGTGCCCCCTGAAGCGCCCGGCCTTGATGATTTTCTTCGTCGTCCAATATTCCATGCTTCTGGAGATGACGCCTATTCGCAAGCGAAGCTTTCAGGAGGGACCTCGCGTGCTATTTGGACGTTGGGGCACACAGCCGCCGCAGTCAAGAAAGGCCTGGATTAGTCATAGCGGCTAGTCGTGGATCCCGACCAGCCTGGCCAGCTCCAGCAATCCGCCCAGCCATAGTGCGGCGCATATGACGACGATTCCAATGAACGAACCCTTTCTGTTCTTGTGATGGAACGCCGCACTTCCCAGCAGGATTCCGAAGGCGCCTCCCACGAGCGCCAGGATGAAGAATGTCCTCTCAGGAATGCGCCAGCCACCCTCCCTCGCCCGTTGCTTGTCGAAGCCCATCAGCACAAAACCTAGCAGACTGAAGAGGGCGAGCCAGCCTGCTACAAGATCCCAGATCGCGAGCAAAATCCCGCCTATGGGAGTGCTTCCCGTCCTAAAAGATGCAATGAAGATGCCTGCCCGAGGACGGCGGCAGGACAGCCTGCTCTTTATTACCCGGAAAGGCCTCCGGACGCGAGGCCAAGAGTTGACTTCGGATTTCGAATTTTCGATGGACGGAACCTACGAAGCACCCGCAATCATGGTGGACGACGCCGTAGTATTCCCGGAGATGGAGGTGAGCATGACGGTTCACGAGCCGCGGAGCGCCGCGGCAACCGCCCAGGCGTTCAGAGAGCACAACCTAGTGGTTCTGATTCCCTCGCCTCGCGCCGACTCGGCGGTTGGGGCGATCGGGACATTGGTTCTGCTTAGGAAGAGCGAGCCTTCTTCGGGCGCTGGCGTCCAGACCATCTGGAAGGGGCTCTGGAGGGTGAAGATCAACGCCCTTCTGGCCGAAGACCCCTACGTCAGGGTGCGATTCTCAAGGGCGGAAGAGGTGCGTGACGTTCACCCTGGAAGTGCGGAGCTGATGAAGGCCGTCCATGACCAGATAGACGAGTTCGTTGAAATCGTCCCGGGCATCCCTCAGGAAATCGTGTCTTTCCTCAAGAGCGTCGATTCGCCTGGGAAGCTGTCCGACCTGTGCGCCTATTCCCCCTTCTTCACGCGGAGCGAAAGGCTCGACCTGCTAAGAACCCTAGACCCCGAGGAGAGGCTGAAGAAGGTGCACGGCCTCTTCGAAAGACAGCTGCGCAGCCTGACGAAGATGAGCAAGACGCCAACGATACTGGAGTGTCAAACGTGCATGGACCTCGCCGACAAGGCGTTCGAAGCAGGGCCGTCGACAGGAGCAAAGGTGGCGCGGGAGTTCCTCGAACACCTGACGAAGGAGCACCCAGACGAGCTGCTGAGCATCATAGCGGAGAGGTACGGCCCGGCGTTCATGAGACGCAGGGCGCTAAAATGAGCCCGTGAAAGATTGACTGGTCTGCGGGACACTCGACGGAGTATGAAAAATGGGTTGGGGGAGGTCTGCGGCAGTAAGTACGCCGCTCAACCCCCTCCGTGCATGTGTACGGGGAAGTCCTTCTCCTGTTTGAGGAGGGTCTTCTCCGATGGCCTGTGTTTGATTTCGTTCGCCTTCATGAGGAGCTCCGTGCTCTCTCTGGCGCACTTGATCATGTGCACCGCTTTGTCGTAGAGCTCCTGCTTGCTTGGCTTGATTCTCGCCACGCCCTGATCGATCGACTTCAATGCGCAGGCGACCGCGACCCTTGGGTACACCTCCCATTCGTCCATTCGCGGGGTAATGTCCTTCTCGGTGATTCCCCTGTCCTCGGCGAACTTTGCGAGCTCATTGGCGGCAGCCACGCACATGTCGTCGGTGACAGTTGTGGCCCTCACATCCAGCACTCCCCTGAAGATGCCAGGGAAGCCAAGGCTGTTGTTGACCTGGTTGGGGAAGTCGCTCCTGCCCGTCGCCACGATTTTCGCCCCTGCCTCCTCCGCTTCCCACGGCCAGATTTCTGGGACCGGGTTGGCGCAGGCAAAGAGGATTGGATCCTTGGCCATGGTCCTGATCCACTCCTTCTTGATTACGTCAGGGCCGGGCTTCGCGGCTGCCACGACTGCGTCAACGCCCTTGAAGGAGTCGGCCATGTCGCCTCTCCTACCTTCTGCGTTTGTGATCCGGGAGAGCTCGTACTTCCAGCGGTCGTCCTCCTCCTTGATGTCTTCCCTGCCTGGGTAGATCAGGCCCTTGGTGTCCACCATCATGATGTTTCCTGGCTTGATCCCCCACTTCATCAGGACGTAGGCGGTCCTTGTGTTGGATGCTCCCGCCCCCACTAGGGTGATGAGGCTGTCCTTGGGATCCTTGCCCACCAGCTTGAAGGCGTTGACGAGGCCGGCGAGTATTACTGTGGCGGTGCCCTGTTGGTCGTCATGCCAGACTGGGATATTCAGCCTCTTCCTGGCTTCCTCGAGGATGTGGAAGCACTTCGGCTTCTCGATGTCCTCTAGGTTGATGCCTCCGAAACTGGGCTGAATCATCTCGAGTGTGCGGAGTATTTCCTCAGGGTCCCTCGTCTTGAGACAGAGAGGGAACGCATCGACCCCTCCGAGATACTTGAACAGGATGCTCTTCCCCTCCATGACTGGGAGGCCTGCCTCTGGGCCAATGTTCCCGAGGCCGAGGACTCTCGTCCCGTCAGTGACTATGGCGACGAAGTTCCACCTGTTGGTGAGCTCGAAGGACATGTCGGGATTGGTTTGAATCTCCTTGCAGGCGGCAGCGACGCCTGGAGTGTACCATATGGCGAAATCCTGGTAGCTTGTGATGGAGCACTTCGGCATGACCTGGAGCTTCCCCCCGTAGAACTTGTGTAGGGGAGGAGACAGGAGAGAGGGCTTCTTGGCCTTCTCGAGCAGTTCTGCAGCAGTGGGTCTGTGCTCCTGGAGTTTCTGTTTCTGTTTCGACATGAAAGTTGCGCCGGCGGTCAGCATCTTAAATGGAACCGTGCAGTTGCGAGCATTTGCGAATAAACGGGAGGTTACGCTTTCGGCTGGACGTACATCTGGCTCGTGAATTGGGAGAGATTCTCAAGCCGTTTGTAATTCTCGTCGACCCCCTTCTTGACGGTCTCCAACTCTGCGGCATTCTGGGGCTGAAAGAGGTGCGCGAAGCGCCCCTGGAGCTTCAGGTACTCTTCCACGGGCTTGGGGCTCGAGACCGGGAAGGTGATCTTGTAGACTCCGCCGTCCACCTCGTAAAGTGGGAACAGCCTGGTCTCGACGGCCAGTCTTGCCATCCTTATTGTCTTCTCGGAGTCGAACCGCCATCCCCTAGTGCATGGAGCAATCACGTGAAGGAATGTGGGGCCGTTCTTCGAGAGTGCCTTCCTGACCTTCGTCATCAGGTCGCGCCAATGGGAGATGGACGCTGTGGCGGCATAGGGGATGTGATGGGCGACCACGATGGAGACCAGGTCCTTCTTGGTCTCCTGCTTCCCCGCCCGGGCCGAGCCCACCTGGGTCGTCGTGGTCCACGCGCCCAGAGGAGTCCCTCCTGATCTCTGAATCCCCGTGTTCATGTAAGCCTCGTTATCGTAACAGATGTAGAGGAACTTATGCCCCCTCTCGATTGCTCCCGATAGAGCCTGGAGGCCTATGTCGTAGGTTCCTCCGTCGCCCCCGAAGACAATGATCGGGTGCTCCTTGGCCTCCCCGCGCCGTGCCAGTGCCTTGAACCCGGATTCGACTCCTGACGCCACTGCGGCAGCGTTCTCGAAGGCCGAATGGATCCAGGGCCTGTTCCAGGCGGAGTAGGGGTAGAGCGCAGTTGACACCTCGAGACATCCTGTCGCTTCTGCGATGATGGTGTCCTTTGGGGCGGCGAGCAGCACCTCCCTTACG
>OCOJ01011471.1_pt2 | contig 19832 bp, 22 predicted proteins | sample 1539251 | NCBI WGS metagenome assembly OCOJ01 (sample SAMN01911457, study PRJEB22624) | soil metagenome | biome: Soil | place: Malaysia | collected 2012-04-30 | depth RA_metagenome m | reverse complement strand
ATTCGGTCCACTTTCCACCAATGAAGTTGGAGTATGTCTTTGCCTCGTGCCTTGATTGCAAGATGAAAATCGGACCTCCCTAATTCGATATAAATGCGGTGCTACCCTTTCAGGGGTTTCGAACCGGATATTGTGAAACCACTCCGGTACACCGCCCCGTACAATGGCTCGATCTTCCCCACTTCGAGCTTCGTACCAACGGAGCCGGTGCCGAGCCATACATCGGTCACCCTGGAGTTGGATTTCAGAATCTCAACTGGCTCGTTTACGGTCTCCTGCCCGGGGTTTGTGCTCGGAAACCTTCGCATCCCGAAAGTTGCGCCGAATGATGGCAGGTCGGAGGGGCTCCCTGCTTTCTCGACTGCGACTTCGAGCGACAGGGTCTTCTCCGGCCCCTTTACGCAGAACCCCCCGAGCTTGGTGCCAGGAGAGATGGGCCTCAGCCCAGGGTTGAGAGGGTGGAGCTTCGACATCGCAATCCTGTCCGCCAGCCGCTTTTGGTATCCGTTCAGTATTCCGCGGAGAAGCGACCACTCTGTCGTGACCCACATGACTGGGAAGAATATTCCTTGTTTCTTCTTGAATCTGCATCTCACGCCAACCGCTGCCTCCTGGTAGATGGTTCTATCGGGCCTAGAAGCCACCATGTCGGCGCCGGAGTCCGCCACAGAGACTATCTCGCAGACATAGGCCATGCACATTCCGTCCTCCTCGACGAATGGTGGGGGGACAAGCCGCTTGAGCGAGAGGGGTTCGCCTCTGAAGTAGACCGAGACGTAGTCGGCCCCGTAGTGCCAGGGCCCCTTCTCTATCGCAGAAGTGGAGCCGGGAACAAGGGGGTGATCGAGCATCGGTGCGAGGACCCTTCCAAAGGTAAAAAAGGGTTGGTTGGTTTGCTCGATTCACATGCGGATCTGCAACTTCACGCTAAGGGACGAGCCCCGAGATAGTCGGAGGGCCGGCCTCGTCGAGGGGTCGATGGTGTTCGAACTGACGGAAAAGCGTTCCCTGCCAAGCCTGCTCGAAGCCGGTGTGAAAGGGGTTGAGCGAGAAGGAGACGGCCACCCCCTGGCTGAAGTCACGCTGTTCGCTCCACTTCCCCGGCCGGGCAAGATCCTCGCTACGATAGTGAACACCAGAGGGATGCTGGGGGGCAAGGACATCATCCTGGACAGGCCGAGGCTCGACATGAAGGCCCCTAGTGCGGTCGTCGGGCCGGGCGCTGCAATCCGGGCGCCGAAGAGCGGGGTTCGGCCCGAAATTGAGCTTGCCGCCATTATTGGGAAGAGGATCTCGAACGCTACCAGGGCGCAGGCAGGAGCTTCCATATTCGGGTATACCGTGCTCAACGATGTCACGGCGCCAGGAGACTCCCGGGAAGACGCCTACGAAGCGTACAGGCGGGACAGGAGCACGGGGGAAATCAGAAGGACCACCCTGAGAGGGCCACTCTTCCGATCGAAGAACCACGACACCTTCTGCCCGATGGGACCCTGGGTGTGCACGCCCGACGAGAATAGTGAATGGTCGGACCTGAAAATGAGGACCAAGTTCGATGGAAGGCTCGTCCAGGACGGATCCACCTCCGAGTACATTTTTGACGCGGCGGACATTGCATCCTACGTCTCTCAGTTTCTTACTCTTGAGCCGGGAGATGTCGTGTCCTGCGGCAGCGTCGGGTGGACATCAGAGGCTCTTGGCAAGCTTGATCCGACCGAGTTCGTCCTCCCTCACACGAGAGGGACCCTCGTACTGGAGATCGAAGGGGTAGGGGAACTTGTCAACCCCGTCGTCCCGCAGTCCTAGCGGGGGCACCGCGTCAACACCGAAAGGAGGCTTTTCTCTCTCTCAGGCCGAAAGGGGGGCGTGCAAAGATTCAATTAGAGAATCCGCGGGAGCGGAACGTTCCTTAGATGGGAGCAGTCGACGGAAGGCAATTCCTCCAGAGAGTGGACTCGACCAGCCGAGAGGTGTGGTACGGGGAACAGAAGATCACCGGGGAGGTCTCGAAACATCCAGCGTTCAAGGGAGTTACGAAGTCCATAGCTGCTCTGTACGAGATGCAGATGAGACCCGAGCTGATTGATTCGATGACCTACAGGTCCCCTTCGAGTGGGGACAGGGTAGGCGTCAGCTTTCTCCAGCCTCGCACGCGAGAGGACCTCGCCAAAAGGACTGCGATGATGAAGGCGTGGGCGGATTACTCGGGGGGGATCATGGGAAGGACGGCAGACTACCTCAATAGCTCCGTCATGGCAATGGCGGCCGCAAAAGAATTCTTTGGGAATGGAGGGAGGGACTTCGGTTCCAACATCGTCCGCTACTACGAGCATGTGAGGGAAAACGACCTGCTAATGACGCATACTCTGATCAACCCGCAGGCGAACAGGAGCGTCGGCCCTTCAAGGCAGGCGGATCCCTTCACAGCGGCGAGGGTCGTGGAGAAGAACTCCGAGGGAGTCGTCATCCGAGGCGCGAGGATGCTGGCTACGCTCCCCATTGCTGATGAAATCATGGTGTTCCCGTCCACGGTTCTCCGGTCGGGCCAGGACGACGCTCCATACTCTATCGCCTTTGCACTCCCCGTGAGCGCCAAGGGGCTGAAGTTCATCTGCAGGGAGTCGTTTGCCTCTGACTCCGCCTACGACCACCCGCTGGCCTCGAGGTTCGATGAGCAGGATGCGGTCGTTGTGTTCGACGATGTGTTGGTGCCCTGGGAGCGCGTGTTCGTCCTCGAGGACCCGGACAAAGCCAATAGAGTGAGCGAAGCTACTGATGCGATTGTCTTCATGGCTCACCAGGCGACAATCCGCGAGGCAGCGAAGGTAGAGTTCGTCGGCGGACTGGCAACGCTTGTGGCTGAGACCATAGGTGTGGATCAGTTCCCTCAGGTCCAAGAGAGAATCTCGGAGATTCTTCTGACCGCAGAAACCATGAAGGCGTTCTTGGCGGCAAGCGAAGCAAATGCGAAAATGAACAGGTGGGGGCTTATGACCCCGGATTACCTCCCGATCAACTCCGCGAGGAATCTCTGGCCGAGGGTGTCGCCGGCGCTGTCTGCCATTCTCAAACAAATCGGGGCCAGCGGGCTTATGGCGATCCCGCCGGAGGAAGTCCTCGGCTCTCCAGCAAGGCCAGATGTTGACAGGTACTACCAGGCGAAGACCGCGGACGCGGAGGAGAGGATTCGACTGTTCAAGTTGGCATGGGATGTTACCGGCAGCTCCTTTGGAGGCAGGCAGGACTTGTATGAGAGGTTCTTCTTCGGGGACCCGGTCCGGATGGCCAGCGCCTACTACGCTTGGTACAACAAGGAGCCGTACAAGGAGCGGGTTAGAGAGCTGCTCCATAGGAAGGACTGAGGGTGAAGAGATTGGACCGAGGATTCGACATTGTGAAGGCAGGGCACATCGAGTTCCTTGTCACAGATCTTGCTGAAGCGAAGAAGTTCTACGTGGAGACCCTAGGATTCGTGGTGACGGAGTCAGATAGGACACACGTCTACCTCCGCGGGCTGGAGGACAGGCACCACCACTGCCTTACGCTCACGAAGTCTGACAGACCCGGAGTCGGGCACTTCGCATTCCGTGTCGCCGACGAATCGGGGCTGAGGGCAATCGAGAAGCTGGTGAAGGCGAAGGGCTGGTACAGCCGCTGGGTTGAGCCCGGAGAAGAAAGGGGGCAGGGGCGAGCGCTGATGGTTGAGGACGGGTTCGGGTTTCCGGTTGAGTTCTACGCGAAGATGGCCCCGGAGGAGTGGTTGCTGCAGAGGTACCAGAGTTACAGGGGGGCAAAGGTGATGAGGTTGGACCACTTCAACATTTTGCTACCCGACGCGGCATCGGCCTACGATTGGTACGTTGGCAGCCTTGGATTCGGGTGCACTGAGGTCACCGAAACAGAAGGGCGGAGGCCGAAGCTCTGGGCCGCGTGGCTGAGGAGGAAGCACACGTGCCATGACATAGCGCTGACCACGGGCAGGGGCCCGCGCGTCCATCATGCCGGGTTCACCGTTTCGGACCGCGCCTCCATAATGGACTCCGCCGACCTGCTTGCCGCCAGCGGGTACCTCAGGAGCATGGAGCGGGGCCCTGGAAGACATGGAGTCTCCAACGCTTTCTTCCTCTACCTCCGAGATCCTGATGGGAACAGGATTGAACTCTACACCGGGGACTACATTAGCGCGGATCCCGACTGGGTCCCCATTCGTTGGAAGCTAAACGACCCTCGCAGGCAGACGTTCTGGGGGGCGCCAACGCCAGAGAGCTGGTTCAACGAGGCGATGTTGGTAAGGTCGCAGAGGAACGGCGAATTCGCGAAAATCGCTGCACCCAGGATCAAGGATAGGCCGGACTACCTTCTTTCGGTTCGCTGACTCTACCAGACCATGTCAGAAGGCGGAGCGGGGTACTCCATCTGCTCCGTCGTCGTGTACTGCTGCGAATAGTAGACGAGCGGACGCTTCGAGTTGAAGGTCTTGGCTGACACGACCTCACCGACGAGGATAGAGTGATCCCCTCCCTCGTAGACCTGCCACGCCCTGCACTCTATTGCGACGCGGACCCCATCGATGATCGGAGAACCGGTGACGCCCTCAGTGAAACTGAGCCCCTCGAACCTGTTCGTGGCCTTGGTCCTCCCGGCAAACCTGTCGGAGACCGATTTTTGGTCGTCCGCCAGGAAGTTGATCGCGTATGCCTTCGCCTCGCGGAACAGGTCATGGATGGCGGAACCCTTCGCAATGGAAATCAGGATGAGCGGGGGTTCCAATGATACGCTCGTGAAGGAGCTCACGGTGAGCCCTGTAGGCCCGCTCGGACCGGTCGTAGTCGCCACGGTGACTCCCTGGGGATAGACCCTCATTGCCTGCTTCAACCTATTCTGAAGTCCGCTTTCCACACGAATCCTGCTTCCTGGTTCGGTCGTGGGAGACGCTCCTGTGTTGTTTAAAACGTTCCCCGACCGGGTGGAGCATCACGCAGAGCACCCAGCCAGAAGGAAGGAAGAGATCCAGAATACCGAGATCATTCTGGGTCAGGGCGATCTACTCCTTCGCCTTGATAGCAGCGGTGGTGGCAATAGGAACCTTTGCGATGCACGCCATCGAAGGGTGGAGCTACCTTGACTCGTTCTACTTCACGAGCTTCATAGCCACCGGTCAGGGGCCTCCCAGTAACCTTCAGCCTGCAAGCGACCTAGGGAAAGTCTTCTCGTCCGTTCTCGCCTTCGTTTCGGTGGGCACAGTGATAACGGCGTTGCTATTCCTGTTCGGTCCTTTCCTAGGTCGGGTTCTGAAGGCGGGAGAGGAGAAGCTGGAAGATGCAGAGAAGAGAGTCGAACGTGAAGTCGAAGGAAAAGGTAAGAGCTGACCGTCGGGTTCACATCACTCGTCGAATCGTTGTATCCGAGAAGGTGCAGACTTGGCGTCGAATTTCCTGACTGCTTCTTTTAGCATCAGGGCGCCTTGAAGTATCAGGTGCGACTCTTTGTCCAGAAGATCATAGAACGCCCTATCCTGGGGAACGATACAATCCCCAATGCCCATCTGGCTAGAAATCATTTGGGACCGGAGTTATGCTCGCGGGTCCGAGCGGTTAGGAATCTGTGGATTCCTTCCCATGCGTCGTCCGCCTTTAACGCCACAGGCTAACTCGCTAACTTCTCCAGGCGTCTCGCAAGATCCAGCAACTGTTCTTTCTGCGCGTGCAATTCGCTCGGTTTCGTCTTGGCTAAATCCTCGACGAAAGAGACCAGACTCTGAATCTCTTCGACCGCGTCTGATCCTGTCCTAGGAGTGCGACTGAAGGTGCCGAACGACACTTCCAGTTCCGCATTCGCCTTGGGTGTCAACTCGTACCTTCCGTCATCACGCCTGCGAACCGTGCCTTCAGCTTTCATCCTCTCCAAGAGAGGGTAGACCGATCCTGGCGAGGGACGCCACCATCCTCTTGTCATTGCCTCTACTCCATCCATGATTTCCATCCCATTCTTCGGCGAGGACGAGAGCAACGACACGACCATCATGCGTAACCCGCGCCTTCGATGCATTGTAAATCTGAATGGCCACATCGGCATCCTGGTCGGATTATCGATATTTACGCGTACACGCGTTCGGGCGGCGGACTCGGTTTTCCGATATTCTTAAATCCGCCTGGAAACAGGCCCCTCTTAGGAGGCGAAAACAACGCAAACAACTTATGGCGAGCAGCATCCTCACAGAGGCAACCCTTTCGCCTGGGCCGTTCTCGCGGTGGTCCTGGTGGCGGTTGTCGCTTTCTTCGCAGTACTTGCAATCCATGGCTACCCTAGCATGCCAGCGGGGACATACTACGGCTATCCGTTCTTCGGATGGTGGCTCTTCTTCCCCTTCGGTATATTCTTCCTTTTCATAATCCTGTTCTTCATTGGCCGGCTAATCTTCTGGCCGATGGGAGGGGGGGAAAGGAGGAGGTACTGGTACGGCTACGGTTATGGGGACGCGAACGAGATCTTGCGCCAGAGGTACGCCCGCGGAGAAATCACGAAAGAACAGTACGAACAGATGAAGAGAGACCTGGAGCAGCACTGAGCTCCGGGCTCTTCCCCTGTATTCGGATGTCCCCCCAATCGATTTATCCGCCCACGGGAAAGGGGCCGTGTGAGGACTCTGGTAAGGAAAGGACGGAGGGCCGATGCTGAACAGTTCCTCAGTCTAGTCCTCGCCCTCGCGAAGTTCGAACATCTTGATCCTCCTTCGAAGCAGGGAAGGATGAGACTCATCGACGACATCTTCAGAAGAAAGAGGATCAATCTGCTCGTCGCATCGGACGGCAGGAGGCTGGTTGGGTACGCTCTCTACTTTCACACATACTCATCCTTCGTCGCCAAGCCTACCCTATACCTCGAAGATCTGTACGTCCTTCAGGAGTACAGGAAACGGGGCATAGGGTTCTCCCTGTTCAGGAAGTGCGTCGAAATCGCGATGGCGGAGGGATGCGGGCGCATGGAGTGGGCGGTCCTGACCTGGAACGCGAAGGCATTGAGGTTCTACGAAAAGCTGGGCGCCCGGAGGATGTCCGACTGGCACGTTTACAGGCTGGAGGAGCAAGCCCTGGCCAGGGTTCCCAAGAAGGCCTAGCAAGGAATGGTGAAGCCGCCCGAGTCATAGCGCTGAGAGTGTGGAACCTTCAGGCCCTCACAAATATATCCATGGAAAATCCGGCCCGAAATGGAGGCACCATTGTTGGAAAGGATAATGCTCTTCCAAGACGCACAGGGCGGGGACAAGTTCCTCCTCGGGGGCAAAGGCTACGGCCTCGTCGAGATGACGTCCCTTGGACTCCCAGTGCCTCCAGGGTTCGTAATTACAACCGAGGTGTGTAAGCAGTACTACAAGGAGGGGGGGAAGGTCCCGACAGGCCTATTCGAGCAGGTCAAAGAGAAAATAGCGGATTTGGAGAAGGAGACAGGAAAGAAGTTCGGCGGAGACGACAAGCCCCTTTTGTTTTCAGTCAGGTCTGGGGCACCTTTCTCCATGCCAGGGATGATGGACACAATCCTGAACCTCGGCTTGAACGATCGAACGACCAAGAGGCTGGCGGCCAGAACGAAGAACGAGAGATTCGCCTACGACTCGTACAGGCGGCTCATACAGATGTTCGGCAAGGTGGCCCTGGGGGCCGATGCCGGAGCCTTCGAGAAGATACTGGAAGAAAAAAGAAAGGAAGCGAGGGTAAAGATGGACATCGACCTCCCGGTGGAAGAACTCAAGAGAGTGACGGAGGAGTTCAAGCGTGTAATAACGAAGCAGACAGGGAGAGAATTCCCCCAGGACCCGTTCGTTCAGCTACAGATGGCCATCGAGGCCGTGCTGAGGTCGTGGAACAACGCCAGGGCCAAGGAGTACAGGAGGTTCTACCACATCAGCGAAGAGCTAGGGACAGCGGTCAACGTCCAGACCATGGTGTTCGGAAACTTCGGCGAGACCTCAGGATCTGGAGTGGGATTCACCCGCAACCCCTCGACGGGGGAGAACATCCTGTATGGCGAGTACCTCCCGGACTCCCAAGGGGAAGACGTGGTGGCAGGGGTACGCACCCCCATGGGGCTAGACAAAATGGACCCGGCGATCCTGGAGCAACTAAGGGATGTCGCCAAGAAGCTGGAAGGTCATTTCAGGGACATGCAAGACTTCGAATTCACGGTTGAAGACGGTAAGCTCTACACTTTGCAGACAAGGAACGGGAAAAGGACGGCCCAGGCGGCGGTGAGAATAGCTGTCGACATGACAACTGAAGGGCTCATCACCTCCCAGGAGGCTGTGTCGAGAATCGAACCAGACATGCTCGAATCGCTCCTCCACAGAAGGCTCGACCCCTCCTCAGCGGACAGGCCGATCGCCAAGGGCTTGGACGCTTCACCGGGGGCAGCCTCGGGGGAGGTGGTATTCGAGACCGAAGAGGCGGCCAAGGCGGGCGGGAGCAAACATGTAATCCTGGTGAGGGTGGAGACGACCCCCGAAGACATCAAGGGGATGATCCCGTCACAAGGAATCCTCACCATGAGAGGGGGGATGACCTCCCACGCGGCGGTGGTTGCGCGCGGGATGGGGAAGCCGGCCGTGGTGGGGTGCGGCGACATAGAGATTGCAGTGGATGGGAGCTGCTTTGTGACGAAGTCGGGTGAGAAGGTGATGAAGGGAGATACCATAACGATCGACGGCACCACCGGGAACGTCTACAGGGGGGAGGTCAGGATGGTGGACCCCGAACCGTCGCGGGAGCTCCTCCAGATTCTGCTGATGGCAGACGGAATGAGGAGGCTGGGCGTATGGGCGAATGCGGATACTCCCGAGGCTGCGCTAAGGGCAAGGGAGTTCGGGGCCGAGGGGATAGGGCTCTGCAGGACTGAGAGGATGTTCAACGCTGCTCACAGGCTCCCTATCGTCAGGGACATGATCATGAGCACGGATGAAGAATCGAGGAGGAAACACCTCTACAGGCTCTTCCCGTTCCAGCTTTCCGACTTCAAGGAGATCTTCTCAGCGATGGGTGGAAAGCCCGTTGTCGTCCGGCTGCTCGACTTGCCCCTGCACGAGTTCCTGCCACCCCCAGAGGACTTGGTACTAGAGATACAGACCAAGCGAGCGAAAGGCGTACCAGCCGAGGAGTTGCAGGGGCTTGAGGCGATGCTTGCCAGAGTCAGGCAACTGGTCGAGCATAACCCGATGATCGGTCACCGAGGGTGCAGGCTGGCAGTGACGTACCCGGAGATTTACGAGATGCAAACGAAAGCCATCCTCCAAGCGGCCATCGAGCTGGATCGGGAAGACAAGGAGAGGGCGGAGGTCAAAATCATGATTCCACTGGTAGCGTTGGCAGGTGAGCTGAAATTCCTCAGGGGGGTGGTGGATCAGGCGGCCGAGGAGCTGTTTAGGGAGCTGGGGGAGCGAGTCGAGTACAAGGTCGGGACAATGATCGAGACCCCGAGGGCTGCGCTCACGGCGTCAGAAATTGTCCAGTATTCCGACTTCTTCTCGTTCGGAACAAACGACCTGACTCAGACCACCTTNCGGGTTCAGCCGGGACGACGTCGAAGCGAAGTTCATCCCAAAGTACATCGAGATGGGCCTACTCGCGCAGAGCCCCTTCGACTCGGTGGACACCGCAGGGGTGGGGCGCCTGGTGAAGATTGCAGTCGAGGATGGCCGCAGGGCGAAGCCAGGCCTAGAGATCGGGATATGCGGAGAGCACGGAGGGGACCCGAAGAGCATAGCCTTCTTCAACGAAGCGGGTCTTGACTACGTCAGCTGCTCTGCTTATCGGGTGCCCGTAGCACGCCTCGCTGCAGCCCAGGCGACCATTGGGAAGGCATCCACGGCCACGGCATAGCGCGCCTTCCGGTTCCCTAAATTCCAGCCAGGGCCTAAGATTTCCGACCCTCGACGGTTGTTTTCATCATTGAGAATCGTGGTCGCACTTTAATTTGCTCAGATGGGGCTCCCTAACTTGTTAGGTCATGATAATTCGGGTACGGTTTCATGGCCGTGGGGGGCAGGGTGCCAAGACGGCGAGCAGGATTCTAGGGGACGCTGGCTTCAACGACGGATATTTCGCCCAGGATTTTCCCATATACGGTGCCGAGAGGAGGGGAGCGCCGGTCACTGCGTTCACGAGGTTTTCAGACGAGAAGATTACTGAGAAAGGGTTCGTCTTCTCCCCGGACATCACAGCCATAATGGACGACTCTCTGATCTCGGACCCCATGGCGAACCCCTTCGCGGGGCTTCGGAAGGGAGGGGTCGCAGTTGTCAACACGACCAGGCCATCTGGCTCGGTGCTGCCGGAGAGAGACGACGTGACAATCGCCACGGTGAATCTCACAGGCCAAGCGCTCAAGATACTCGGGAAGCCCATCCTGAGCGCTGGAATCGCAGCAGCGGTAGCCAGGATAGCAGGAATCAACAGGGAGGCGCTGATCAAGGCTGTGTCTGAGGAGTTGGGGGACATCGGACTCTCTTCAGAGATGGTGGCGAAGAACGTCGAGTTCGCCGCCGCGATCTATCACGAGCTTGCGCCACTGAAGCTGAAGACGGAAGAGCTCCCGACGACCGAGAGTCTGGTTCCCCTGGCCGTTGTGGTCTCCGAGGATGGCATCGAGAAGGTGACCAGCACCGGGAACTCTTACCTTAGGCACACCGGAAACTGGAGAACGTTCAGGCCCACAATCGATTATGCGAAGTGTACAAACTGCATGATCTGCTACGCCTACTGCCCCGAGTCTGCGATGTCAGTCGGAGGTGACGGGAGGGTGAGGATAGATTACGACAACTGCAAGGGGTGCATGATATGCATGACCGAGTGTCCCCTCAGGGCGGTCTCACAGTCGAGGGAGGGGAGCGCCTAATGAAAGGGAAGCTCCTAACAGGCAACGTCGCTGCTGCCGCAGGAGCGATGCTGGCGAGGGTCGACTACGTCCCGGCCTACCCCATCACTCCCCAGACGGAGATAATCGAGACAATAGCCGACNTGGGTGAGGGAGGGGAAGATGGACTCGAAGTTCGTCCAGGTCGAGTCGGAGCACTCCATGCTGACTGCGGCGGGCGCGGCCTCTCTCGCCGGAGCCAGGGTCTTCACGGCTACGTCCAGCCAGGGGATGCTCTACACCATCGAGATGCTCTACAACGTGTCGGGCTGGAGGGCCCCGATGCTTCTGGCCAACGTGTCCAGAGGGGTGGCAGCACCCATAGTCCTCGAACCAGACCACAACGACGTTCTTGCCGCGAGGGACAGCGGGTTCCTCCAGTTCCATTCCGAGACATGCCAGGAGGTTACGGACCTGGTTCTCCTCGCCTATCGTGTAGCTGAGGACAAACGGGTAATGCTCCCGGCGATAGTGAATCTGGACGGGTTCTACCTTTCTTTCACCCGCGAGCCCGTCATCCTCCCGGAGCAGAAGAAGGTCGATGGCTTCCTTCCCCCCTACGAGCCCGTTGCCCCCATGAGGGCGACCAAGCCCGTGTCCAGGGGATCTTCAGTGTTCGAGGGCTTCCTGTACAGCTACTTCAGGTACAATCAGCACGGAGCGGCATTGAAGGCCAAGGAGGTCTTCCAGGAAGCAGCGAGGGAATTCGAGGGGCTCTTCGGGAGAAGCTACGGCCCCGTGGAGGGGTACATGCTTGACGATGCGGACTACGTGATTGTGATGTCGAACTCTTTCACTGCCCTTGGGAGGCAGGCCGTCAAGCGAATGAGAGAGCGGGGGGTGAAGGCGGGGCTCCTGAAGCTCCTGATGGTGAGGCCCTTCCCCGCAGAAGAGATTGCGGCTCTCCTCCGGGGAAGGAAGGTGGCGGCTGTTTTCGATCAGAACATCGCCCCCGGATCGGGTGGAATCCTCTACCCCGAGATAGCTGGAGCGCTCTATCACATCAGGGGGAGGCCTAGCGCCATACTCCCTGTCGTGGGAGCCCTAGGAGGGAAACAGACCACGGCCAAGGAACTGGAGGCTGTATTCGAGGAGATGATTGCAATCGACAGAGAAGGGAAGACCCCCGTCCCAATGTATCTGCTGAGGGGAGACGAGCTGAACAGGGTCAAGAAGATGGTCTCCGTCGCGGAGGGGAAGAGCTGATGGCGACTGCAACACGGTTCAGAACCCTGAAGGACATGCCGACCGTGGACTACATCAGTCCCGGGAATACCCTCTGTGCAGGGTGCGGAGGTATACTGGCCGTCCGCATCTTCCACAAGGTCCTAGGCCCGAACGTGGCTTGGGTGAACGCCGCGGGGTGCATGACAGTCACGATGTCGTACCCGCTCAGCCCCCTGAAGTCGAATTGGCTCTACACCGCGTTCGCGAGCGCCCCGGCCGGTGCACAGGGGGTGAGGGACGCGCTGGACGTTCTGATTGCCAAAGGGAAGATGCCTGCTACGGAGGACATGAAGGTGGTTGTAGTTACTGGGGACGGAGCAGCCTACGACATCGGGCTCCAGTCCACCGCCGGGGCCATCGATAGGCGCCTCGACTTCTACTACTTGTGCTACGACAACGAAGCATACGGCAACACAGGTTTCCAGGTGTCTTCCTCCACTCCCTACGGGTCGGCGACGAAGACAACTCCGGCGACGGCTGCCTATCCCATCGGGAATGCTGCAAAGAAGAAAGACCTGTTCGAGGTCTGGAGATCCATGAAGGCACCCTACGTTGCCACACTCGCCAACTCGCATGGGGTCGACTTCCTGCGAAAGGTCGAGAAAGGCACAGAAATCAAGGGGCCAAAGCTCTACATCGCGTTGGCAGCCTGCCCCACCGGGTGGGGGTTCGACGCAAGAGAGTCAATGGAGCTGGAGAAGCTGGCTGTCGCCGCAGGCATTTGGCCGCTGAAGGAATCAGTGGATGGCGTCGTCAGGCACACCGTTGTTCCGCGGGCTTTAACCCCGGTCAGGGAGTACCTGAAGACCCAGGATAGGTTCAGCCACCTCTTCGAGCCGGAAGAGAATACCGGAGCGATAGCGGAAATACAGGAGTCAATCAACGGGTACTGGAGGGAAACGGGAGCCAGAGAGGGCTTCCAGGTGAAAGTCCCGGAGCCGGCTACTGAGAAAGCGCCTTCGAGCTGAGGGGCTTCTAGGCTCAGACTTATCCAATATTCTGGAGGAGGAGTAGTGCGTGACAGGCGAGGAGATGCGCGAGACGTCGAAGGGGATGGCACCTTCCCCCGGTAAGGCTGCCGCTTGGTTCCTCGCAATCATGTTCCTGGGATATTTCGCATTCACAGCGGACAGGACCGTCCTTTCGGCCATGTTGCAGCCCCTGTCTGCATCCCTGGGATTCAGCAAGACGGTATCATTCGGGGTGGCGCAGACCGCCTGGCTGGCCGCGGCCCAGTTCATGGGGGTCCTCGCCTTCGTCCTAGTTTCAGGATATCTCTCGGACAGGTATGGTCACAGAAGGGTAATCCTGGCTGGGCTCGCTGTCTTCACGGCCTTCACATGGCTGATTGGTACCGCCTCCGACTTTCAGGAGGCATTCGTCTACAGGCTGGTGAGCGGCTTCGGGGAGGGAATCTTCTGGCCAGCCGCCATGTCTGCAGTGGCCAACTATTTCGGTCGGAACAAGGGACTCGCGTTGGGCGTCTTCTACGCCGGCTTCGATCTTGGAGGGGCCGCGGGGAACACGATAGGCTCGGTTACGTACACGATCACGTCTGACTGGAGAACGGCATTTTTCGTGGCCCCGCTGATGGGCATCCCAGTCATCGCGGGAGTATTCGCGTCAAGGAGAACGTTCTCGGAGGCTGCAACGAAGACCGGAACGCTCTCCATCGGAAGAGACGCGCTTGGTCTTCTGAGAAGCAAGAGGGTCTCGGCCATCATGGCGTTCGCTTTCCTGGCCACCTGGGCATCGGTCTGGCAGGTGGCGTACCTGCCCTACTACTACCGCTCCGTGTTCGGGACGTCCGTCGCCCAATCAGGGCTGACGGCGGCAGCGGTCCTGTTGGCCGGAATGGTGGGCAAGGCAGTGTTCGGAAGGCTGTCTGATACGGTCAGGCGCGACAGGTTGCTGATCTCCCTTTCCTTCGTTGTGGTCGGCCTCTATGGGATTTTCTTCGCCTCTTCTGACCTCGGTCTTGCCATAGTCAGCGCGATAGCCGCCGGCTTCTTCAGCTCCGCAATCTTCCCGGTGATGCAGGCGCTTGCTTCCGACTCGTCGGGCGGAAGGACAGGTACGGTACTTGGTCTGACCACCACCTTCCAGTCCGTCGCGGCAGTGATAGGGGTGCTCCTCCCAGGAGCCCTGCTTTCATTTGGCGTGAGATCCGCATTCGCCTTCGGTGCCATTGTCCCTGCCTCGGCGATGACTCTGGCTGCCCTGCTCCTCCGCGAATCTAGGGAGTCGAAGGCCCTAAATTAGGCCGCAATAATTTATAGTGCAGAGGAGCGAATATAGTCGATGTGCGTCACCAGAGCTGGAAGGGTGGTCTCTGCCTCACAAGGGAGGGCGAGGGTCGAGTTCTTCGACGGCCGTGCCCTCGATGACGTTGACGTTTCTGTTGTGAACGCAAAGAAAGGAGCGTTCGTCGAGGTCTTCGGGAACCTGGCTCTGGGGGTGCTGAGCCCCCCCGAGGCCAGGAGACGCAGGCAAGCATGGGCTGAAGTGGCGAAGGCCGTCGGGGCGGCCCGCGGATGAAAGCTGACGGCGTGCTGTTTCACGCAAAGCACGCGTTCATGCCCAACAGCCTAGGGTACTGTGGACCCGACGAGAAGGGACAGATTCAACGGGACCTCGAGGGGAACAGGTCAGACGAAGAGCTGGTCCAGACGCTGCAGAAGTTCGAAGCCGCCTACCCCTTCCTGAAGTTGATTGCGAAGAGCGCAGGCAGACAGATCTTCGACTATTCGGTCCCCGAGGCGTACTGGATAGGGAACCGGCTCCTTGATCTGGTGCCTGTCTCCGATTTCTACTCTTTCTCACATCACGAGATACGGGGAAGGGACCCGGAGAAGGTAAGAGAAGTGTTCAGGCAGTTGGACGGGACCGCCCCTCCACACCACACCTTCTATGTCATGAGCACCTACGCGACCACGGCAGCTCCGGACGGCCCCAATGTCACGAACGAGGCCAAGCGCAAGATAGCTGAAGTCATAGATAACTGCAGGATATCCTGGGGGAGAGTGAGAAAGGTTGGAAAGGACGAGCTCCAGGTGGTGGTCAGGCCGATGGACTTGGACGGGGGCGGACTCTCACTTGCCCGACCCGTGGTGAAGAGAGTTCGATACAACCCTGAGGTCAGGCCGTTCGGGGCTGTGAAAGCGGGGGACGTGGTGTCCATCCATTGGAACTACGCCTGCGACATCATGACAGCACGACAGGCGAAGAACATCGCACGGTACACAAATGTGGACATTAGGCTGGTCAACGGGCTGATGAAATCCGAGAAAGGCAGAAAGTAACTAGGAGTGCAGGCCTTTCAGCAGCTCAATCCTCTTGGCACGAGCATCGTCGAGGCCCTTCAGGTACTCGACCAGCCCGGAGATTTCGATCATGTTCCGCTTCGAATCCTCCTGGAGTCGTATGAAAGCGTCCCTTTTGGCCTGGTTCTTGGAATCCTGCGCCATCTGTCCGTAGCTCTCCGCAAGGTCCTCCTCGGCCGCCGCCCAATACACCAGGTTCTCAATCGCGGTTTCCGTGTACCCTGTCTTCACTGTCTCTTCCACCTTCTTTGCGTCCTCAACGGAATTGATTTCCTTGAGGAGTCTGGTGCGTGTCATGGTCTCCCGGCGTTCCGTCTCCCCAGAGTGGCATAATAAGGGAAGTGCCGAATCTCGCAGCTGAGAGCCAATCTACAACACGTGCCCCAATATCAGGAAGGGGGCGATTCCCGTCAGTACGCTGATGGCGAGCAGCGCAGCCGGGGGGAACATTTCCACGAGTGGACGCGTGTCCTTTTCCCCCTGCTCCTCCCCGAAGACCACCGTGTTGATGATTTTGTAGTAGTAGCCGATAGAGATCACGATGTTCAGCACGACGGCCGCGGCCATGGCGTAGAAGATCGAGCCAGTCGACTGGCCCGCGACAAGAAGAGACTGGACCACAAGGATCTCGCTCCAGAACATGCCGAAGGGAGGGGCCCCCATCATGGCCATGGAAGACGACGCGTAGAGGAATCCCAGCACCCTGTTCCCCCTTCCGACTCCTCTGAGCTTGTCGAGCTGGGAGTCTTCCATTGACGAGTGTTTCTTCCCCAAGACCATGAAGAAGTTGGACTTCAGGAGCCCGTGATTCCATATGGTGAAAACGACTGCTACGACCCCCGCTAGGGTGAGCGTGGAAAGGGCAGCGAGCATGTACCCCGTCTGGGCGATGGAACTGAAGGAGAGTATGCGTCTGAGGTTCCCCTGGGTCAGGGCGGAGAGATTCCCCAGCAGCATTGTCGCCAGGGCCAGGCCAACGAGCACCAGCTGCAAGTTAGAAGGTCCGCTGACAATCGCAATGACTGGCGCGTAGCCGTTCCCGGGTACGAGGGGCTCGAGGACCTTGAGCAGGGCGAAGACGCCGACCCCCGTCACCGTCCCAGAAATGATGGAAGCCGTCGGGAGAGAGGACCCGGAGTACACGTCCGGGAGCCAGGTGTGCAGCGGGACTATGGCGGCCTCGACGCCGAGGCCGAGAACGAGAACTAGGAGACCAAGCTGTCCGAAGCTGTTCCCCAGGGCCGAACCGATGGCAGAGAGCTGTATTGAGCCTGCCGAGAAGTATATGGCGCCGATTCCGTACAGCGCCAGCAGGCTCCCGATGCCCGCCATGAGGAAGTACTTGATGCCTGACTCCATGTTCAGCTGAGAACGCCCGAAGGTCACCAGCCCGTAAGCCGACACGGCCATCCCCTCCCAGAACAGGAAGAGGGTCAGCAGGTCACCCGCGGAGACGACCCCCACAAGGCTGCACATGAGTATGGAATAGAGGGCGTAGAACGGTCCGTTCCTGCCGGAGTCGAAGTACCTCATCGAGTAGAGGAGCACGGCGAGCCCGATCACAAGAACGGTGAAGGCTGTGAACGTCGTGAACTTGTCAGCCACGTAGAGGCTGGCAAAGGGATCCGACGTGGGTTGAAGTTTCACAACGGAGCCCAGGGACCCCGACCAGCCGGAAGCGAGGACCAGGAGCGAAGATGCAATTGCGAGGGCAGCCACAGCTGCGGCCCCGTAGCGCCTGAGCGACTCCGAGGCCCTGCCTCCGACATCGGCCAGCAGCGACAGCATCCCTCCTGCGAATAGGATTTCCATTACAGTCGTGGGCCACATTGTCAGAGCACTCCCATGGCGAACAGTAAGAAGATCACCGCCGTGGCGAAGAGCAGAAGGGCCATGTTGACCCTTATGAGGCCAGTCTGGACGTAGGAGACTAAGATGGACAGCGGACGCATGATTCCGCTGTAGATCCACGCGTAGAGCAGGTCAAAGCCCAAGCCCTCATGAAGGTAGTCCCGCAGACCCAGCAGCCCCCTGTTAGATTGGATAACGGCGAGGACCCTCTGGTAGTCTGGAAGGAACGCGAAGTAAGCCAGGGCAGCGCAGAGACCAAGCACCGTCAGTGAGGCACCGAAAGTGGTCGCGTCCGGCACCCAGGATACGGATGAAAGAAGAGGCTGCTCCTGTAGGACCACCCAGCCAAAAAGCACCGACACGGCCAGGATGAGTATCGGGACCACCATCGTTGGAGGAGACTCCTTCGGGGTCTTTGTCCAACCAGGCTTCCCGTGAAAGACACGGAAGAGCGCCCTGAAGCTGTAGAGAGCGGTCAGCGAGAAGACGCACAGGACAAGGACGGATTGGAATGCACCTGCGCTCAAGGCCGAGGAAAGGATTGCGTCCTTGCTCCAGAATCCCACCAGAGGCGGGAGACCACTCATACCGAGCATGGCGATGAGGAAGCCGGCGTAGGTGTACTTCATGATCCGGGCGAGCCCTCCCATCTCGTTGATGCTCCTTGTGCCAAGGGCTGTTATGACGGAGCCCGCGGCGAGGAACGCGAGGGCCTTGAAGAGCCCCTGGCTGATCATTTGATACGCCGCCGCATCCAAGCTCCCTAGCCCGATGGCTGCGAACATCAGGCCAAGCTGGCTTATGGTAGAATAGGCGAGCACGCGCTTGAGGTCGTCTGCGGCGAAAGCGCAGACGCCCCCAACTAGGGCGCTGAGGAGGCCAATTACGAGGATGACGTCGGTGAGTGCCCCCGAAAGTTGCGGGAGTGTTATCACCGGGTACATTCGGAGCATCAGGTAGACTCCGGCGTTGACCATGGTCGCGGCGTGGATGAGCGCCGAGACGGTGTTCGGGCCTTCCATGGCATCGGGGAGCCAGGCGTGAAGAGGTACCTGAGCAGACTTGCCCATAGAACCAACGAACATCAGAAGGCCGAGGGTGAATATGGTCCCAGTCGCGAGCGTCGTCATTCCGTTCGGACCCAGAATCCTGTCGAAGCTCGTCGACCCGAACGTCACGGCGATGAAGATCACGGCTATGAGGAGCGAGGCATCCCCCAGGCGCGTGACTACGAACGCCTTCAGACCCGCCTTCCTGGCGGCAGGCCTGTCTGTCCAGAAGGCGATGAGCAGCGCCGAGCAGACGCCCACCAACTCCCAGAAGAAGTAGAACTGGATGAGGTTCCCAGCCATCACGAGCCCCATCATTGAACCCACGAACAGTAGGACGAGAGAGTAGTAGCGGCTCTGGCCGGGCTCTTCCTTCATGTAGCCGAGTGAGTAGACGACCACCAGGAACGACACGAAAGAGACGAAGGCGCCAACCAGGGCGGAGAGCTGGTCCGCTTCTACCTGCAATGTCACGCCCAGCGGCGGGAACCAGAGGGTGTACCCTTCGATTACGGGGGTTCCGAAGGTCATTGCCCCGTAGAACGCTGAGACCATGCCCAGACCAGAAACGGCTACAGCGAGCCAGCCCCTTAGCCTGCCATCGATTCTCGACACCAGGGGAACTAGCGGGACTCCCAGCAGTGGGATGGCCCAGGAGAGCCAGGCCCAGTATATCATCTGCGGAGCCTCCTGATCTCGTCGGGGTTGAGCGTCCCGTACTTGCGGTAGACCATGACGATGATGGCGAGGCCCACCGCCTCCACCGCTGCCCCCACCAGCACAGAAAGCACAACGAAAGCATCGGAGAGGAGCCTAGGGCCGTACGCCATGCCGGACGCGAAGAGGGCGAGGTTGGCGCCGAAGACAGCTACCTGGAAGGACATGATGCTCTTCAGGAGGTTCTTCGAGACTGCAATGGACGCGATTCCTGTGAACAGTAGGGCGGTGCCAGTGGCGACGAGGATGGTCTGATCGAGGGCCAAGCTACTCCTCCCTCCCCAGCAGGCTGACTATGGCGACCATGGCGGCTGCGAAAACAACTATCAGAATCAACAGGTCCCAGGGACGAAGGGTCCAGAGGAAGTTGAGAACTGCCAGAGAGGAATCAGAGGTGGCCAAGCCCCCGGCCTGCCCTGGAAAGACAGCAAGCAGCGAGATCCCACCGATGGCAGCTGCCAGAGGAATCGCTCCCAGCGCTAACTCACGCGCTCCAATGTCTAGCTTCGACTCGCCTGTGATCAGAACAACGGAGAGAAGAAGGACGGATATGGCCCCGGCGAATGTTATCATCGTGAGGAGCCCAAGCAATCCGTCCCCGTAGACGGTGAAGCCTACACCGAGCACGATGGATGCGTAGAAGAGGGATATGAGGGAATAGGAGACCTTGGAGGCAAGCAGGGACGTAGCCACGGTCACGAAGAGCGCCCCTGAAATCAGGAGCGCGACGAGCTCACTTTCCAACCTTGAGCGCCTTCTCCAT
>OCOJ01036369.1_pt2 | contig 19838 bp, 20 predicted proteins | sample 1539251 | NCBI WGS metagenome assembly OCOJ01 (sample SAMN01911457, study PRJEB22624) | soil metagenome | biome: Soil | place: Malaysia | collected 2012-04-30 | depth RA_metagenome m | reverse complement strand
TCGGTCGACTTCGACAGGTTCCCGTACCGGCCCACGTTCAGGCGCATGTGGCCGCGCACGAGGGACACGTATCCGTTGTCGACGAGGATGACCTCGTCCTTCGCGATCGATCCGATCTGCTCGTTCCAGAGCGAGAGGATGATGGTCGCGGTGTCGTCGCCAACGACGGCCTCGCAGACCTTCCTCGGGTCGCCGAACTTGCCCATGACCTCTTTGGGTTCTCCCACGGAGATCACCTTGGCCAGCACGTTCACTTGTTTCGAGTTCGGCGTCAGGTCTCGCACTTTCGTCAGGGGTTTGTCTGCCATTTCGGGTTCGCCTCTTCCTTCGCGTTTCGCTTCTTTGCGTTCGAGGAATCGCGGCGCACAACACGTNCCTTGCGCGAACACTCGTCTCAAAAGTAGGACGGGCGAAACGCTCGGGTCGGGATGGGGCTTTGGGATTCCTCGGCCGACCGACGCCGGGGGGAGCATATAAACCCGCCGCCGCGCGACATCGTCGCACGGAAAGCGGGTCCGGACGGCGTAGTGCGATTCGGACGGCAGGCTTTTCCGCCGAGTTTCCGTCCGCGGAACGGGTACCGGGTTTGACCCACCGTTTCGACCTCGCCGTCAGCTACTTCCTGCGCCACGAGTACGAGAAGGCGGCGACCGCCTTCCGAGAAGTGGTTCGGGAAAGCCCCGCGGACGGCCGCGCGTGGGCGTACCTCGGCATCTCCCTCGCCCATCTCGGCCAGGCGGCCGATTCCGAAGGCGCGCTGAGCCGTGCGATCGCGCTTTCGCCCGAGAACGCCGAGGCGTGGTTCCACCTGGGAGTCGCCCGCTCGCTCCGGGAGGAGTGGGCTTCGGCGGCCCAGGCGTACCAGCGGACGGTGGCGCTCACTCCCCGGGACATGGTCGCGTGGCATCGACTGGGCGTGGCCCTCGCGGAGTCCGGGGACGAGCCGGCGGCGTCGGTCGCGTTCGAGCGGGCGCTCGTCCTCTCCCGCGAACCGTCCGGGGCTTCGGAGAGCTCCGACGCGGAGACCGAACCGGCGCCCGCGCCTCCTCCGTCCCGGCCGGTGACCCCTCCCGTGCGCGTACCGGTCGACGACCACCTCGAGGAGACCGGGGAACGGGAAGGCGCGCGCGAGGCGAAGAGCTGGCTCGACCTCGCGCTCTCGCTGCTCAGCCTCGGCGACCAGGACGAAGCGATCGCCGCGTACGAGCGGGCCTACACGTTGGACCCCGAGCGGGCGCGCCGGTCTCTCTTTCGCCCGATGCTCCGACTGATCACGGCGGTCCAGGAGGGAACGGAGGAGCCCGTCGAAGGGCCGGGCCCGAACGACCCCCGCCAGCCGCCCGAGGCGCCCCGGCGCCGGCCCCCTCCGCGCCCGGACGTCCTGTAGGAAGACCGGGAGTCGCTAGAGCGCCTTCGGCGCCGCGGTGATGATCGTCGATTCGGCCCAGTCCTTCACCTTCTCGCGTGCCTGGGCGTGGTGCCGATAGAACGAGTGGACCCGTTCGAGGAGCTGCGACTTGCACTCGCCGCAGAGCAGCGTCCCCGACCGGCACCCGGCGGTCACCTCTTGGAACTTCTCTTCCGACTCCGCGAACCGGGTCCTCCAGAGCGCCCAGACCGAGCAGACCTCGGGGGTGGCGCCGAGGCGTCGCTGCTCCTCCACGGTCGCGCGACCGCCCGTGAACGCGTTCCGTATCTTCCGCTCGACCGCGCCCGGCGGGTCGTTCAGGAACAGCGCGTTCTCGGGCCGGTCGCCCGAGGTCGACATCGCCGCTTCGCCGAGGAGACCCGGGATCATCTGGCTGTGGAGCAGGGCGGGTTTCGGATACCCGAGACCCTCCGCGATATCCCGAGTGACCCGGAAGTGCGGGTCCTGGTCGATGCCGCACGGGATGAGGCACGGGACCGAGCGGCCCTCCGCCCACGAGGGCCAGAAGCACGGGACCGTCTGGAGCGCCGTATAGAAGACGAGGCCGATGTTCGTGCTCGGCTCGAAGCCGAAGACCGCCTTCACGGTCGAGTACGGGACCTTCCGCGCGACCCGGATCGCGAGCGGGTAGAGCGCGGCGATCGACTTCGAGTCGAAGAAGACGTGCGTCCGCTTCGGGTCGAAGCCGAGCGCGAGGATGTCGTAGAGGTTCTCCATCCCCCACTTCACCGTCTCTTCGCGCGTGAGGGTCCTCGCCCAGAACTTCTCGTCGTCCGTGATCTGGATGTACATCGGGACGCCGAGCCGCTTCTGGAGCCACTGGCAGAGGTCGAACGGGACGAGGTGGGAGGTGTGGAGGGGACCGGACGGCCCCCGGCCCGAGTAGAGGAAGAACGGCTTCCCGTTCGCGAACCCGTCGAGGAGCGCCGCGAGGTCGCGGTGGGAGTAGTAGATCCCCCGGGAGAGGAGCGGATGGAGCTCTCCGCCGGTGACGTGGTGGATCTTCGCGAGAAGCTCCGGCGTGACCTCCTGCGTCCCGAACAGCTCCCGGAGGCGGGCGTAGTCGATGTGGCCCCGCACTTCGTACGGGGTGACGACGAACTCGTCGGGGTCGGGCATGCGCGCGGCCGTTACCCCTCGGGGAACGTGATCTTCGACAGGATCGCCTCGCGCTCGGCCATCGGAACCCCGGCCGCGCTCAACGCGGAGGCGAAGCACTGGCGGGAATGCTCGAAGTTGATCGTGTGGCCGCACGAGGGGCAGCTCGCCCAGCCCCGGATGAGCCCCCGGAGTCCCTCCCGGGACGAGGACGTGTCGCGCCGTGCGAACTTCTCGACGAGGATCGCGGCCCCCGCCGAGCTCTCGAGGCTGCTCAGAGGAACCCGGACGGGAGTGTTGCAGATCGGGCATCGTGCCGGGTTGCGGCAAGTGCAGGGCATGAGCGTCGAGGGTACCTATCGAACGGACGTAAAAGGAAACCGGCCCGCTCGAAGGCAACGTTCAAATGCCTCCTCCCGCGAATCGACGCGGCGATGGCGCTCTCCCCACTCGAGGCCGCCGAGGAGCTCGGCGACGAGCTTCTCGAGGTCCTGAAGCAGCTGAACCGCTCCGAAAACCAAGCCGGTGCGACGTCGGGCCTCGAGGTCGATGAACTCCATCACATCCTGGGCCGCGGCCCGCTCCCCCGCGTCTCGGGCGGCGACGTCGAGCGAGCGGTGAGCGTGCTCGTGGGGAACGGCCTCGCCCGATGCCTCGACACCCCCGAGTACTCCTGGGAGAGGGGTCGCATCGTCGCGACCCGGTATGCCATCACGACCCAGGGGAAGGCGTTCCTCGTCTCCCGTCTCCGCAAGACCGGTCGGGTCGAGTAGGCCGCTCCTCGGGGTGGGCAGCCCCCCAGTTTAAGTAGGGGAGCCCCGCGTAGTTAGTCCCCGCACGATGGCCCCCGGCGACGAGCAACGCGACCCGGTGCGCGCGACGTTGATCGCGATCCTGCAGCAGCTCAACCGCGTAGAGTCGATGCACGAGGGCCAGGAGCACCGGCAGACGCTCGAGCTCCGGGAGATCGAACGGCTCCTCACCGACTTCTGGGCGATCAAGCACGACCGCGTGAAGGTCCCGCTCGCGCTCGGCCTCCTCGTCCGCAACGGAATGGTCACGGCGGAGGTCGGGAGCCCGTACCCGAGCCGCGCCCGGGCCGCCACTCCCGCCCTCTACCGGATCACGACGGAGGGGAAGCGGTTCCTGGTCGATTCGTCGCAGCAGGCGGACCGGATTCGCTGACGGAGAACGGCCGTTTCCTCCCTCCGGGAGAGCCCGTCTTCGCCAACCGTTAAGTAGCGGTCGAGTGTCCCCGCGACCCCATGTCGCGGATCCACTCCGGGCACAAGGGTCGCGCCGGGTCGCACCGGCCGTACCCCCTCACGAAACCGGCGTGGGTCACGGTCTCCCAGGAGGAGCTGGTCGACCAGGCGGCGCAGCTCTCGAAGACGGGGCTCTCGGCGGCGCAGGTCGGTCTCCACCTTCGGGACTCCCTCGGCGTCCCTTCCGCCCGCGCGGTGACCGGAAAGCGCCTCGGCACCCTCCTCAAGGAGAAGGGCGTCCAGCCGGAGATCCCGGACGACCTCCAGGCGCTCCTGAAGCGCGTCGTCCACCTGCAGCGGCACCTCGAGACCCACCCCAAGGACCTCTCGAACCGCCGCGGCCTCACTCTGATGGAGTCCCGGATCCGCCGCCTCGCCCGCTACTACCGGCAGCGCAAGCGGATTCCCGAGACGTGGCGGTACACGGCCGCCGCGGCGGCCCTCCAGGTGGAGTGATGCCCTCGGGTCCGGATGGACTCGTCTCCGACCCTCACTACACCTACGAGTTCGCGAAGGCCCGCTCCCTCCTCCTCGCCCACCCTCAGCGGTGGCGGGTCATCTACCATTACGACGGAGACGGGATCGCGAGCGCGTCCTCGGCACTGCGAGCCTTCGCCCGCCTCGGCTACCCGTCGCAGGCGACCGCGCTCGTCGGCGTGGAGCGGAGCCACGTATCGTCCCTCCTCGACGCGACGCCCGGACCGGTCCTCGTCGTCGACACGGGGTCGACCGTCCTCGACCTGTTCGCGGCCCACCGGGCGCCGGTGGTTGTCCTCGACCATCACCGCTACCCGGGAGCCCCCACGCCCCCCGCCCTTCCCGACCACGTCGCGTTCGTGAACCCGCTCGACTGGGGCGTCGACGGGATGAGCGAGATGTGCGCGGCGACCCTCACCTGGCTCTACACGGTCTTCCTCGACCCGGTGAACTGGGACAACGCGCCGTGGGGACTCTCCGGGGCGATCGCCGACCGCCAGCACGTCGGCGGGTTCCGGGGGCTCAACGCGCTCCTCGTCGACGAAGCGGTTCGTCGGTCCCTCGTGCTCCCGCGCGCCGGGGTCGCGCTCTTCGGCCCGACCGTCGGAGAGGCCCTCGCCGGTAGCATCGACCCGTTCGTGCGCGGCCTCTCGGGCCGGCCGGAGGCGGTGGGACCGTTCTTGAACGACCTCGGGGTCGACCCGGCCCGCTCCCCGTCGAAGCTCACCCCGGAGGAGAACCGCCGGCTGGTCGCCGCCCTGAAGGAGAAGCTCACGACGGCCGGCGTCGTTCCCGAAGCGGCGAACGTCCTCGACCAGGAGCGCTGGTTCCTCCCGTCGCTCGGCCTCGCTGCGGAGGAGGTCTCGAACCTCCAGAACGCCGCGGGCCGCGCCGGGATCCCCGGTGTGGGGGTCGCGTACGCCCTCGGGGACCCCCGGGCCGCGGAGCGGGTGAGGGCCGCGGAGCGGGAGTGGCGGACGGGCATCCTCCGCGGACTCCTCCGGGTCGAGAACGACGGCGTTAATTCGATGCGATTCCTCCGCTGGTTCGAGAGCCCCGAGACCACTCTCGCGGGCACCCAGGCAGGCCTCGCGATGAACTATCTGCTCCCCCCCGACCACCCGGTGTTCGTCTTCTCGGACGGCGGACTCGGGCCCACGAAGGTGAGCGCCCGCGGGCTGCTCCGGCAGGTCGACCGGGGCCTCGACCTCGCGGCCGTGTGCCGCATCGCGGCGGCCGCGGTCGGCGGGGAAGGAGGGGGCCACCGCGTCGCGAGCGGGGCGTCGATCCCGCCCGGGACGAGAAGCGCGTTCCTCGACGCGGCGGATACGGTGCTCGCGGAGCAGCTCGCCGCGACCGACCCGAGCGAGGGGCCGTGAGCACGCCTCCGCCGGCCGCCGTCGCGACGCCCCCGGTGGACCGGGTCCACGACCGGGCGCTGGAGCAGGAGATGCACCGGTCGTACATCGATTACGCCATGAGCGTGATCGTCGGCCGGGCGCTCCCCCTCGTCGGGGACGGCCTCAAGCCGGTCCACCGTCGGATCCTCTGGTCGATGTGGGAATCGGGGGCGACTCACGACCGCCCGTACCGGAAATCGGCGCGCACCGTCGGAGACGTCCTTGGAAAGTACCACCCGCACGGCGACATGGCGGTCTACGATGCGCTCGTCCGAATGGCCCAGCCGTTCAGTCTGCGCTATCCGCTCATCGACGGACAGGGGAACTTCGGCTCGATCGACGGCGACTCCCCGGCGGCGATGCGGTACACGGAGGCCCGCCTGAGCGCGATCGCGGAGGAGCTCCTCCTCGATATCGAGAAGGAGACGGTCGAGTGGGGCGACAACTTCGACGGGTCGCTCAAGGAACCGCTCCTCCTCCCCTCGAAGGTCCCGAACCTCCTGGTCAACGGCTCGGCCGGAATCGCGGTCGGCATGGCGACCAACATGCCTCCGCACAACTTGGGGGAGGTCGCGGACGCCCTCCTCCTTCTCATCGCCCGACCGGATGCCTCCTTGGACGAGGTGATGAAGGTCCTCCCGGGGCCGGACTTCCCGACGGGCGGATACCTCTCGACCGAGGGGATCCGGGAGGCGTACGAGACCGGTCGCGGGATGATCCACCTCCGCGGCACCGCGGAGATCCGGGAGCGGGCGGGGAAGGACGAGATCGTCATCACGCAGATCCCCTACGAGGTCAACAAGGCCGACCTCCTCCAGCTCATCGCTGACCTCGTGAAGGGGAAGCGGATCGACGGGATCACCGACCTGAGGGACGAATCGGACCGGGACGGTACGAGCGTCGTGCTCGAGCTTCGGCGGGATGCCCCGAGCGAGATCGTCCTCAACCGGCTCTACGAGCACACGCCGCTCGAGACGAGCTTTGGCGTGATCAACCTCTGCCTCGTTGGCGGGCACCCGAAGGTCCTCTCGATCCTCGAGCTCCTAAAGCTCCACCTCGAGCACCGGCGCACGATCCTCACCCGGCGGACGAAGTTCGACCTACGGAAGACCGAGGAGCGGCTCCACCTCCTCGAGGGATTCCTCACCGCGATCGACCACATCGATGAGGTGATCCGCATCATCCGCCGCTCGAAGGACGTCCAGGTCGCCGAGACGAACCTGATGGGGAAGTTCCTGCTCTCGAGCGAACAGGCGAAGGCGATCCTCGACATGCGCCTCGCCCGCCTGACCGCGCTCGAGCGGGAGTCGGTCGAGAAGGAGAAGGCGGAGAAGGAGGAGCTCGCGAAGCACCTCAAGGCGATCCTGGCCTCGCCGAAGCTCCTCGACCAGCTGATCGTGGAGGAGCTCGCGGACCTCAAGAAGCGGTTCGGGGACGAGCGGCGCACGCGGATCGTCCCCGCGTTCACCGAACGGACGCTCGAAGACCTGATCCCGGACATGGACGTGGTCGTCCTCGTCACGAGGGACGGTTACGTGAAACGACTGCCGCTCGACCAGTACCGACGCCAGCGGCGGGGCGGGCGCGGCCTCATCCAGATGGAGACGAAGGAGGAGGACTTCGTCATCCGGACGTTCGTGACCCGGACGCACGACGACGTCCTCTTCCTCACGAACCTCGGCCGGGTCTACCGGCTGAAGGCGTACGAGCTCCCCGAGGGGAGCCGGCACTCGAAGGGGAAGGCGGTGATCAACCTCCTCCCGAAGCTCAAGGACGGCGAGAAGGTCCAGACCCTCCTTCCGCTCCACACGATCCAGGGGGCGGGCTCGCTCGTCTTCGCGACGCGGAAGGGGCTCGTGAAGCGGACGACCCTCGACCAGTACCAGAACATCCGCACGAACGGCATCCAGGCGATCCTCCTCGAGGAGAAGGACGAGCTCGTCGACGTCGTGCTCATGACCGACGAGACGAGCGAGGTGATCCTCGCGACCCTCGCCGGCCAGCTCGTCCGGTTCCCGCTCTCGGAGGTCCGGCCGATGGGGCGCGCGACCTACGGGGTCATCGGGGTCCGCCTTTCGGAGGAGAAGGGCGACAAGGTGGTCGCGATGGCGCCGGTGAGCGAGAAGTTCCCGATGCTCCTTTCGCTGACCACGACCGGCTACGGAAAGCGGAGTCCGACCGAGGACTACCGACGCACGCGGCGCGGCGCGAAGGGCGTCCGCACGATCAAGACCGGCGGGCGCAACGGCTCCGTGGTCGCCGTCCTCCCGACCACGGACGCGAGCGAAGTGCTCGTCACGACCGAGCACGGCATCACGATCCGGATGGCCGTCAAGGGGATCCGTTCCCAGGCGCGCAACACGCTCGGCGTCCGCGTGATCCGCCTCGATGAGGGCGACACGGTGCGGGACGCGGTGATCCTCGAGCCCCCGATCGAGGCGCCCGGCGCGGAGGGACCGGAAGAGAAGCGGGGCCCCGCTCCCGAGCCGACCGAACCTCCGGCCGACGAGGAGGAGACCGAGGAGGACGACGATTCCGAGAACGACAAGCCCTCCTCGGAGGACGACGACTCCGAGGACGACCCGGAGGAGGACGAGGATGCGGCGTCGCCCCAAGCGCGGTAAGACCGTCCTGCTCTGCCCGAAGTGCGGGTCGATCCGGGTGTCGCTCGTCGCGGGCTCGATCGTCGGGCAGGTCTACCACTGCGCGAAGTGCGACTACGTGGGCTCGCTCGTCTTCGAGACGGACGTTCGCGAGGACGGCACTCCCATCACGAACGAGTAGGGTCGCCAGCGGCCGCGGGGCCGCGGCCGGTTATGGTTCGCTTTCGGGAGACGCCACGTCCACCGGAGGAACGGCGAAGGTGAGACGCTGCGCCGCCTGGACGAGGGAGAGCGCGCGCACCGTCGGGCCCACGTCGTGCGTGCGGACGAGCGCGACCCCTCGCTCCGCCGCCACGACCGCGGCCGCGAGGCCGGCCTCGAGGCGATGCGCCGGATCGTCCATGCCGAGGACCCATCCGAGGAACGATTTCCGGGACGCTCCGACCACGACCGGGTAGCCGAGCCCGCGGAACTCTCCCGCGTGGACGAGGAGCTCGAGCGATTGCTCGGCCGACTTCCCGAACCCGAGCCCGGGGTCGATGAGGATCTTCCCGGCGGGGACCCCGTCGGCCACGGCCCGGTCGGTGGCCGCGGCGAGGGCCGTGTAGACCTCGTCCCGGAGGTCGGCGTACGCGAGGTTCGACTGCATCGTCGCGGGCTCGCCCCGCATGTGCATCGCGATGACCGCGGCCCCGCTCTTCGCGACCGCCCGGCGCATCGCTTCCGAGCGCAATCCCTCGACGTCGTTGACGATGTCCGCACCGGCATCGACCGCCTTGAGAGCGACCTCCGCGTGCCGGGTGTCGATCGAGATCGGCACCGAGAGACGCCCCGCGAGCCCCGCGAGGACGGGGCCGACCCGGGCCCACTCGGCCTCGGGGGTGACCGGGGAAGCCCTCGGTCGCGTCGACTCGCCTCCGATGTCGATCACGCTCGCGCCCTCCGCGGCCATCTCCTCGGCCCGGGCGACCGCCCCTGTCGCGTCGAAGTGGACGCCGCCGTCGTAGAAGGAGTCCGGCGTGACGTTGAGGATCCCCATGACGCGAGGGCGGTCGCTCACCTCGAACGAGCGGTGCGGGCCGACGATCGTGCGCGAGGCCCGGGAGACGTAGGCCCGCAACGCTCGGTCGATCTCCTCGGCCGCTTCGGAGAGCCGAAACGGCTGCCGGCGGAGTTTCGGGAGCAGGCGCTGGTACTGGCCCCAGGTCGCGAGGATGACGACCGGGGTGGACGCGACGGAGTGGTCGGCGATCCCTCGCGCATGCGCGGAATCGGCGCCGACGGAGAGCGTCTCCTGCTTCAGCAGTGGCGCTGCCTTGAGGGAGACGCCGTCGAGCCGCACCGGATAGATCCGTCCCTTTCGGCTCATGATCGCGACCCCCTCGGGGTCGCTCTCCGTCCGGGCGACCTCCCGGGCGACGTCGGCGAGCGTGTCGACCTCGAGCACCCGGGCCGGGAAGCGACGCTTCGGAGGGGACGCCGCAGGCTGAGCGGACACCGGCTTCGGGATGGCGCCGCGCCGAGAAAAGCACGCCGTCGCTCGGCAGCATGGTTTTCCGCGGGCGCGGCCGTTCCGTCGGCGGACCGATGGCACGACGACGGGGACGCTTGGTCGCGGTCGAAGGGGGGTCCGGCGCCGGGAAGACCACGCTCGTCCGCGCGGCGCACGAGGCGTTCGGCTGGGAACCTCTTGCGGAAGCGTTCGACCGACTCGACCCCGCCCCATCGCTCGAGTACCGATCGTCGCAGGAGCTCCTCCGGCTCGAAGGGACGCTCCTCGCGGAGGAGGAACGACGCTACCGGGAGGGGGAACGATCCTGCGCGGAGGGTCGGACCGTGGTCGCGGACACCGCTTTCTTCGGGCCGCTCACCTACACGTGGGGCTTGGTTGGCCTGGGTCGCGCCCCGAGAAGCGTCGCAACGAGCATCACGCGCGCTGCCCGAGCTCTCGTGAGGCAACGAACTCTAGGACTTCCGGACCTCGTCGTCTTCCTCGATACGACGGCCCGAGTACGGTCCGCCCGGGCACGGTCCGACCGGGCGCACCACCCTCACTCCCTCTTCCTCCGTCACGAGTCCGTCGGCCGGCTCGAACGTCGCTACTACGAGGAACTGCTTCCGACCGTGCTTCCGGACCGCGTCCAGCGACTGGACGGACGGCTCCCTCCCGAACGTCTCGCGGTCGCTCTCCGCGAGACGGTGGACCGCGCGCGGTGGGGTCCCCCCGCGTCGCGCGACGCGCTCGCCGCGATCCGCCTCCTCCCTTCCTTGGTCGAGGGCGCCCGCCACTCGAGGGGCCGCCCCAATCGTTAAAAGGGCCACCCGGCCTGCTCCGCACCCTCGTGACGAACGATGATGAAGCCGCTCGATGCGCTGCAGCAGAGCCTCCACAAGCGGGTGCTGGTGGAGCTGAAGGGCGGACGCTCGTTCCGGGGCACGCTCGACGCGTACGACCAACACCTCAACCTCGTCCTCTCGTCGGCCGAGGAGGTCGTGAAGGACCAGGTGACGCCCCGTCCGGGGGTCACGCTCGTGCGCGGTGACTCGATCATCTACATCTCACCGTAAGAGAACCGTTCGAAGGGAGTCCGACCATGGGAAAGGGAACACCGTCCCGCCGCGGAGGAAAGATCGTCCACATCATCTGCCGCCGATGCGGCCGCCACTCGTACCACCGCCAGAAGGGCGTCTGCGCTTCGTGCGGATTCGGTGCCTCGCCCCGCCGGCGCGGCTACGACTGGGCGAAGCTGAAGTGACGGGGACGTTCCCGGACGACCGACCGCGTCGGTCCGGGCCGCTCCCGTTTCCCCGACAGCCGTCCAAACGTTGAGCGCTGGTCCTCGAGCCGAGACGCCGTTCCTCGAGGCATGCCTCAGAGACGCACCATCGGGTTCCCGCAGCGACGGCAGGTCCGTCGGACCCCGGTAGGATCGCGCGCGCCGCATCGGAGGCAGACGGATTGCTGGGCGGTCGCGGCGCCGGTCGATTCGCTCTTCCCGATCGGGTCCCCGGTGCCGGGTCGCGCCGCGCGGCGGGTGATGCCGGCGGACCAACGGAGTACCCAGAGTTCGGTGAGGACGCCGACCACGACGAAGCCGATGCCCGCGACCTCGAAAACCCGGACGTTTTCGACGTATCCCAGGACGATGAGGTAGGCCCCCACCAAGATCAGCACGTGGTAGGCCACCAGGGGTCCCACCACCGTTCGGAAGATCGATCGCGTCGGTGTCGGTTCCGCCTCGAGCGACACGGGCCAGTCCCCTCCGGTCGGCATGATTCGGCTCGGGAGCCCCCTCATGGAGTCGGCGCCGACTCTTCTCGGTTCCTTGGGACGGACGCCGACCGGCCCGGGACCGGCGGCCGCCGTTGTCACGCCCCGACCGCGACGTAGAGGGTGACGTTGACAGTGTCGATCTGCCACCGCACGCCGCAGTGGAGGTCCGGAGAGAACCATTCGGAGCGGACGGCGGGGACGCCCACAGCGCCGTGGAGTTCCGTTCCGCCCGGTTCCCTCACGAGTACGGCGACCCCCGGACCGCACAGGGAGCAGAAGACTCCGGGCGGAGGACACGCGGCGCCCGGGATGAGCTCAAATGCGAAGCTCCAGAACTCGGCCCCGATCGGGCTTCCGCTCACCGCGGTGCCGTTGTCGCAGTGGGGAACGAGGTACAGCGCGAACTTCTCGAAGCAGTAGGAAGAACCGCTGATGTTCACGACGGGGGTCAATCCCCCGTTCGGCTCGCACACGCTCGGCGAGGGGCTCGATGGTAACTGAGCGCCGATCAGCAGGCCCGCGACGAGCGCAACCGTGAGGACGGCGAAGAGGACGCCCACCGCTTCCGGCGACACCGGGTGGGGCATGATGCCCATCCCTCGTCCCCCAAAAACCGTCGTGCCCCTAATTACGGATTCACCCTGGCCCGCCACTGACGGGACGCCCTCCCCCCCAATGGGCGGGGGAGTGAGACCGCCTTCTCCTTCGCAAGAGTGAACCGCAACGGCCGGTCGGCCGCCTTTCGGATCCCCACCCTTGGGCCCACGTGAACGGGCCCGGCTCGCTTCGTTCGAAGATGGAGTTCCACGCGGTGTCCGGAAACCGTGTCCATACCGTCATCCTCGCGAACGATTCCGAGGTACCGGCACAGGCGGCCCGGGCCGGAAGCAACTCGAGGGGGGACGGACGCGGAGGAGCCCGCGCGGAGAAGCACCGCCTCGCCGAGGTGGGCGACGAGGTTGGCGCAGACGACCTGGTGGATACGATAGACGTAGAGAGTCCCGGGTCGGGAGAACATGGACCGGTTGCGGAGCGTGCGTCCCCGGAAGGCGTGACTCGCCGGGTCCTTCCGAACGTAGGCCTCGGTCTCGACGATCCGAACCGACCGGACGGACCGACCCGACCGCACGACGAGGACGGCCCCGAGCAGGTCCCGGGCGACTCGGGACGCGGGGCGGTCGAAGAACGCTCGACCTGCTCGGGGACCGATGCCGTCCGGTGACCTAGAGGACCTTCCCGCGGTCGCAGAGCGGCGCACCGTCAACGGCGACCGTCGCCTCCCCGACGGTGATCCACGAGAGGAAGCGGCACCGGTTCCGTCCCCCGTAGAGCGAGTTCCCCCCGATCGCGACCGTCACGGTCCCCGCCTCCTCGTCCTCCGCCTGCGGGACTCCGCCGGGGAGCTCCGGGTTCAGCCCGAGCGCGAACAGCGCAATCGTCTCGCGGCCCCGCGGCGCCGCCGCGAAATCCGTCTCGAACGCGTCTCCGCCTTCGGTGTACCAGTAGTTCCGGAGCCGGCCCCCGGCCACCTCCCACTGGCCTCCGTCCACTCGTCCGGCTGAGAGGAAGCTCGGTCGGTTCGCGATGATGACCCCCTCGGCCGAGGACTCGTCGACCGCGACCACGACCGAACCCCCGGGCGCCGCCGTGACCACGCGGCCCCGGCGGCGGTCGTCCGCGTCCACCGTCCCGTCGTCCACCCAGGGAGTTCGGCCGCGCAGGCGCAGCCGAAGGTCCGTCCCGTTCCCCGCCGTCAGGCGCAGTTCTCGGCCCTTCGCGAGGAGAGCGCCGGCCCTCTTTCCGTCCGTGCGAAGGGTTCCGTAGTCGACCTCCGTGATCCCGCGAATCAGCTGGCTCCGCCACATCGCCCCCGGGACCTTCCAGTGCTCCGCCTGGGGGTCGGACGCGTAGCCGAGCAGGCATCGGACGGCTCGACGGCGGGACCGTCGGATCGGGGAGAGCCATTCCTCGTCCGCTCCCTGGAACGGAGCGAGCAGGTGGGACGGGAGCGCGTGCAGGCGCGGGCGGTCCGCCGGACCGGGGAAGTAGATGAGGGCGTCCGCGTGCGCCAGCGCGGCGTGCGCCGGACGGGAGAGCCCGGCCCATCGACGCGATGGGACCGCGCCCTCGACGCTGTGCCAGAACGCTGCTTCGTCCTCGAGGATCTGGAACGCCCGCGCACCGGCCCGTCGTGCTTCGGTGACGCACGCGGACGCCCAGGGAAGACTGTGGTTCCAGCTGACGACAACGACGTGTTCGCCTCGTCGGACCGCGAGCGCGCTCCCGACGAGCGCCCGGGCTACCGCCGGGGGCGTCGCCTCCACCAGAGACATGCGGAAACGGCAGGATAGGTCCGTCCCGATTAAAGATTCGAGCGGCGCCAGCGAGCGACGATCTCCGGGGCCCGGGCCCCCGGTCGTGCGAGCTCGCGCGCAACGGCGACCAGGATTCCCCCGGCGTCCTTGCGGTCGGACGGGATCCCGACGGGGGCGAGCTCGCGCGGGAAGCGCGCCCATCCGTCCTCGTGGCGAGCCGCCCGGCGGACGACAGCGGCGACCCGTCGACCGCGCGCAAAGTCGCTGAGGTCGCTGCGGAGCTCGCGGGAGACGCCGGCCCGGCGGGCGAGGGCGAGCCAGGAGCGGATCTTCTCCGGCCGGTGAAGGCGTCGCCGGGCTCCCGTCCCGAGGACCCCGTTGAAGTAGAGGAACGGTCCCCCCACCTCCATCGCCTCGAGGAGCGTTCGGCTCCCGGTCACGATCCGTAGCTCGGCCCGGGCGAACCGGGACCGCCACGACGCCGGCGAGAGCGGGGTCGTGACGAGCTGGAACCCCGTCCTCCCCGGCACGCTCGGCCATTCGCGCGGGGACCGTACATAGAGGTTCACTCGCGGACGCGCTCCGGCGAGGCCCGCGAGGACCTCGGGACAAATCCGCTCCGCGCTCGCCGGACTCGCGTACCAGACCCACTCGCGCCGACGGGGCCGAGGACGACCGGCGGGAGGGCCGGCTGCGTGGCCCGGGCGCAAGGGACCGGTCTGCACCGCTTCCGGGAATTCCCGAGCGAAACTCTCGTTCCGCTCGAACGTCGCGAACAGGTGAAGGACGTTCGGACGGTCGAAGCCGCGGAACGCGCGGAAGGCGATCCGGAACTCGTCGACTTCGTTCGCGGCGTCCGCCGCCCGGAGCCGCGGGGGGATGGCCCGGGACGGGACGCCTCCCTCGCGGAGTCGCTCGCGCGTCTCGGCGCGGCTCGGGAGGGTCCGGGCGAACTCCTCGAGGCTGACGTGCAGGGTCTGCGAGGCGCCGTAGGCGCGCTCGACGTTCCGGGATTCGACCTCCCAGGGGCCGCCGCGGCCGAACCGCCCGGGGCGGCTCGGCCCCGCGCTCACCCCCCAGGACGGGGCGACCGTGAGCGCGGCAGAACCGCGCCGCTCGATCCGGGCGCGGCGTTCCATGGGAGGCCACTCCCACGGTCCGTCGACGTTCGGTGGAAGAGGACGATCCGGCTCGCGGTAGAGGATCGGCCGGAAGCCGGCGCGAGCGAGATGTCGACCCGCGGCCAGGACCTCCTCGATGTCGCCGAGGCCGCCTCCCACGACGGCGGGGAAGAGGTAGACGTCGACCCCGCCCGGGGAGGGCTGGTCAGTCGACGCTTCGGTAGAGCGTCCAGAGCGCCTGCGCATCGCGGAACCCCGTTGCGTCGAGGGCCGCGCGCCCCCGCGCGTTGTCGCGGTTGACCATCGTGAGGATCCGCGGCGACCTCCGCGTCGCGCACCACGCGCTCGCCGTCGCGACGAGGGATTCGGCGAGCGCCGGCTCGACCGATTCCGCCACGACCGGTTCCGCGAGATAGGCCGCTTCCATCGCCGCGGAGACCGTCGCCCCGACGTACGCCTCCGGGCCCTTTCCCCGGTCGACGACCCAGCTCGCGTCCTCGGATTCGAGCATGCGCGTGACCATCCCCGATTCGACGAACCGAGCCTTGCGAGTCGGCAGGACTTCCTCAACGGAAGCCGGAGCTTGCCGTCGCACGAGCTCGACGAGGGCCGGGACGTCGGACCGGTGGAACGGACGGACCCCGGTCGGCGACGGGGGAGCTCCCGAGAACCGGGCCATCGAATCGTTGACGAGACGCAGCTGCGCGCGGAGCGGCCGGTACCCGATCGATTCGTAGAGGGCGCGCGCCGGGGTGTTCGATTCGAGCACGTCGAGCGCGATGTAGCGACGGCCGGCCTTCTTCGCCGTTCGACGCGCCTCCTCGAGCATCGCGCGCGCGTAGCCTCGGCGGCGGTACGGAGCGTCGACGACCACGTTGCTCACGAACGCGCATTTCGGCGGGAAGGTGACGATTGTGGTCGCCGCGACCCGCCTGTCCGCCTCGACGACGAGGAGCCGGACGATCGGTCGACGGAAGACCTTCAGGATCCCGAGGAGGAGGCGCGCGTCCGGGCGGAAGACGCGACGGAAGATCTTCTCGAACTCCTCGGGCCGATTCCCGAGCATCGCTGACTCCTCAGGAAAGCCGCGTTCCATCACTCGGAGGAACTCGGGTCCGTCCGCGCGACGAAGGTCGCGCAGCATCAGCCCGAGTCCTCTTCGTCGGTGGTGGACGGGAGCGCGTTCTCGAAGAGGGCCCTCAGGGTCGGCGGGGGCTGGTCCGGCTGGAGCTCGGGAAGCGGGAGACGCGCGAGCCGGTCGAGCTCCTCCTCGCTCAGCCGCTCGAACGCGTGGATGAGCGAGCGGTGAATGAGCGGGTCGCTGAGCCCGTGCGAGAGCCGACCGAGCGCTTGCACCGCCGCGTCGAACAGGCGGCTCTCCGCGTCCGAGGAGAGTCCGGGGACCTCGGAATCCTCCCCGCCCAGGGTCGCCGCGCGGGAGGGCCGGCTGTGATAGAGGATCCGGACGAGGTCGTCTCGCGCCCCGTCGTCCCGGAGGTTCCCGAGCGCCCAGACGGTCGCGAGGCGGACCTCGGCCCCCGGGTCGTGGAGGCCCTCGCGGAGGCGGGGGACCGCCTCGGTGAGTCCGAGGCGTCCGAGCGCGTACGTCGCGCCTCGGCGGACCCAGGGGTGGTCGTCCTCGAGCCCCCCGAGCAGGAGACCCAGGTCGTCCGGCGCCCCCACCGCTCCGAGGGCGATGGCCGCGGCGCCCCGGACCGACCAGTACGGGTCACGGAGATGCTTCTGGGCGACCGGACGGGCCTCGGGGAGGCCCATCTCCCCGAGCGCGTAGACGGCGCAGACGCGGATCCAGTGCGACGGATGCTCGGCCCAGTCGACCAGGGTCGGCACGGACGATGGGTCGCCGATCCGGCCGAGCGCCACCAGGACCGCCGGCTTCTCCCACGTCTCGGGGGTCGTGAGCAGGTGGTGAAGGAACGGGACGCTCGCCCGGTCCCGGTGACGACCGGCGACCACGGCCGCGGCGACGCGGACCCGGCGGGCCGGGTCGCTCAGGAACCGGCGAGCGGTCGACCACTGCCCGGGGTCCGGAGACCTTCCGACCCCGAGGACCGCTTCCCGACGGACCCGGTCCACCGAGTCGTTCAGCATCCGCTCCAGGGTCGGGAACGCCTCCCGTGGCCCGAGCCGGCCGAGGGCGAGCGCGACCACGCGGCGGACGCCGGCGTCGGGGTCGTTCGCCGTGCGCTCGAGGGCCGGAAGGGACCGTACATCCCCGACCGCGAGTAACGCTAGGACGGTCTTCGCCCGGACGCCGGCGTCGCCGTCGTCGAGCGACCGCTCGAGGGCTTCGCGGCTCGCGGCGTGACCGATCACCCCGAGCGACTCGGCGGCCGCCTCTCGAACCCGACCGTCAGGGTCATGGAGGGAGGCTTCGAGGGTCGCGCGGCCCCGCGGGTCTCGGAGCTTGCCCAGGGCGACCGCCGCGGTCTCCCGTACCCCGGGAACCGGGTCGCTGAGCGCGACGAGGATCGGGCCGACGTCCTTCACGACCCCCTTCTCGACGCTCCCCCGGATGTGGGCGGCTCGTTCGGACGCCGTCGGCCTCTCGGCGGGCGGCGCGGGAAGCTTCCGGGGCGGGGCCCTGTGTCGGGCGCGACGAGGACGCGACACCACCAGCCGCCACGAGCCGAGGATTAATAGCTCGCGTCGGAGCCGACGGCTCTGAGACGCGACTGGTGGACGTCCTCGGGGGAGTGATACGGGTCCCGCTCGGGCGCCGGCGGGACCCCCCATCGTGCCCGGAGCCCGTTGCGGTCGACTCCGAGCGGGGCGAGCAGCGTCTCCGCCGAGCGGGCGAGGAGCTCGAGGTACGCGGCGGCATCGTACGACTCGTTCCCCTCGAGGAGCTCGGCCGGTCGCACGCGGTCGCAGAACGAACGGCTTCGCCGGTCGAGGAGGACGTACCGCACGACCTCGCCGGCGCCCCGGGATGCGCCCGCCTCCGCGAGCTGCCGGAGCGCGGCGACCGAGTCGGTGAACGTGACGAACGCCTCGGGGGCCTGCCCGATCCGGTGCGCGATGAGGAGCTCCTCGACCGGCCACGACCCCGAGCGGACCGCCTCGGCGAACCGGTCGGCGCGCGCGAGCGCCCGCGGTAGGAGCGCCCGGACCCCCTCCGCGTCCCGCGCGGCGCGGAAGAGCGCGAGCACCTCTCCCTCGAACCGTCGGACGAGAACCGTCGTGTCGTGCCGACGGGCGCCGATCCCCCGGAGCTTGAACTCCCCGTGCTCGTAGTAGCCGTAGTAGCGGTTCGGGACGCCGAGCCCGTGGGTCACGGCCGGCAGGAAGACGATCCAGCGGTACCGGCCCTCGTAGCCGAGCGGGAGGCCGAACCGCTCGGTCATTCGCCGGGCGAACGCCTCGGGGTCCGGGGGACGGTCGACGTCGTTCGGTCGCAGCCAGAGGGAGTCGACGATCCCGTGGACGACGGAATAGCCCGTCCGCTCCGCCTCCGGGACGAGGCGGGCGAGAAGGTCCCGGGCGTAGGCGTTGATCGCCTCGTGGCACTCGATCCGCCCGAACCGGGCGTTGCGGTACCCCTGGTAGCCGAACGCCGTCACGAGGATCCACTTCAGCATCTTGACCCGTCGTTTGAGGCGGACCGCCTCGTCGGGGTCGACCCCCGGCCGCTTGATCGCCGCCTTGTACGCGAGACGCCGGCGAAGGAGCGGGGCGAGGGTGCGGGGGATGAGGCCGACCCGGCGCGTGCACGACCGGTAGCCGAGGCCGGGCGCCCGCACCGGGCTCTCCGGGCAGCACCGGCACTCGAGCGTCTCCGCCGAGAGGTTCTTCGTGACCATGATGTGCGGGTAGAGGCTCGCGAAGTCGAACTCGTCGATGTGGTCGTGGACGCCGACCGGAGGAAGGAAGATCACGCCGCCCCGGTCCGCCGCGACCAGTTGGTCCGCGCGCCGGAACCCCTCGGGCCGGTTCTTCTTCCACGGGACGTGCGCCCCGAGCTCGAGCGCGTGCGCCATCTCCATCGCGGTGAAGCACGTCCCCGGGGACTGGCGAACGACCGTCGTGAGCGAGAGGCGCGAGAGCCGCGCCGCGTCGACGAGTCCGGCGAGCTCCGCGTCACGGTAGAGGAACGAGTTCTCGCGGTCGATGTGGAACCGTCCGGGGAGCGGGTAGAAGGCGTCCCGGTGGAGGACGCGTCCGTACGACTCGAACGAGCGAGCCGGGCGACTCGGCCGGAACCGGACGCGTTCCCGTCCGAGAGGGAACTCCGCCGGGGAGAGCCCGCACGTCGCCGCCCGACGATAGAGCCACGGGAGGTCGAACGAGTCGCCGCCCTCGGTCAGGAGGACGTCCGGGTCGCTCCTCGCAAGCTCGTCCACGAGCGCGCGCAGAAGCTCCTCTTCCGGACCCTCGAGCGTCACCTCCCCCAGGCGGACCGACCCGATGCGGCCGTCGGGAGGGGGGATCCGACCCCGACGCTCTCCGGCGATGCGGACCTCGAGCGGCGCGATCCGAAGGGGCGGGGTCGCGTAGTCGATCGTCTCGGGGGGCTCGGTCGCGCGGAGCGCGGGAGGGCGGCCCACGACCGGGGCGAACGGGTAGAGGTCGTGGGCGAGGTGGTAGAGCTGCGGGGGACCGAGGTCGACGTCGTAGAGAGAGAACCTCTCGTAGCCGCCGAGCGCGTCGACGCTTCGCGCGAGCGCCCGGCGGGCCGGGTTGCGGCTCGGGACGACCGAGAGCACGGGCCGATTCCGACGGTCGAAGAGGGACGGGCGGCCGGACCCGAGCCGGACCGACTCCACGTCGGCGTGGTCGGCGAGACGGCGCGCGAGAAGGGAGAGGTCGTTCCTCGTTCCCGTGACGAGGAACGG
>OCOJ01035459.1_pt1 | contig 19862 bp, 19 predicted proteins | sample 1539251 | NCBI WGS metagenome assembly OCOJ01 (sample SAMN01911457, study PRJEB22624) | soil metagenome | biome: Soil | place: Malaysia | collected 2012-04-30 | depth RA_metagenome m | reverse complement strand
GCCCGCACCAGGCGGTAGCGGGACTCCCCTTCGGTGACGCGGATGTCGCCGATGCCGAGCTCCAGGTCTTTGTCGCCCTCGATGCCTTCCACGCTGAGGTCGCCGACTTTTTCATGCACATCGAGATGAGTGTTCTGCGGGACTTCCAGCTCGACATCGAACTGCGTGTTGCTCCCAGGAGCGTGAAATTCCAGGCTGGCGTCGTTGCCACGAACCTCGAAATCGACGTGCGCGTCTTTCACATTCCTCTCGTAGTGCGACTTGACCGTGTAGCTCAGACGGATCTTATTCGAATCGCCGTGCCGGATGTGCAGGTCGCCGACGCTGAGGCGGACATGAATCATGCCGCCGGAAACGAAATCGCGGGCATCGGTGTGGGACTCCTCGTAGTCCCAGTGATCGGAAGCGGCACAGATAGGAACCAACAGCAGACAGGCAAATATTGTCTTGTGGAACACGGTGAGGCGCATCAGAGATCGCGCGAACATGGTTCACCTCGGCAGGCGAGAGCCCTGATTGTGATACGTAAGGTGGCGTCGGCGGGTTCCACAAAGTCCTTGCTTTCAGATGAAAATCCCATCCAGTCGCACAAAACGTGACAAGGATGGTGCGACCCCGTTCTTGAAATCTCCGGAACTTCGCGGGCGAGGGCGCCCGCGCCACACGGCTCAGCTCTTGAAGTCGGCCACGCCGTCCCATACCAGTTTGGACGGCGAGTTCACCGATGCCCTTCGAGCACTTTCGCAGCACGATCGAGTGCGGCCGCGAGCGCGCCCAATTGCTGCCGCATGCGGTCGAGGTCGCCGACATCCAGAGCCTCATTTACGCCGGGAATCACGACGGCGGCATAGCCCGTGTACTCGCCGGGAGCGTAGATGGCATGGCGGAACCAGGGACGATGCGGCAGTCCCTCAGGGACAAGCAGGGCGCGTTCTGCATCGCGCAGTGCCTGATTCAATGGCGCCGGATCGCGTGGCGGATTCTTCTGCTTGGTCAGCGTCTTTGCTCCTGCATCCTCAAAGCGGTGCGCGGCCGCGAGAACAGCGTTGAAGTCGGGCGAGCGATCGCCAAACTTGTTCCCCGCCCGTTTAGACGCGGCGTCGAGGTAGGCGGAGATTTCTTTGCCGTACTCTTCGTAGTCATAAGGCAGAACGTCCGCATCGGCCATGCGAATCGCTTCCAGGCCGAAGACGCGCGCCATCTGCTGCTCGTAAACGAAGTCTGGATCGGCAAAGCGCTTGAACCAGGCGAAGTCGTCGAAGGTGGAGTGATACACGCCGTAGGCGCCGGTCGAGCTGATGTCGGTAGAAGGTACGCCCAGATGCTGGAGAAATGCGGTGTAGTCGGAGCCGCTGCCCAGATCGCCCACCGGGACATCGCCTTTCCCCTGCGCGGCCGGAACCCGCCTCGTGTCACCGATGGCCTCGGTAGGCGACTGCGTCGCAGGTCCGCTGGGCTGGTCAGCCTTCTGCCACGCGTCATAAACTGTGCCGCCCTTGGCGCCCGGCACGGCCTTAGCAATGTCGCGCAGAAACTGTTTTAGGCTGGGTACCGCCGACGCTCCAAACTTTGGCCCCGAGACAGCAACATCCACATTGAAATATGCGGGTGCGCTGGCGAGTTCTGATTCGTGTTGCTCCACCCACTCGGTCGAACCCATCAGGCCCTCTTCCTCGCCGTCCCAACTGCAGAAGACAAGCGTGCGCTTCGGCTTCCAGCCTGATTTCAAAAGCTCTCCGATGCCATGTACGGTTTCAAGCATGGCGGTAGTCCCGCTGTTGGGATCCACGGCGCCGTACACCCAGGCATCGCGATGGTTTCCCGCAACCACCCACTCGGCGGGCAGTTCGCTGCCGCGCACACGGCCGATGACGTCCCACAAGGTGCGGAACCGGTAGTCCTGTTTGAGATGTATTTTCACTTTCACTGGACCCGGGCCGACATGGTAAGTGAAAGGCAGCGAACCTTGCCATTCGCGGGGCGAGTCGGGTCCGCCGAGGTGCTGCAGGATGGGCCAGGCATCGTGATANGGAAAGCGGAGTGGAGGGAATCTTCGGAATCTGCGCCGACTGCTCGGGCGAAATGCGCTTGGAATCGGGCAGCGACGGCACCGAGGCGATGCCCGGCGTAGTGGGATCGCCGGGAAACTCGAACATATAGCCGACCGAACCGCGCTGCACGCCGGTGTCAGGCCGCCAGGGCCCGTCAGGATATTTGTCGCCGCGCCGCCAGCCGTCGTCGGCGGGATCGGAGTAGATCAGCACGCCGGCGGCTCCGTGCTGTTGCGCCACGAAGACTTTTACTCCGCGGAAATTCTGACCGTAGCGAACCAGGACCAGCTTGCCGCGCACGTCGATCTTCAACTTCTCGATTTTGTCGAAATCGTCGGGCGTCCCGTAGTTGGCGTAGACGACATCGGCCTCGACATCGCCCGAGGGCGACATTCCGTTAAACGGCATGACGACGCGCGGATCGTCGTCGTACGGATCGCCGTCGACGTGCTCAGGAGTCGGGCCGTGCATCGTGACACCAGCGGGTGCGGTGACGTCGACGCTGATTTCGGCTGGATAATTCATCCAGACACGGTATTCGACGATTTCGGTATCCAGTCCGGCGTCGCGGAATTTCTGGGCCACGTAGTCGGCCGTGGCTTTGTCCTCGGGCGTGCCGGCCATGTGCGGAGCCCGCGTGAGTGTGCGCAGATGCTCCTCTGCCAGTTTGGGATCAGGAACCGCGAGAAAGCGGGCTTCGACGCTATCTTCGGCGGTAGCATCGCGGAAACCAAAGAGGGGCTGGGCATCGCGGGCAGGCTCCGACGCGGGGCTGCTGATTGGGGCCGACGATCCCGAGAACAGGACGGCAAGAGAGAGAATTGTTGCAGAAAAGAATTTCATCGCACTCATGCAAAGAAAGTAAGTAAGGTAGCACAGCAGAGGAGGAACTGCATTTAAGACCTGGGGCAGGACTAGTCGCGCACCTGGCCCGTCCCAATGATCTCGTACTTGGAGGATGTTAGTTCGGCGAGCGCGAACGGTCCCCGGCAGTGGAGTTTCTGCGTGCTGATCCCCATCTCGGCCCCGAAGCCGAACTCGGCTCCATCGGTAAAGCGCGTGGAAGTGTTCCAATACACGGCGGCCGAGTCGACGCCCCGCAGGAATGTGCGGGCGGTCGTCTCATCTCGCGTCACGATCGCATCAGAATGTTTGGTCGAATAGCGGTTGATATGCGCGATGGCTTCGTCCACGTTGGCGACGACAGCGACTGCCATGCATAAACGAAGGTATTCTTCGTACCAGTCGTGTTCGGAAGCGGGGCCGACGTTCAGTCCAACGGCGAGGCTGCGGGACTTCCCATCGCCGCGAACTTCGACGCCAGCGGCGATCAGCTTCTTCACGATGCGAGGGACGTAGTCCGCCGCGATCCGCTCGTGAATAAGAAGCTTCTCCGCCGCGTTGCAAACCGACGGCCGCTGCGTTTTGGCGTTGAGCACGATGCGGTCGGCCATATCGAAATCGGCGGATTCGTCGACGAAGATGTGGCAGTTGCCAGCGCCGGTTTCGATGACAGGCACAACAGAATTCTCGGCGACGAATGTGATGAGGCCGGGGCCACCGCGAGGGATGATCACGTCTACCAGGCCGCGTGCTTTGATGAGTTCCTGCGCCGACTGCCGGGAACCGGAATCCAGCAATTCGATGGCGCCCTCAGGCACGCCCGGCACTGAGTTGAGAACCTCAACCAGTCGCTGGTTGCTTTGCGCCGCTTCTTTGCCTCCGCGCAGGACGATGGCATTACCTGTCTTCAGCGCCAGCACGGCGGTATCGACGGTGACGTTCGGGCGCGACTCGTAGATGATGCCGATGACGCCGAGCGGGACGCGTACCTTTCGGATGCGCAGACCGTTCGGCCGCGTCCATTCGGCAAGGACTTCCCCGATGGGGTCGGGAAGCGCGGCAACATCCCGCACGCCGTGCGCCATCTCTTTGATTCGCTCCGGAGTCAGCAGCAGGCGGTCCCGCATGGCGCCTTCGAGCCCGGAATTCTTCACATCCTCCTGATTCGCCGCCAGGATGCTCGCCGCTTGCACCTCGATCGCGTCGGCCATCGCGCGCAGCAACGAATTTTTCTGCTCTGTTGAAAGCTGAGCGAGCCGGGCTGCAGCTTCCCGTGCGCGCAGAAGCTTTTCGTGGGTCGAGAGAGCGGTCGTGAGAGTCGTGGCCATCAGCGTTCCACGGGTTGCGGAGGAAAGTACGTCCCGATCTTGCGGTCGATGCCGAGAGCGATTCCCTGCGGATGCCGTCCGTTGACAATGGCAACGTGCACGCCGGCTTCGCTGGCGAGCTTTGCGGCCTTCAGTTTTGAACTCATGCCGCCGCGTCCCAGCTTGCTCGCGCCATTGCATTGAGATTCGAGCGCTGGAGTCAGCTTGCGCACAATGCGCTGCAGACGCGGCTTACCACTACCGTTAGGAACGAAGAAGCCGTCGACGTCAGTCAACAGCAGCAGCCAGTCGGCCTTCACGGCCGTGGCCAGAAGCGCGCTGAGTTCGTCGTTGTCGCCGAAGGCGCCGACCAGTTCGCGTATGGAAACGCTGTCGTTCTCATTCACGATGGGGACGACACCGAGCGATAGCAGTTCAGCCAATGCGTTCTGCAGATTGCGATAGCGTACCGGGGAAGTGAAGTCGTCGGACGACAGCAGCAGCTGCGCGACGACCTTCTTGCCGAAAAACAGGCGCTCGTAGGTGTGCATGAGCCGGCTTTGTCCCACGGCGGCGCACGCCTGCATGGCACGAACGTCCGCGGGACGTTTGCGCAACCCCAGGCTCGACATGCCGGCGGCGATCGCGCCCGAAGTGACGATCAGATATTCGTGCTTTGACAGATCGAGCTGGTCGACCAGCGCCCGCAGCAGATTGGCGTCAATCTGCCCGCCGGGGGCGATGAGGCTGGTGCCGACCTTGATGACGATACGCATCGTAATGTGTCGTAGTAACGCAGACGACAACTCTATCCTGCCGTTAGAATGATTTTCTGGCAAGCCGAAAAGCCCCAGGACGACCTCACCATGCCGGTTCCGAACGCCACCAGCCGCTTTTCCGATCGGGTGGAAAACTATGTTCGGTATCGTCCCGGCTATCCTCCCGAAGTGCTGGAGGCGCTGAAGTCGGAGTGCGGTCTGACGAAGGATCACCTGGTCGTCGATATCGCCAGCGGTACGGGCATCTGGACCCGGATGCTGCTCGTGAATGGTAACTGCGTCTTCGGCGTTGAGCCTAACACCGAGATGCGCCAGGCCGGCGAACGATTCCTGGCTGAGTTCGCGAAGTTCACGAGTGTCGCGGGAACTGCTGAGGCGACCACTTTGTCAGATGCGAGCGTCGACTTCGTCACAGCAGCGCAGGCGGCGCATTGGTTTGACCGCGAGCGAGCGCGCCGGGAATTTGCGCGCATCCTCAGGCCCAATGGATGGCTCGTGCTGTTGTGGAATGAGCGGATCACCGATTCCACCCAGTTTCTGCGCGACTATGAAAACTTGCTGCTGGCTTATGGCACGGACTATCAGGACGTTCGGCACGAGCGTACCACGGCAGAGGTCGACGAATTCTTTGAGCCGGCTCCGTTTCGCGAGCGAGTATTCGCCATGCGGCAGGAATTCGACTACACGGGACTGGAGGGCAGGCTGCTGTCGTCGTCCTATGCGCCGGGGCCGAGTCATCCCAAGCACGCGCCTATGCTGCGTGAGTTGCGACGCATCTTCGGCGCGCATGCCGTCGAGGATCGGGTACGGTTCGAGTACAAAACAAGGTTGTATTTTGGGCGGCTGAAGTGATGTCGCGATGCTCAATTCTGTTCTCGAATTCCGCTCTGATACGATCTGCGTTGGCTGAGTCTTTCCGAGGTCATCTACGTGTCCGACGAAAAATCCTTCCACATGACGCCCGACGAATTCCGCCGCTGCGGCTACGCTGTCATCGACTGGATCGCCGACTATCAATCGCGAGTCGAATCGTTCCCCGTGCTGTCGCAAGTGAAGCCGGGAGAAATTCGCGCTTCGCTGCCAGCGAGTCCTCCGGCGCAAGGCGAGCCGTTTGATGCGCTGCTGAAAGACGTCGAGCGGCTGATCCTGCCGGGAGTGACGCACTGGCAGTCGCCGAATTTTTTTGCATATTTCCCCTGCAACGCTTCCGGCCCCGGGATTCTCGGCGATCTTCTCTCTTCGGGCCTGGGAGTGCAAGGGATGCTGTGGTCGACCAGTCCGGCGTGTACGGAGCTGGAGACACATGTGCTCGATTGGCTGGTCGCGATGCTGGGCTTGCCGGAAAAATTTCTTTCCTCGAGTACCGGCGGCGGCGTGATTCAGGATACTGCTTCGAGTGCAGCGCTTTGCGCGTTGCTGGCGGGGCGCGAGCGAGCCACGAACTACACGAGCAACAAGAAAGGATGCGACGGCCGCATCGTGGCCTACGTTTCGACGCAGACGCATTCGTCATTGGACAAAGCCGCCATGATCGCGGGGATTGGCGTCGACAACCTCCGCAAAATCGATGTCGATGAGAAATTCGCGATGCGGCCCGAGGCTCTGGCAAGGCAGATTGAGGCGGACAAGCGCGCGGGGCTCGTCCCCTGCTTCGTGTGCGCGACGGTGGGCACGACTTCTTCGAACGCTATGGACCCGATTGCTGCGATCGCGCGCATTTGCCGTCAGCACAATCTCTGGCTGCACGTGGATGCGGCCATGTCGGGAACCGCCGCACTCTGTCCTGAGTTCCGCCACTTGCAAGATGGTGTCGAGCTCGCCGACAGCTACAACTTCAATCCGCACAAATGGATGTTGACCAATTTCGATTGCAATTGCTTCTGGGTGGCCGACCGTAAGGCGCTGATTCAGACGCTGAGCATCCTGCCGGAATACTTGCGCAACCAGGCCACGGAGTCGGGCGCGGTAATCGATTATCGCGACTGGCACATTCAGCTGGGACGCCGCTTCCGTGCCCTGAAGTTGTGGTTCGTGATTCGTCACTACGGCGTGGAGGGTCTACAGCATCACATCCGCGAGCATGTAAGACTGGCGCAGGAGTTCGCTGAATGGGTGCGGAACGACGATCGCTTCGAGTTGGCCGCGCCGGCGCCGCTGAACCTCGTCTGCTTCCGCCACAAGAGCGGAGACGCCACGAATCAAGCCATCATGGACCGCCTGAACCGCAGCGGCGATTTGTTCCTTACGCACACCAAGCTAAACGGAAAGCTTACTCTGCGCCTGTGCGTGGGGCAGACGAATACGCAGGCACGGCACGTAGAAGGGGCGTGGAAGCGGATACAGGAAGAAGCAGGTGCGTTGTAAGCCTAATCCGCCGGCATGGGCGCGGGGCGGGCCACAGAACGACGTTCCTTCCCCGCGGCGGGCGTTGCGGAAGCGATCGCGGCGACAGGCGTCTCCAGCCACTTGCGCACGGCGGGCAGCGCTTTGCGCATGGCTACTTCGCCGACGCGAATCAAATCTTTGGTGCGCTTGAAGTCATCGTAGGCGAATCCGGCGACGTCGGGCTCAATGACCAGGTCGGCGGCGTTCTTCCACAGGCTCGACATGGCGTCCTGCGCGATGGCGAAGGATTGTCCGATGACGTCGAACAAATGGCGCGGCGCTCCGCCGTTGGCCCACGTGCCCACCAAATGCACTGCCAGGACGCGCTCGGCTCCCATGTCGCGCAGGGGACGCGTCGGCACGGGATGCGAGAGCATGCCATCCACCAGGTAGCGGCCGCGAATCTCGACGGGCAGAAACATGCCGGGATAAGCGCAGCTGGCGCGCACCGGATCGATGATGGAGCCGGAGTGAAAGACCACGCCTTCGCCAGTATTGAAGTCAGTAGCAGCCACGCCCAGAGGAATGCGCAGCTCTTCAAAAGTCTTCACCTTCAAAATGCGGTTGAGAAACGTAACCATGCGGTCGTTCGAGGCGAATCCATAACGCGAGAGAGTCCAGCGGGCGAACGTGGTGAAACGGCAGTTGCGGGCGACTTCCTCTAACTCGCGCGGAGTAAGTCCGCTGCAGTAGGAGGCACCGATCAAGGCGCCCACGCTGGTGCCGGTAACCACGCGAATGGGGATGCCTTCTTCCTCGAGAACCTTGAGCACGCCGATGTGCGCGATGCCGCGAGCGAATCCGCCGCCCAGCGCCACGCCGATGGCAGGCACTTGCCGCGGCTGGGGCGGGCTTGGCTTGCGGGACAGTTCCCTGCCGAAGGCGCGCACCGACCGAATGATTCTGCCAAGGCTCTTCACCGGACCCCACTTCCCGGCCTGCTAAAACCTCTGCCGCTAAAGCTTCTAGCATATAGGATGCCACTCTATCGGCTCAGGCTGCAGCCCACTTTAGTGTTATTCGCGTTACGATGGGCGCTTCTGCGGGTTACCCGCGTGTGACCCCGATCCCCTGTGGATGACTAACTCCAATAATCCTGCTAAGTTGCGGGCTNATGGTGCGGGAAATCTCAGCCGGCGGCGTCGTCGTCAGAAACCTCGATGGAACCTGGTGGATGGCAGTAATCGAGCCGCAAAAGGAAGCGAACGGCAAAGCCCAGGAACCGGCCAAACCTGGCGTCCGACGCCGGAAGCCGACGCTGGCGCTGCCCAAGGGATTGGTCGATGCGGGAGAGAAGCCGGTGGAAACCGCGCTGCGGGAAGTTCGCGAAGAAACGGGCGTAACGGCGGAGCCGATCACAAAGCTGGCGGACATCAAGTACGTTTACGTGCGCTCGTGGGGAGATCGCGAGCGCGTTTTCAAGATCGTGAGTTTCTACCTGATGCGTTACCGCTCGGGCCAGATTGATCAGGTGTCGCCGGAGATGCGAATCGAAGTCGCGCGGGCCTGCTGGATCCGGCTCGACGAGGCTCCGAAGCTGCTGGCTTACAAAGGAGAAAGAGAAATGGCAAAGCGGGCCCTCGAGTACGTGACTGTCCATCCGGATCTGTGAGGGCCACGTCGAGGACTGCCCAGTGATTTTTCCAGGAACGTGATTTCAAACACTAGCAATAGCGACGGCGCACTCGATACACTTCCCTAGAAAGAATTCCCGATTGGCGATTTGCAACTCTGGTCGTTGTTGTCAATCGGAAAATCGTCAATCGGAAATCTGAAGTCTCATTCGCTGTCGGCATTTCTTACACACTTTAATGTGAGGCACGATTATGAAACGCATCAATAAAGTGGCCGTTCTGGGCGCCGGAACCATGGGCGCGCGCATCGCCGCGCATTTCGCCAACGCCGGCGTCCCCAGCTATCTGTTCGATATCGTTCCGCCGGACGCCGACGGGCCGGCGCGAAACAAGATCGCAGCGGCCGGCCTGGACGCAGCTAAGAAGTCGAAGCCCGCTGCTTTCATGGAGCCGTCGCTCGCTCGCTTCGTCACTGTCGGCAATTTTGAAGACGACTTGCAGAAAGTCGCCGAGGTCGACTGGATCATCGAGGCCGTAGTCGAGAATCTCGAAATCAAGCGCTCGCTATTGCGCAAAGTCGAAGCCATTCGCAAGCCGGGCACCATCGTCACGACCAACACCAGCGGCCTGCCCGTGGGCAAGATCGCGGAAGGCTTTTCCAATGATTTTCGCTGGGCGTGGTTTGGCACGCACTTTTTCAATCCGCCGCGGTACATGCGACTGCTGGAGATCATCCCTACGCCAGAAGCGGACCGGGCTGCGATCGAGGCGGTCGCGCATTTTTGTGATGTGCGCCTGGGCAAAGGCGTGGTGATTGCCAAGGATACGCCGAACTTTATCGGCAACCGCATCGGAACTTTCTCCGTGCTGAACGTCATGCGCCTGATGCAGGAGCTGGACCTCACCATCGAAGAAGTCGACGCCCTCACCGGACAGGCCGTGGGATGGCCCAAGTCGGCCACCTTCCGCACGATGGATCTGGTCGGCCTCGACATCCTTGGTCACGTGGTCGGCAACATGACGGCGAACGTCCACGACGAACGCAGCGATCTGCGCCTGCCTGATTTCTTTGGACTGATGCTGCAGCGGAAATGGCTGGGCGACAAGACCAAGGGAGGCTTCTACAAAAAGGTGAAAGGCACGGACGGCAAGGAAGACGAGCGCATGGCGCTCAACTGGAAGACGCTCGAATATCATCCGCGCCAGAAGCCGAAGTTCGCCACTCTCGACATGGCGAAGAACGTCGAAGACACCGGCGCGCGCCTGCGCATGCTGATTGGCATGGACGGCGGAGGCAGTCCGAAGAAGGGTGACAAAGCGGGTGAGTTCCTCTGGTCGTCCCTCGCGGATCTGTGGACCTACGCGGCCAACCGCGTGCCGGAAATTTCCGACTCGATTGTCGAAATCGACCGGGCGATGAAACTCGGCTTTAACTGGGAACTTGGCCCGTTCGAGTTGTGGGACGCAGCCGGTGTCGAAGCCACGGTCGCTCGCATGAAAAAGGAAGGCAAACCGGTGGCGGCCAATGCGGAGCGGCTGCTGGCTTCCGGACAGAAATCCTGGTACATCGATGATCCGAAATCACCCTCGGGTCGCAAGTACTGGGAGATCGGAACCGGNCGGCTGGGAAGCGATGCAAGTCCCGGCGGGAGTGTGGTCGGTCACCGTCGCGAAAAAATCGAACGGCGTGGTCAAGAAAAATTCGGGTGCTTCGGTGGTCGACGTGGGCGACGGCGTGGCGTGCATCGAGTTCCACTCGAAAATGAACTCGCTGGGCGCTGACATCATCAGTCTTATTNAGTCAAACCCTGAAACCCGGAGGGCCGGGCGACAACTTCGACGCCTTCGTCATCACCAACGACGCGACGAATTTTTCCGTAGGCGCCAATCTCATGTTGTTGCTGATGAGCGTGCAGGAAGAAGAGTGGGATGACGTGGATCTCGCCATCCGCCAGTTCCAGGGGATGACGCAAGCCATCAAGTTCTCGCCGAAACCCGTGGTAGCCGCGCCATTCGGGCTGTGCCTCGGAGGTGGTACCGAAATCTCTCTGCACGCTGCGGCCCGCCAGCCGCACGCAGAGTTGTACACCGGTCTGGTTGAAATCGGCGTTGGTCTCTTGCCGGGCGGCGGGGGCTGCAAAGAAATGTTGCTGCGCGCAGTCGACACGGCGGCAGGGTCGCGGGGCAAGGCTTCGGGCGAAGCCCTGGCCGGCTCGGTCGAAATGCTGGAAGCGATGAAGCGTGCGTTCGAAACCATTGCGACGGCAAAGGTTGCCACATCGGCGCACGAGGCGCGGGCATTCGGATTCCTCTCCGATTCCGATCGCATCACGATGAACCGTGAGCGCGTGCTCTCTGACGCCAAGGCCCGGGCCCTGGAACTGTTCCGCGCCGGGTACGAGCCGCCGGTCCCACGTACTGACATCCCTACCCCCGGCGAAAATCTTCTGGCGGCGCTCAAGCTGGGCATCCACATGATGCGCCAGGGCGACTTCATAACGGACTATGAGGTAAAACTGGGTGGCAAGATTGCCGAAGTCCTCTGCGGAGGCCACGTGACGCCCGGGACGCCGGTGAGCGAGCAGTACATCCTCGACCTGGAGCGCGAGGGATTCAAGTCGCTGTGTGGGGAAAAGAAAACACAGGAAAGGATTCAGTACACGCTGAAGACGGGCAAGACGCTAAGGAACTAGGAAGTCGAAGTCAGGCAGGCGGATCCTGAAGTCGGCAGGCCTAATCGCAAATACGCGGGCGGGGGCGCCCGCGCCACACTCATGCAAACAAACCCGCGGGCGAGCGGATCGCTTCTGCCAGTTCGTTGAGGAATTGGGCTGCCCTCGCGCCGTCGGCGACGCGGTGATCACAAGACAACGTCAAAGTCATCATCGGCCGCACCGCAGGCTTGCCTTCCACCGCAACAACGCGATCGGTAATGGTTCCCACGGCGAGGATCGCCGCTTGGTGCGGCGTGATGATGGCGGTGAAGGCGTCAACCTGATACATGCCCAGATTGCTGATGGTAAAGGTTGCGCCGGCGATATCGGCCGGGCGCAGCTTTCCCGCACGCGCACGCTCCGCCACATCGCGGCGCTGTCTGGCGATCCCGGCCAGGCTGGCGGTGTGGGCATTCGGAATGACGGCGGCGACGACACCATCATCCACCGCGATCGCAACCGCGAGGTTCACGCGATCTTGGATGCGGATTCCTTCCGCGCTCCAACTCGCATTCAGCCGCGGATGCTTAAGCAGAACCCGCGCCACGAGACCAATCAGCAAATCTGTGTGGGTGATGCGGACCGCGTGCGTGCTCTCGATTTTGGCTACGATGCTTTCGCGATAGGTATTGAGCGCGCTCGCGTCAACGTCGCGGCTCACGAAGAAGTGGGGAACCGTGGTCCAGCTCTGCGTCGTGCGTTCGGCCATGAGACGGCCGATGGACGTTGGAATTTCGACCTTTGCCGGCGCGGCCGGAATTACGCCGTGGCCCGATACTTCCGGGCCGCTTGGACCCTTCGACTCGCTCCGCTCGCTCAGGGCAGGCTTGGGGGCGGCCGTCCCCACATGGGCTGCCTGCACATCGGAGGCAAGGATCTCACCGCTCGGCCCGGAACCTCGCAGTGTCGTGATGTCGACGCCCAATTCCTTGGCGAGGCGGCGTGCCTTGGGAGAAATCTTTGCGCCTCGCGGGGCGGAAGATTCGACCGCGCTTGCTGCAACAGGCACGGTACGCGATTCGGCCGTTGCGCGCGCGACCTGCGCGGCAGGCGGCTCTTCCGCAGGAAGATTCTCGCCCGGAGCCACGATCCAGGCGATGGTTTGTCCCACGGGAATGTCCGTTCCGGGCGAGGCTTTGATGCCGGCGAGAATTCCGTCCGCGGGGGCTTCGACTTCCATCACGGCTTTGTCAGTTTCGATTTCTAGAAGGGGCTCGCCCTTGGTGACGCGATCTCCTTCCCGCTTCCGCCAAGCGATGAGCTTGCCGGTCTCCTGCGCCATCTCGAGGGCGGGCATGACTACGCTGAAGGCCATAGTTGATTAGAGGGCCGCGATGGCCTTCAGTCCGAAACTCCCACACGCTCGCTCTTCGCGCTGTGTTCGATCATTTCGAGCACATGCTCGCTGGGCGGAGCTTCGCTCTCTCGCGTCGTGGGCAGCGGACCATTCACCGTGAAGTAATGAGCGCCCGCAACCAGCAATTCCTCTGCGGGGAAGCGTGTGATCACCTCATGTCCGGTCTGAGTAACCACAATTTCTTCTTCAATGCGAGCCGCGCTCCACCCATCAGTCGAAGGCCAGAAGGTTTCGAGCGCAAACACCATGCCCGGCTTGATTTCCACGGGATGATCGAACGAGACCAGACGGCTGATCACCGGCTTCTCCCAGATCGCAAGGCCGACTCCATGGCCATATTGCAGCGCGAAGCATGCTTCTTCGTTGGGGAAGCCGAATTCTTCCGCTTTTGGCCAGACAGCGGCAATCTCAGCTGTCGTGCGGCCCGGACGCACGAGTTCAATCGCTGCGTCAAGATATTCGCGGCAGCGCTTGTAGGCATCCACCATGGCATGCGACGCGTAGCCCACCGTGAAGCAGCGGTAGTAGCAGGTGCGGTATCCCATGTAGGAATGCAAAATGTCGTAGTACACGGGATCGCCCGGGCGCAGCACGCGATCCGAGAACACGTGCGGATGCGGATTGCAACGCTCGCCTGAAATTGCGTTCACCGCCTCGACGTACTCAGAGCCAAGATCGTAGAGCACCTTGCTTACCAGGCCGACCGCTTCGTTCTCGCGCAGGCCCGGCTTCATGGCGCGATATAACTCGTCGTAGGCGGCGTCCACCATCATGGCGGAAGTGTTAAGCAGCGAGATTTCATCCTGCGTTTTGATGACGCGCGCCTCGGACATGAGCTGCTGTCCGTCGACGACCTTGATGCCTTCCTTCTGCAGCGCGAAGAGAACCGGCGGTTCAATGATGTCAATGCCGACGGGCTCTTTCATCAGGCCGCGCATTTCGAGCTCGATGCGAATCTTTTTTGCCACATCTTCGGCGCGGCCCATCTCGGGCGTCATGGCGCCACGAAGCATAGAAATTCCTGGCCGCGAGCGCTCGCCGAGCCAGGGACAATTCANGTTGATGATGCTTGGCGGCGGATCCGAAATCCCACAGGATCGGTTCGTCATTCTGCGGCAGCAGCGTGAAACGGTTGCACTTGTCCTGCGCCCAGGTGCCGATGTGCGTCGAGGTCAGATAGCGCACGTTGTTCATGTCGAAGCACAGGAGCGCTCCCATCGACGACTTGGCGAGCAGGTCTTTCGCCTTTTGCAGCCGCGCGCGCCGCAAGCGGTCGAAGTCGACACGATTTTCCCAATCGACGGCCATGGTTCCGTGAGTTTTGAGTGCCATAGATTCAGCTCCTAGCTGCTAGCTTCCGGCTGCTAGCTGGAATCGAGGGCGAAACCCCTTCGACAAGCTCAGGGCAGGTCCTCGGGACAGCCGCCGGGGCGGCGGCGCTACGACTTGCCGCACATCTTGCGCGCGGCTTCGAATACTGTTCGCTCCGTCGGCACGGTCTCATCTTCCAGCGGCGGAGAAAACGGGATAGGCACGTGCATCGCGCCCATGCGCCGGACCGGGGCATCGAGATCATAAAACGCGCCCTCGGCAATGACGGATGCGATCTCCGCCGTCACGCCGTAGCGCCCGTAACCCTCGTCCAGCACAATCACGCGCGAGGTCTTTTTCGCCGACTCAATCATAGTCTTTTCGTCGAGCGGCNCACATTGTGCGCGGATCGATCACCTCTGCGCTGATGGCTTCCTTTTCCAGCAGAATGGCCGCGCCTAGCGCGACCTGCACCATGCTGCTGGTGGCGACGACGGTGATGTCCTCGCCGGTGCGCTTCACATCGGCCACCCCCAGAGGGATCGTGTACTCCTCGGCCAGGACCGGGCCCTTGAGCCTGTACATCATCTTGTCTTCGAAGAAGACGACGGGATTGTCGTCACGAATCGCGGTTTTCAACAGTCCTTTAGCGTCGTACGGCGTCGATGGCAGAACGACTTTGAGCCCTGGCACGTGGCTAAACCAAGCGTGCAGCGACTGCGAGTGTTGCGCGGCTGAGCGCCGCGTCGCACCCAGCGTGGTGCGCATCACCATGGGAACTTTCCAGTGCCCACCTGACATGTAATGGACCTTCGCGGCCTGGTTGACCATCTGGTCCATGGTCAGCGTAAGAAAATCGCCGAACATGATGTCGACCACGGGCCGCATGCCGGTCATGGCCGCGCCCACGGCAATGCCCGTGAAACCCGCTTCAGAAATGGGAGTGTCGATCACGCGCTCGGCGCCGAACTCCTCCACCAGGCCGGAGAGCACCTTGAACGGCGTGCCCGCTTCGGCAACATCTTCGCCGAAGATGCAGACGGTTGCGTCGTGGCGCATTTCCTCTGCTATCGCCTCCCTCACTGCTTGCGCAAATGTCAGCTCGCGCTCAGGCATAGACGTCTTGATCGACTTCCTCCGGACCAGGATAGGGCGCTGCAATGGCAAACTTCACCGCGGCATCCATTTCCGCGCGTGCCTCGGCCGTGATTTGATCGAGCAACCCGGAATCTGCGCAGCCCTGCTCGATGAGCCAGGCCGCGTGCAGCTTGATCGGATCGCGCTCGGTCTTCCAGTACTGCTCTTCCTGCTTTGAGCGATAGTATTCGCGATTAATGTCGCCCACGTGATGTCCGCTGTAGCGATAGGTGTCGCACTGCAAGAAAGCAGGCCCCTCGCCGGCTCTGGCCCGCCTGACCAGATGCGAGGCCATTGCGTGAACCGCGCGCACGTTCTGGCCGTCGACCGTCGCAGCTTCGATCCCAAATGCCGCGGCGCGGCCGAGGATGGTTCCGGCCGTGGTTTCGGTGTAGTGTGTGTATTCGTTGTAGAGATTGTTCTCGCAGACGTAGATGACGGGCAGCTTCCATAGCTGCGCCAGGTTCATCACTTCATAAAGCGACCCCTGCCCCAGCGCGCCTTCGCCGAAGAAGCACACAGCGACGCGATCGTCGCCGAGCCGCTTGGCCGCGAACGCCGCCCCGGTCGCGATGCCTACACTGCCGCCGACAATTGCATTCGCACCCAGATTTCCGGTCGCAGGATCGGCGATGTGCATCGATCCGCCTTTGCCTTTACAGTAGCCTGCTTTTTTCCCTAACAATTCGGCGAACATGCGATCGGGCGCCGCGCCCTTGGCCAGACAGTGTCCGTGACCACGATGCGTGCTGGTGATGTAGTCGTCGATGCGCAGCGCCTCGCAGATGCCCACGGCTACNGGCCTCTTCGCCGCTGTAGAGATGCGCCAGGCCCGGCATCAGCGCACGGGTGTAGAGCTCGTTCACCTGCTCTTCGAACAAGCGAATGCGCACCATCTGCCGGTAAGCGCGCAGCCACTTTTCCTTTTCAATCGCGGCTTCAGGAGAGGCTTCCGGCTTGGAGGTTGCGGTGCTCACTTCTTGCCTCCCGCGTTGACCGGCGTCGCCACCCCCGACATTGCCGCCAGCACATCGAACACGCAGGCGAAGTCGTATTTCGTCCACCCCATGCCGCGAGCCGCGGTCAGAAATTCGTTGCTCACTGCTGTGGTTGGCAAGGGGACGTCGAGTTTCCGGCCCAGGTCCATCGCCAGCACCATATCTTTCTGCATCATGTTCACGTCAAACCAGGCTTCTGGCGGCTGCTGCAGAACGAAAGGCCCGCGGTACTGAATCATGGGCGAAGCGACGGCACTGTGGGTAAGCACATCGACTGCGACCTCGCGCTTGATGCCGCTCTTCTCGGCCAAGAGCACGCCTTCGGAAAACGCCAGCATCTGGACGGCGAGGCTGAGATTGGTGGCAATTTTCATGGCCAGTGCCAAACCGTTGTCGCCAACGTAGGTCACTTTCGGTCCAATGTCGAGGAGCAGCGGCTTGATCTTCTCGAAGGTTTCCTTGCGCCCGCCCACCATCACGGATAGTTTCCCCTCCTGCAGCGTGATCACACTACCGGAAACCGGCGAGTCCACCATGTCCGCGCCCAGGGCGCGCACTTTTGCAGCCGTGGCGCGGCTCACCTCCGGACTGACCGTGCTCATGTCAATGAAGATTTTCCCTGCTCCCAGGCCGGCCAGCAGCCCGTCCTTACCGTCGGTGATGGCCGCGATCGCGGCTGCGTTGGTCACCATGGCGAAGGTATAGTCAGAAACGCCGGCGACAGCGCGCGGCGAGTCGGCCCAGTGCATCCCTTTATCGACCAGCCACTGCGCCTTGGAACGCGTGCGGTTGTAGCCAGTCACGGTGTGACCTTTGCCCAGCAGCCGATTCACCATCTGGCTGCCCATGACCCCTAGACCGATGAAGCCTACTTTCGCCATCCGCGCCCGCCTTCTTGCCACTTGTTCGCTAATCTACATCGCGCCGAACGATGTTTCGCCCAGCGATTGAAGCCTGGCTGTCTTCGCGCACCTGCTCCAGATGAGCTTTCATCGCTTCCCGCGCTTCTTGCGGGTCGCGCTGCTCTACAGCCTCCAGAATGCGCTTGTGATGAACCTGCCCGCGCTCGGGGCCGCCTTCCACCTTGAAGATGCGCAGCCGCTGCTCGCGGAGTAATCCAACAATGGAATCGATCAGAGAAAGAATCAGGGGATTGGCCGCCGCCTCGGCCAGCGCCAGATGGAAATCGAGATCGGCCTCGATGTAAGCATCAGGATCTCGCCCCGCGCGGTCCATCACCGCCACGGCCTCGCGCATGGTCGCCAAATCGGATTCATCGCAGCGCGCTGCCGCCAGGGCAGCGATCTCCGGCTCCAGGATCGCACGCACCTCGGCGAGATGGCTTGAGCCCTCCTGTTGCCCGATCTTGACCATCAGGTCAAGGGACTGCCGCACTGCCTGCGACGTGCCGTCGGTAATGAAGGTGCCGCGGCCGGAATACGCCTCCACCAGACCTTTCTCGCGCAGAGCCTTTACGGCCTCGCGGACCGCAGTGCGGCTGACGCCGAAGCGCTGGGCCAGTTCGCGTTCAGCCGGAAGCTGATCCCCGGGCTTCAGATCTCCCTTGAGGATGGAATCTTCGATCTGTTGAACGATCTGCTCGTACAGACGCGCCGTCCGAACTAACTTGTACAAGGCCGCACCTCCCGCACGAGCGGAAACGCGGATTGCGGTCCGGTTACTATACCGCAGGTTGGCGGGTTGCTGGGTCATAGGCGAAATTCCAGGGAGGGTCCGGTATAAGGTACGGTGGTCTGACCACTGAGAGTATCACACGGTGACTACGCTGGCAAAGTCGTATCCCAGCCGACTACAGCACTAGCCAGATCAGTGTGCACCCTCAGGCACTCCCAGCCGCCGGCCTTAGTGCAGTATCCTGCCGCCGCAAGCTCCTGCTGAAGAAAATGAATTTGCTTGACACTGTTTTGCTGAAAGTGGTATGGCTGTCGGACCATCTGCCCCCAAGGAGGAATCTCCTTATGCTACCCAACCCCGGCGCGTCCAAGAGCCGTTGGAGGGCCACCGGTGCCCGGCTGTTGTTGCTCCCTTTGGTCCTCTCCCTCTGCTGCCTGCCCGCACTGGCCCAGTCCACGGCAGGACGCATCCTCGGCACTGTCACGGACCAGAGTGGCGCCGCAGTGGCGAATGCCACGGTGACCGTAACGGACATGCAGCGTGCCACGGCACGCGCCCTGACTACGGACGCGGCCGGCGCCTATCTTGCCGCGAACCTCGCCCCGGGAAACTACAAGATCCGCGTCGAGGCCAAGGGCTTCAAGGCGGTGGAGCGACCCAATGTTGTGATCGAAGTCGCGACCGACGTTCGCGCTGACTTTTCCATGCAGCCCGGACAGATCAACGAGACCGTGACCGTGGAAGGTGAAGTCCCACTGATCAATACGACCTCGGCAACGCTCGGCGGAACTCTGAGCAACGAGGAAATCAACGACCTGCCGCTGAATGGCCGCAACTACCAGAACCTGCTGCAGCTACGCCCTGGGGTCATGCGCTATCCTGGCGGAGGATTCTCGACCACCAGCACCAACGGCCTGCGCGCGGAAGATAACGCCTACCTGATCGACGGTCTCTACAACACCGAGCCCTTCTCCGGCCAGGGCGTGATCAACGGTTCCGGAGTCGTTGGCGACTCGGCCACCATCCTTCCCATTGACGCCATTCAGGAATTCAATCTGCTGCAGAATCCAGCAGCCGAGTACGGCTGGAAACCAGGTTCCATCGTCAACGTGGGATTGAAGTCGGGGACCAACTCTCTGCACGGCACGGCCTTCGCTTTCGGCCGCGATGGAGCCCTGGACGCGCGCAACTTCTTCAATCAAGCCCCAACTGCGAAAGTCGATCGAAGCCTGGAGCAGTTTGGCTTCAGTCTGGGCGGTCCCATCATCAGGGACAAGGCGTTCTTCTTCGGGTCCTACGAGGGGCAGCGCTATGACATCGGAAACACATACAACGTCACTACCCCGTCGACGTTGAATCAGAACATTCCACTTCCCGCAAATACGTCACGCAACTGCACCTCTGGGTCGCTCGCGGCGTTCGATTGCAATGGCGGAATTCTGAATGCGGTCCAGGATCTGCTTCTCAACGATGTCGCGATCAGCCCGGAAAGCCAGAAACTCTCGGGCTGCACGGTTTCCGGCAGTGGAGCAACGGCTACAGTCGCCTGCAATGGTAGCGGTTTCCCGATCAACAATGGTCAAACCATCGTCTTCACTCAAGGGTTCCCCAATCAAGCCGGAACCGACGATGTGGTCGCGAAGGTCGACTACAACCTCAACGAACGGAACAAGATCAATGGGACGTATTTCTTTGGCAACAATTCCGGGATTGCCGAGGACTTCGCGGAGCTGCAACCGCAGTGGCGGTCGGACATTCACACGCGGGCCCA
>OCOJ01034822.1_pt4 | contig 19887 bp, 19 predicted proteins | sample 1539251 | NCBI WGS metagenome assembly OCOJ01 (sample SAMN01911457, study PRJEB22624) | soil metagenome | biome: Soil | place: Malaysia | collected 2012-04-30 | depth RA_metagenome m | reverse complement strand
TGTAGGTGCGGATTTTTTCGGAGCGGTCGCCGGTTTTGATTTGGCCGCGGCGCTCCGCCACGATGGCGGCTTGCTGTTTTTCCTGCTCCAGCTCATAGAGCCGTGCGCGAAGAACGCGCATGGCCTTGGCTTTGTTTTTGATTTGCGATTTCTCGTCCTGCTGAGAGACGACGAGGCCGGTCGGAATGTGCGTGAGGCGCACCGCGGAATAAGTTGTGTTCACGGATTGCCCGCCGGGGCCGGAAGAGCAGAAGGTATCGATGCGCAAATCCTTTGGCTCAATTTTGATGTCGATTTCGTCGGCTTCCGGCAGAACCGCGACGGTGGCCGCGGAAGTATGGATGCGGCCCTGTTGCTCGGTGGCGGGCACACGCTGGACGCGATGGACGCCGCTTTCATACTTCAGCTTGGAATAGACTTTGTTGCCTTGAATCGCGGCGACGATTTCTTTCACGCCACCGAGCGAGGATGGCGAGCTTTCCAGCACTTCGACTTTCCAGCCTTGCGTTTCCGCGTAACGCGAATACATGCGGAAAAGTTCTCCAGCGAAGAGCGCGGCCTCATCGCCGCCTGTTCCGGCGCGAATTTCCAGCAAAATGTTTTTCTCGTCGTTCGGATCCTTTGGAAGGAGAAGCAGTTTCAATTCGCGCTCGACCGCTTCCTTGCGCGCGGTGAGCTGCTTTTCTTCTTCGTGAGCCAGCTGCTTCATTTCCGGGTCGTCGGCTTCAACGACCATCTGATGCGCTCCCGCCAGGTCCTTTTCGATTTGCTTGTATTCGCGGTGCTTGGCGACGATTTCTTCGAGCTCGGCGTGCTGCTTGGCGAGCTTTTGGAAGCGCGAAGAATCGGACACGGCCTCCGAAGTAGAGAGTTGCTGCGTCAGCTCGTCGTAGCGCGACTCCAGTTGATCCAATTTTTCAGTTAGCGTGACTGCGGCCATGGCAAATCCTCACAGAAATACAGTGACTCGTGACTGATAAGATGCAAATAAGGTGCGTGCTCGCAGCGGCGGCGAGCCTGGCGGGATCAGCTAATAGAATGCGGCGTACATAGGATCTGTCAAACTTAAGAATAGCTGTTAGCTCTATCCTTTGCAATTGGATGCGCGGGGCGGTTGCTCCGATGCAAGACGCTGTACTACGATGCGAATTATGAGTGAAGCAGTGCGACCCATGTTGCAGTCACGCGCGGAAGAGCAGCGGGAGCCGGCGGAAGCCGATCCGGGATTCCTGTGGGATTTCTGGTATCCGGCGCTGCGGAGCACGGAGATTTCCGGCAATAAGCTGGTTACGGCGATGTTGCTGGAAGTGCCGCTGGTTTTGGGACGTACCACCGCGGGGAAAGCGTTTGCGATGCGTGATTCCTGCCCGCATCGGGGGATTCCGCTTTCGTACGGACATTTTGACGGAAAGACCGTGGAATGCAGCTATCATGGCTGGCGATTCGATGCCTGCACGGCGCAGTGCGTGGAAATCCCTTCGTTGACGAGCCAGGACAAACTGAAAGTAGACCGCGTTTTTGCGGGACATTTTCCGTGCGAAGAGCGCGACGGCTACGTTTGGGTTTATATGAATGCTGCCGGAACACGGGTGCCGGAGAAGGTTTCAGCAGCGCCGCCGCTTTCCGTTTTCAGCGAGAAGTACAAGATTACGCACCTTGCTTGCGAGCTGCCTTCGCATATCGACCACGGAATTATCNCAGCGCCGCCGCTTTCCGTTTTCAGCGAGAAGTACAAGATTACGCACCTTGCTTGCGAGCTTCCTTCGCATATCGACCACGGAATTATTGGATTGATGGATCCGGCCCATGGGCCATTTGTCCATCAATCGTGGTTTTGGCGGAGCCGGCACAGCATTCACGAGAAAGAAAAGAAATTCGAGCCTATTCCTAATGGCTTTCGGATGAGTCCGCACACGCCGAGCTCAAACAGCGCGCCGTACCGGATGCTGCGGAAATACACCGGCGAGCCCGTGACGACTACGATCGACTTTGTGCTGCCGAATATGCGGACGGAAGAGATTCGGAGCGGGCGATTGTGGTTTTCGAGCCGGGCAACGGTGACGCCGGTGCGGCGCGATCTTTGCCGGATTGATTTTGTCGCCGCGTGGAATCTCTTTCTGCCCGTCTCCATTTTCCGGATCTTCGCGAAGAAATTTCTCCGGCAAGACCAGGAGACGATGATCAAACAAGCCGAAGGGTTGAAACACGATCCGCACTTGATGCTGATTGACGACGCCGACCGACCGGCGAAGTGGTACTTCGGGCTGAAGGCCAGCCTGCTGGAGTCGCGGCGCACGGGCGCGCCGATGGTGCATCCAATGAGCGGGCCCGTGACGTTGCGGTGGAGATCGTAAGAGAGTCTATCGTCGATAGACTGACAGCTCTGATTGGGCGGGGAAGCTCGCCGGGATGAAAAACCCCGATATGCGGAAGGTGTAGGATTTAGCGGAGACGGGAAAGATCGAAGGGGACGACGACGTGCTGGCCGTCAGTCGTGAGGACTTCGATATCGGAATCGTCGGAGGGGACGTCAGCGGCGTCGTATTGCAGCCAAACCTGCCAGCCGAGGAAACAGTAATCAAAGCCGGTACCGTAGCCATATTCGTAGCCAAAGGCGGGCTCTGGGGAGAAGCCCGTCCAAATGGGAGGAAAGAACGGGACGTGACCGTAGGCGGGCCAGCAGGTGGGGGTGACCTTGATGCTCAATGGCTCGATCCATTCGCCTTTTTGAGAGAGACCGACGCGGAAATCGCGGCTGTAATTGGGAGATTGGGTGGAAGAGTCGCGTTTGGGGCGGTTGGCGAGGCGGCCGGAGCGATAGAGTTCGAGGGCGCCGTAGCTGGAGGTGAAATCAATGCGCACGCGAACAAAGAGAAAATCGCCCATACGCCGATAGTCTTTGCCGGCTTGCTGCGCGCTGTAGCCAACGCTGTTGACGCGCGATAGCTCGATCAATTGATCGAAGGGAGTGTAGATCTCAACCTCGGAAACATAGGGGCCAGTTTCGGGCGGAGCAAGAGTTTTCAAGTAATTGGCGAAGAAGGCGGCGGTGGATGCGTCGTTGCGCTGGCCGAGGAAGTAGGCTTCGCGGACGGATTCGTCGGAGAGGGGAGATTGGAAGCCGACCAATGGAGCGGAAAGGAGCAGAGCCGAAAGAAGAATTGCGAGGGAAGGCCGAAGGGCTCGAGGCATCAGCGGGCACCTCTGCTAATTAGAGGAGAAAGAGGGACGCTGGGTTTCACGGGAGGATGCAAGGGTAAAGGGGAGCTAGCGGAGGGAGTCGAGGTCGAAGGTGACAGAAGTGGGGTCGGCGACTTTGGGGTCGACTTCGACGGTGGCGGAGCCGGAAGTGAAGAGCTTGGCGGGGAGCTTGAGATAAACGGTGGCGCCGGCGAGATCGCAGCCTTCTTCGGCGCCGCAAGTGTAGACCGGTTCGCCGGAGAAGCTGGTGGGTTCGCGTAGATCGTCACCATCAAAGACGCGATAATCGAAGTCCTTCCAGAAGTCGGGATTGCGGAGTTGAAAGCCGATAGCAGCGCCGGAACGGGAGTTCGTTGGCCGAGGTATGAAGGCGGGATAGGACGGAGTCAAAAGAATCTGAATGGTGATGGCGACGATTTCCGAATCGGACTTATGTTTCTTTTCGAATTCCTGAGCGCTGGAGTCGCTGACCTGGCTGGCCTGGCGGACGAGAAGAGCATAGGGAGTGAGGAACTCGACAGAAGCAATCTGGGGCCCGGATTCGGGAGGTGGAAGGACTTTGGAGTAGCGGGAGAGAAGACGGGCCATCGACTCGTCGTGACGCTGGCCGAGGAAATAGGCTTCGCGAATGTCTTCGTCGGAGAGGGGAGTATCGAACGCGAAAGAGACCGGCGAAAGAAGAAGGGCCGCCGTGAGAAAAGAAAGGCAACGGTGGAGAAGCGAGGGCATAAAACACAACCTTGCTTCTTAGACGGGCAAAAGTGGTGGAAGGTTTCAAAAAGACAAGACAGTGAAAACCGACGCTCGGGGATTTGTCGCCTTCTCACAAGCAGTTGAGCACGATGTTGCCTTGCTTAATCTTGAGAGTTTACTCTGGCACTCCATCGTTGATTTGACCGCAGTCCATGCGTAGGGTGCCGTTGTCGTTGAAGATCAGGCCGCGGAATCGCAGGACGCTACCGGCGTTAATGGGAGTGGAATTCAGGAGGCGGGTGTCGGCATCAACGTAGACGATAATCTCGTTCGGGTTAGTGAGGCGATTGATGGGCCCCACGGAGGTTTGAAGCGTCGGAATCAAGTCATAAGGGGCCAGCGCGACAGTGTAGACAGTGAAGCTGTTGTTGTTTGAGATGGCCGTCACGGTCCCGTTGAGTGTCTGCGGCATGAGCGTGGCGGTGGTAACCCGCTCGAAACCCTGACCCATCAATTGTCCCGATGAAAAGACGGAAGTATTCTGCCCGAGAAGCATGCCGGGGCCGTCAAAGGTGGCCGGAAAGGGAAGGCGCTGAACGTTGCTGAACTGGCGTGACAAGCCGAAAACGGAATTGTTGTCATAGTTGAAGATGATGTCGCAGGTCGGGGAGCCAGCGATAGGGACGAAGGTGCAACCTTCATTCCCCGTCGGCAGGATCACGAATTGTGTGGGCACAGAACCAGGATTGAGGATGGGGCCGATGGAGGCGGCGGGCGCGGCGAGATCATCGACATCGATACGAGTAGCGAGGAGAGAAGCATCAGGTTGGATGGCGATATCCATGTTCACGAGAGTGCCGACGGCGAGAGTGGAAAACGTGGCGACTCCCTGAAAGGCTGTGGTAGCTGCGGAGTTGACGGTCAAGGAGAAACCGTCAGGCGTTTGAGCCATGAAGCTGCTAGTAGCGGCATCGACGGAAGTGATGCGGGCGTCGATGCCCGTGAATTTGCCGTTCTGTTCGTTGTTGGGCTGAGAAGAAAGAGTGACCGGCGTGAGGGTGAAGACAGGGGAAATAGTGTAGACCGGCTGAGGCATTGCGGCGGCATTGAGTGTGAAGGACTGTGCCACCTGGAGGTTAAGAGACAGAGCCATAGTGGACCCGGAAATGCTGATTGGGGCAGGGAGATTCACGGTGGTCATGCCTGTACCCTGGGCACAGAGGCCTTGGGCGAAAGTGGACTCCACGATTCCTCCAGTCGAGTTTACGGTGACATTGGTGAACTCGCAGGAAGCGGCCACAACAATCGCCTTGGGATAGATGCCTTGAGGAACCGTTGCGGTTAGGATGGGTTCAGAGGTGCCGTTCAAGTGCATGAATTCGGCGTTGCCGGTTGTGCCGTCCTGCGGGCTTGGGTTGGTGTAAAGAGTGGCGTTGTTGCCCGCTTTGTCGACCAAGCTGATGCTGGTAATGGTGATGGAGAATCGTACCAACTGGTCATTTACAGTGCTTGTCATGACCACGATGACGTTCGTGGGCCCAGAGGGCGGCGGGTTGATCATAGACTTGCTGCCAGAACTGCACCCTGCGGCCAGGATGGCGCCGAGAGCGAGAGCCAAACGCGGCCACACGAATAGCGAACGCGGAGCGGGGTCATCATGGAAGAGGCGAGGTGTCGTCTTCAAAGGTCCTCCCATGTTCGCGGATCAAAAAAGCATCGCCAACGAGTCGGCGTGAAGGTTTATGTCTGTTTCCGCTATTTAGAGGGACGAAGGAATGCCTTTTCGGGGTACATGGCCGATAGTACAGGATGGGACAAGTCACCGTATATTTATAAAAAATTTAGATGCGCCTAGAAGCCCGAACTAAGCGTTGAACAAACTCAAACGGCTGCGGACGCCGAGGTACTGAAGCGCTCTGCAGCGTCTTGCAACCACCAGCCAGCCAAAGCGAGTACGAAAACAGTCAGCAACGATGAAAATCCAAATCGAAACGAAACGGGAATCTGGCGCCCGAGATGTAGCCAAAGTACTGGTAGAAGCGCGATTAGGGGAAGAGCAGGATGCAGCCTGGCTGCGAGTATCCAGACGGCGCAAGCAAGCCCAAGAAAGCTCAAGCCTATATAGATGAGGAAGGTCCACCGACCGAAGAGTGTTGACGTCCACAATGGGAAGCCCGGCGGGTATGCCGGCGGCAGGTGAAGAAGATAGTAGATGCCGATGGCCCAGGGCCAGCGCTTGTGTGTCCAGTGCGGCGCGGGCGTACCCAACGCGAGCCAGAGGCCTGCAGCGATACCTGCAAGAAATAAAGCTGGGGCGACCAGCTGTGCAGCGTACATGCGAGCAGCGGTGATGGGGATGACCGGCCGAAGCACGCCCCCGGTTTCTGCATAGGGCATGAGCAGTTGAAAAGCCAATCGCTGGACGAAAGCAACGAAGAGGCCAACTGCGGCAAAGACCAGAATGAAGTGGCGCTTAAGCTTCATAAGCGTATCTCGTGTTGCGAACTAGATGCGGCGTTGAATGTTTGGGAAGTCGAGCCGGACAACTGATGTGAGTGCAGACGAGCATCGCATTCAACATCGTATGCAGGCTTGACCCACCTAGCAACAGACTAAACAACGGATTTGCGGAACGGGTCGAAGGAATTCGACACGCCCTGTTTCATGAATATTTCTATTAGGCCGCGCGGTCCGCGCGTCACCGCGTACTTCTTTTCTGAAAGCGTGATGGGCGTTACGCAGAGCACCAGCTGTGCGCCAGGTGTGCAGGAGCAGAGCCGCCGGATTTCGACACCTCCGGGCTCCGTAAACAGGAAGGCACGCATTTCCGAATTGGAACAGAAAGGCTCTTCGAATTCCGCAGTGAATCCCGGGGCGAAGAAGATACCAGCTTTAAATGGGACGGCGGCGAGGACCTGCAGGACCCCTGAGATCATGTCCTGGCCATCCATCGATTCCGAGAGAAGCGTATTTGAAAAGGCAAGCAACTCAATGCGCGCCGCGTGCTGGTCTGCTTCTTTTCCGGAAACGCGCATCGCGCTTGCGGACATGCCCCACGTGATGTAGACCCACCGCTTGCTGAAGGGCACGAAAAACCGTCGAAGGAAGCCTACTGGTCTCGGCGGAAAGCGACCGACGGACACCTGCGGATGAACGCCAGCGGCTGGGGGGCGAACAAAATCGGGCGCGCGGCCAAAGAGCGCAGCATATTTTGAAAAGTTTGCGTCCACGTTGGTTCAGATGCGCCTAGCGATATTGGGAAAATCGAGCCAGACTTTGATGCCGCAGAAGTGCGAGCCTTCGGTGCAGATGGGTGTGGTGATGCCGGCGCGAAGATGGCAAGGCGGGCCGATGTACTTCGCGAATTGAGGATGGACTTCGCCGAGTTGGGCGATTTCGTCCATGGAGGCAGCGTAGATTTCTTCCTGCGCGTTGAAGCAGGTGCGCATGGTCCATTTGTGGAGGAGATGGAGGAGCGATCCGGATTCGACGAGACGGATGGATTTGGCGTTGGGTAGAAGATAGAGCGCGATTTCGGGAGGCACGCCGCGGTCGAGGAGCTCGTTTTTTGCGGACCAGGCATCCCGCATGGCGCGGTCGTAGAGCTCTTTGGCGCGGGGATTTTTTTCGAGGAGCATGGGGGTGATGTAGTCGGGCTCGCGAGTGTCAGCGAGAGTGAGCAGGGGCCGAGAGCCAGGAACCATGCGATGGCGCTGGTCCTGGCTGTCGGCGGTGTGGCTGATTTTTTTGGCGAAGGTGTAATTGGCGTGCTGGAGGGCGCGCATCATGGGAGCGTGGACGCCGACGTTGAGAGTTTCGAGGCGATACGCATTGCGGGCAGGATTGAGAAGGCGGTCGATGGCTTCGGAATCCGAGCATTGCGATTCGGTGAAGCCGAGAACGGCACGGTAGGCTTCGGCGGTCACGCGTGGAGCGTCTGGGGAATAGTCCACAAGGCGAGAGGTCTTGCCGGCGAGCTTGGCGTCGAATTCGCAGGCAAAAGCTTCGCCGGAGGGACGGTTTCCGTTTAGGGAAGCCGGGGCGCTCCACTCGGGCATTTCTTCCAGCGGTTCAGTTCCAAATCGATCGAAAAACTGCGGATCGATTTCTTTCACTTGCGCGACCATCTCGCTGATGACGGCGCGCGATTCGCTGGGGGTGTCGGAAGCAGAACTCATGCGCCAAAGGCGATGGAGGACGATGCCGGAGAGCGTGTGAACCATAGTGGTGAAAGCGGCGACGGGGAGAACGTAGCGGGCGATTTCGATGGCGCGTTTTTCGGCGGCGCGCTCGATTTTCTGGAGGCGCTTGGGATGAGACATCGAGCTGACGTGCCAGATGTCGTTAAGAATGGAGCGGGCGTCGCTGAGGAGGAGCGCAGAAAGATCGCGGTAATAAGCCCAAGCGCGGGCGATGGCTTGTTCGTAAAGCGTCTTGCTTTTTTCGTCGAAGAAAAGCGAGACGGGAGGGATGTAGGCTTGCGCGCGATCGAGACGGACATAGCGTTGGCTCTGCTGCTCGGAGTTGTAGAAAGGATGGGCGTGGAGGAAGGACCAGACGAATTGGCGGCTGACGTTTTCGAGGCCGAATTCAAAATGGGCGTGCTGGTAGACGGTGTGGTGGCCGCTGTAGAACGTGGCGGCACCGACGTTGAGGCGCTGCTTGTCGGTGATTTCTTCGGGGCGGATCAGGCGCGGGGCATAACAGGTGCGGGCAGCGGCGATGGCGGAGTCGTAGGGATGCGCAAAATAGTTGCGCAGAGTAACGCGGGGCGGAGCGGATTCCACAAGAGGGTTGGGCTGAGAGGCTCCGAACATGTGGGATTGCGTAGCCACGTTGGAAAGGTATTTTACACGCGGCGCGAGCGAATTTAACCACGGAGTGCGCGTAGGCCAAACCTCAGGACAAAGCCCCTGAGATTGCCACGTTGCCGAACCGTTCTTGACTTCTTCTTTAGCCAAGACTTCATTGACAACGGTTCGTTTGCGGCGGGATNAATCCCGCTCCGTCCCCGTTTGCTGCGTTGAGCGCGGTGGGGTGCCGCGCCGAAGGCGAAGGAACAATCCAAAAAAAGGCAAAGCTGCCGGATCACGGTGACCCCTACATGCGTCTCGCGTGATAAGTGCTCGGCGCAGCGGCACGCGGCTTTGCTAAGGCTTTCGAGCAGTAACAACAGAACTTTCCGATCAAGGAGGACTCCCCGATGTGGCGAATGCTAAGTCGTGCGTGCTTCATTTCTGTTCTTGCAATTCTGCTGTGTTGTTGCCTGGCCGTTGGCGCTTCTGCTGCAGTGACGACGAAGACCGGAACTTTGCCTGACGGTGCCACTTATGTGATTGAGGTGCCGTCGCCATGGAATGGGACTTTATTGCTGTACAGCCACGGGTATGTGCCGCCAGGCTCCATGAATCCGGCGCAAGATGTGGGGGACCCGATTACGAAGGCGTTCTTGCTGGCCAATGGATTTGCGCTGGCGGGCTCTTCCTATGCGCACACGGGCTGGGCAATTCAGGAAGCGATTCCGGACCAGATCCAGGTGTTGGATGCATTTGACGCGGCTTTTGGCAAGCCAAAACGCACGATCGCATGGGGCCATTCGCTGGGAGGAATCATTACGGCGGGACTGGTCCAGAAGCATCATGAGCGCTTCGACGGGGCGCTTCCGATGTGCGGAGTGCTTTCCGGAGGCGTAGGGACTTGGAATCAGGCGCTGGATGCGGCGTTTGCGTTCAAGACGCTGCTGGCGCCCACCAGCCCGTTGCAACTCGTGAACATCACCAACCCAGGCGGCAATCTTGCGCTGTCCGAGAGCATCCTGGCCGCGGCCCAAGCCACGCCCCAAGGTAGAGCCAGGCTCGCTCTGGCCACGGCGTTGGGTGATACTCCCGGCTGGTTTGATCCGGCTTCGCCGGAGCCGGCGGAGGATGACTTTGCTGCGCAAGAAGCCAACCAGTTTTTGTGGTCTGCGCAGGTGGACTTTCCGTTTATTTTTGCGCTGCGGGCAGAACTTGAGTTTCGCGCCGGCGGCAACCCTTCCTGGAACACGGGCGTGGACTATCGGGAGCAGCTGGAACGGTCGGTGGATCGTGAAGAGGTGCGGGCGCTCTACAAGGCCGCAGGGCTGGACCTGGATGCGGACCTGGACGCGTTGAACGACGCGGCGCGGATCACGGCCAACCCCACTTCGGTTGAGTACCTGGAGCAGAACATCATTTTTAACGGCGACCTGGATATTCCGGTGCTGACCCTGCACACCACGGGAGACGGCCTGGTGGTCAACCAGAACGAAAGCGCGTACAAGGACGTGGTCCGGGAAGCCGAAGATAGCGGCTTGTTGCGGCGGACCTTTGTGCATCGCGCTGGGCACTGTACTTTTACGCCCGCGGAAACGGTCACCGCTCTGGACAAGCTGATTGAGCGGCTGGACACCGGGAAGTGGCCGGACCTTGATGCCAGCACACTGAATACGGAGGCGGCGGCGTTGGGGCCGCTGAATATCGCGCCGCCGTCTTTCCTGCGATTCCAGCCGGCGCCGTTCCTGCGCCTATTTGACTCGTTCGATGAACGGCGATGCGATGCGGAACACCACGATCACGACATCTGCAACGGGGAGTTCTGAGCCGGTAGCTAAATCGGTAAAACAATCATGGAGTTAGGGAAAGCGCCGTGTGCAGCGGCGCTTTTTCTTTTTGCAATGCGCAAGGCTTGCCTTTTCTTTGGTCCGGCCTGCAATGGCGCAGCGAAAGCTACTTCTTCGCAGTTTCCGCCTTTGCAGCGGCACCAGCGTACTTCTTCTGAAAGCGCTCGACGCGGCCGGCCGTGTCAACCAGCTTCTGTTTGCCTGTGAAGAAGGGGTGGCAGTTCGAGCAGATTTCGACGCGCATCATGTCCCCTTTGATGGTGGAACGGGTCTGGAACGTGTTGCCACAGGCGCAGTGCACGGTCACTGGGTGATAGTCGGGATGAATGCCGGGTTTCATGGGGCTCCAATCTGTCGCGGCCGGTCTGCGCGGCTGCCCGGAAAGGTTGGGCAGTACAGCCGCGTCGCTAGGTCGCTAAGCAATCCTTAATGATACGCGAGATGTCAAATCCATGCCAACAGGGTCCGACGCTGGGGCTGCGAGTGCTCAAGCTTCCGAGATCTTCCAGCGTGTGACGGACTCCACGAAGTTCGGGGCGTGTTCGTCCTGTGCGAAGACGACGCGAGGTTCGACGCGATAGACGTTGCCGCTGGCGGACATTAAGAGTGGCTCGACGTCACCGCCGTATTTTTTGTTGTAGACAGCAGCAAGCCGCTTCCAGACAGCGCGGTCTTTGACTTCGTGAGGAATTCCCTCGAGGATGACCGCTTCATCGGCCTTTTCCGTGCCAATCACGCAATAAGAATGTGCGGCGATGTTTTTGGCTTTGCGAGTGCGCGGCCCGGTGCTGAACCAGAAGCCATCCTCCCACCAAACTCCCCAAACCAGCATGAGATGGGGCTGGCCCTGAGCGGAGGCGGTGGAGATCCAATAGTTGTGCGACTTTTCGAGGCGCTCGAGAGCCCAGCTCCAAGGCTTCAGACCTTTGGCCGGATCCGAGGGCATCGCACCGAAATCCGGCCAATAGGGACGACCAGCTTTGGGTTCATTCATTGGGGACTCCGTTCAGGCCGACAAAATCGGAAGAGATTCTAACAGGCTGAAATAGAAAAGACGTAGATGGGTACGGCCTAGCTTCGACCGCGAGTGATTTTGCTTGCGGGGTAGATTGCGTTCGCGTAGTTTGCCTGTCATGCGCGTCGAGGTGGTGGAAAAACTGGAGCAATGCGCCGGAGGCAGCGGAGAGCCGGGCAATCCAGGCGCAAGCCTTGCCATCAAGAACTTTTTGGGGACAATCGAAAGCGATGATTCGCTGTTTTCCGTGGCGCAGCCGTTGACCGCACCTGCGAGCCAAGAATTGGGAGGAAACTGTATCTGCGCGGCAGATGTTGTGCTCACCTTCCGGCGCAGCGAGTTGGCCGGCGATCGCAGGCTGTATTTGGTTTTGTGCGAGAAGCTGATCGAACTTTTGAAGAACGCGGGGTCTCGCGAGTTTCTTGAGGCAAGACTCTGGTTGACGCCCGCGGGCCGAGACAGGTCAAGGCAGCAGGGGCATGAACTCTGGCTGCAGCTCAGAGCGACCGGAGAAACGCGGGAGCAAGCCGCGTTGCGTTGGGGCCTGGGGCTCGCTCATATGCAACAAGCGCTGCTCTTTGCATCGCGGCTATTGCGACAATACTTGGCGCAAAGCGAAAAATAGGGGAGTATCGGCGCAGCCGGGCGGAAGGAAAGCGAATTCTCAGGAGACGAAAGCGCAGCCAATGCGATAGCCGCCCTGCGCCGTGCGCTGGGACCACACGGGCTTGAGGTTAACGCGGACCGGCGGAAGAATGGGCACGTGCAAGACCGCCAGGATGCTTTCTGGAATTTCTTCCGGGGAATCCAGCTCCAGCGCGACACCTCCAAAACCCAAGTCCAACACCCGAGCGTGGCGGCCACCTTGCTCACCAAGAACCGCGTACGCGTTGGTGCCAACCATGGTGACTCGCTCGGCTTTGCGCTGAACTGTGTAGACTNACTGTGTAGACTCGGGCTGGCTGCGCCGGAGGGGCAGGAGTTGCAGTCACGGGAGTCGAGGGTTTTTCGGGGATCGAGGTTTCCGCTTTTTCCGCGCGCTTGGACTCGATAGGAATCGGACGGGGAGGAGCGATTTGGCGCTCTGGGGTTGGAGGGGCGATCTCGGTGACAGCGGCTTCTGCAGGCCGAGCTGGAGACACGGGAGGGGCCTGCTGGTCATGCTCGGCGTGCTTCAGGTGGTAGAGGCGTGCATCCGCAACATGGATTAGCTGATCTGTATGTTCACCGTCTTGGGGAAAGGTCGCGACGCCGTGATCCATGCTGACACGCACGCTGAGCCGGAGAGGCTCGAGGGAATCAGCGAATACCGTGGCGACACGGCGGCTTAGCGCCAGCGCCTGCGCGGCGTCAGTCTGAGGGAGGATAAGCGCGAATTCATCGCCGCCAATGCGAAAAGCGGAGTCGGAAGTGCGAAGAGTTTTCTTAAGGGTCGCGGCAGCGGCGCGCAAGACCTCATCACCGCGCGGATGGCCGTGCTTATCGTTTACTTCCTTGAAGTGGTGCAGGTCAAGCATGACCAGGCCGAGAGGCAAACCGTAGCGTCGCGCGCGATTCAGTTCTTTCTCGAAAGATTCGTTGAACAAGCGGCGATTGTAGAGCCCGGTCAGGGGATCGGTAACGGCGTTCCATTCCAATTTTTTCAATTCATCGTATTCAATGATGATTGGCACGCGGAAGAGACCCGCGGAGGCTAGTACATCCATAAGTGCGGTTTTCAAGGAGACCTGCCGGCCAAGGTGCTCTGTGAGCTCGCGGCGAAGGGCGAGCATGTCTTCCCAGAGCTGGACGCATTGAGTTTCCCGCAAGTCGAGATGGGTGATGGCCCGGAAGTACCGCTGCAGGAACTGACCGCGAGCAGAAAGGTCAAGACCTTCGAGTGTGTCGGCCAGGAGTTCGAGATAGGAATCCTCTATGGGCATGCGCGGGGGCGCCGTGGCGCCGGGGCTGGGCATATCCGGTAACCGCCTTACCTCTGCCTATCCCCGCGGGGTTTGGGGAAAGCACATTCAGCTTTGTCGAACTATAGGGAGCAAGGCAAAGACCAATCAATAGGAGATCTCAGCCTGTTCCAACAATACAGGGTCGGCCTGAAAGCGGGGCTATGTTATTACAAGTAGAGGGTATAGAGTCAATCGCTTGAGACGATGGCGCGACTGTTTGAGGGTAGCCTGTAACAATTCTACCCAGTCCGGGAAAGCTACGGATAAAAGGGGTAAGAACTTACTCAAGCGGCTTGAGAAATTCCAGCCCAATCAGGCGCATTTCGCCTGCCGAACCTTGGCGGAGAACCCTTGCGGAAATCGGGGGAGTCTCCGTGGGCACAACGCTGGAAGGCGAAGACGAAGGGGCCGGGATGGTGAGGTGGATTATTTGATCCGGCCGCAGAAAATGAGAGGAAGTAATACAGGCTCCCGTAGCGCTGATGTTCAGCGTTTTTGTAAGCTCGATGAATTCGACGCCGGAGGAGTCCACGCCCCTAAGGAAGACTGGAACCTGGAGCTGGAGGCGAGGGGAGCGTCGCGACTTGGAAGGGTCCACGCGCCGGCCATCCTTTAGAAGGCTTTGTGCCACATCGACTCGCTTAGTACCTCGGAACTAGTACGGAATCGAGCATACGAGATGCCAGAAATGAAAGAGTGGTTGTAGAGGAACTCCTTTATTTTCAGTTTGATAGGTGTTTGCTTCGAAGAAGGACATTTGAAGTGACGAATGCTCTTCTTGGCTTAGCTAGTTCCTTTCCGCAATTGTGCAAGTGGAACGGAATTGCCATTGACAGTTCTAGGAAGCTCTGAGAGCATAGCGACACAGGAAAAAGTTTTCCTATCGCTCATAGAGGGATGTTATCTAAGATGTCAGAAGGCGCGACTTCACCACCCGTTTTCGAGCGCCCGAGCACCTCCCTCCCGGCCCCCAGCTTATGCGACGCTCTAATCGATGCAGTAGATTACCCCTTGTGGATAGCTGACCGTAATGGGAGCGTGCTTATCTCGAATACTGGAGGCAGACGCTATCTCGAAGCGCAGGGCTTCCGTGACACAAACAAGGTAAACCTGTTCGATGACTTGCTCAGAATGGACCCAGTCCAGATCTTTGAGCGAATCGAGCGCGGCGAATCTGAATTGGAAATTGACATCCAACAGGGGGAAAGGAAAGCTCAAGCACACCTGCGGTGGGTTCCCGAGCAAAGTTGCTTGATCGTACGAATCGAAACGGCCTCAGAAGACGAATCGCTCGCGGGTTCAGGGACGCAACTGACTGTACAGGAACTGCTTCAGGAACGCGAGATCACTTACCGGAATTTGCTTGCTGCTTATTTGAAGCTCCAAGAGGTGAACCGTCAGAAGACAGTGTTCCTTGCTTCAGCGGCGCATGAACTGAAGACGCCGCTGGCGGTGATCAAGGGTTATTACGACCTGATGCTCACTGGGTCGCTGGGACGGCTCACAGACAAGCAACGAGACATCCTTGAAGAATCGAAAGACAGTTGCGAGCGCTTGGTCCGGCTGGTTTCGATGTTCTTAAATTACTCGGCGCTGGAGAGCGGGAAGCTGGTGCTGCAGCTTCGGGAAAACGATCTTCGAGATTGTCTGGAGGAGCTTGCGAAACGCTGGGCCGAAGCGTTTCAACGCAAGGGAGTGAGACTCGAGGCGAGCATCGATCCGTCGATTCCGACATTTCGCTTCGACTATCAAAAGGTGCAGCAGGCAGCCGCAAATCTTTTGGACAATTCCCTGAAGCATACGCCGGCAGGTGGAAGCGTCACACTGCGGGCCGCACCTCATTTCTGGGAGCGCCGGGTGGCGGCGATTGCGCCGATCGAGGAGCGCCGGCGGTTCCGGCTGCCGCGCCCAAACAGCGTCGAGGTGTCCGTGGCAGACACGGGGCCGGGAATCGCGGCCGAGCATCACCAGGAAATATTCGAAGATTTCGTGCGCGTGGACCGGAACACCTCGGGAATGGGTCTGGGACTGGCGATTGCCAAACGCCTTATACAAGCGCATCGCGGCAAGATTTGGGTGGAAAGCGAAGTGCACGGCGGAAGCAAGTTCATTTTTCTTTTGCCGATGGACCAAAGCTAGCCAGAGGAATGCAGGAAATCAAAAAAGGGAGAAAGCAATGGCAGGAAAAGAAAGAATTCTGGTCGTGGATGACGAACCGAGCATTCGAAAATATCTGCAAACGCTGTTGGAGGTGGACGGATTTGAGGTGGAAACGGTCAGCTCCGGCAAAGAGGCTTTGGCAAAGGTGACCGAGGGGCAGCGGCCCGACTTCATCATCCTTGACGTTCTGATGCCAGAGATGAATGGCATCGAGACGTTAAAAGAGCTGATGCAGATCGATCGCAGTTTGAACGTAATCATGCTGTCGTGTTCGAACGAGGTGGGAACGGTAGTTGAGGCCATTCGCATCGGGGCCCACGACTACCTGACNAAGCCGTTCGAAAAGTCGGAGTTGGACGCAGCCATGTTGAAGTCACGGCAGAAGAAAGAGTTGGCCACGGAGAACCAAGCCCTCCGCGATTATTGCGATCAAGTAACGGAAGATTTGAGTTTCCTCGCAGCAAGTCCCCAAATGGTACGGATCCGCCAACAAATCCTGCAAATCGCTCCGGTAGACGTACCGGTTTTCATTTGCGGAGAGAGCGGAGTGGGCAAGGAAGTAGTGGCGCGAATGATCCACCTGCGGTCGAAACGGCGCACGCAACCTTTCGTGAAGGTCAATTGCGCGGCGCTGCCGGGAGAATTGCTAGAGTCGGAGTTGTTCGGGTTCGAGCAGGGTGCGTTCACGGGCGCGGTGCGGAGCAAACCTGGCAAGTTCGAAATGGCAAACAAGGGCACCATCTTCCTGGACGAAATTGCCGAGATGTCAACACATCTTCAGGCCAAGCTGCTGCATGTTCTCCAGGATCACCAGTATTCGCGGCTAGGCGGACGGCACATGATCGATGTGGACGTGCGGGTGCTGGCCGCAACGAACGTGGACGTGCAAGAAGCGATGAAAGCGGGGCGTTTCCGCGAAGACCTTTATTATCGGCTGAACGTTCTCTCCATTCCGGTGCCACCGTTGCGCGAGCGCACGGTGGAGATTCCGTTGCTGTTCCGCCATTTCCTGGAGCAGTACAGCGAGAAATTCGGAAAGCCCGCGCAAGCTCCTTCGAAACACTTGCTAGATGCAGCCGTTAACTATCCGTGGCCAGGGAATTTGCGCGAATTGGAGAACTTTGTGAAACGCTACGTCATTCTTGAGGATGACGAAGGCAGTCTGCGCGAACTGATCGAGATGTCATCTGCGCGGCAGCGCACGTCGCCCCGCGAGGAGCCCCCCGCACCGCGCGAGCAGGGACTCAAAGCGCTGGTCCGCGGATTGAAAGATGAAGCCGAAATGGAAGCGATCGCGGACGCGCTTGAAAAAACGCGGTGGTGCCGCAAGGATGCTGCTAAGATGTTGGGCATCAGTTATAAGGCTTTGCTTTACAAGATGCGGCAGTTCAACCTGGACACGCCACGCACGCGCCGTTCGGCGGCCTCCTCGCCAGTCGCGGAACCTGCCTCGGCGGTGGGGACTCGAAACGAATAGTTCGCGGGAAATCCGCTTGATCTCTATTTTCAGGGGCACAGCGTGCGATAAGACTTTGCGTCAGCCCGCGAGTGCGCTATTTTGTGACTCGCGAAGGAAGGGTCGGCAGTTTTCGAGCCTGACGGATGGCGAGTCACCAAGAGACGGCCATTAATAAAGGCGGGCAGTAGTTCTAGTCCGGGACCAGGAAAGATTCAAATCGAGAGACCGGGAACGCTTTGGTTTTGCGGGAAGACACCAAGACCATGAGCGTTGAAGGATGGGGCGAATGACAGAGCGCCGTACGGCTCGGCGGTACGACTTGTCCCTGCCCATCATCATACGCATAGCCACTGACCGCGCGCGGGATTCTCAGGGAGGCAAGACACGTGACATCTCTACTCGTGGCCTATATTTCGTAATTGACCAAGACCTCGGAGCTGGTTGTGAACTAGACATAACGTTGACCCTACCGACAGAAATTACTCATGGGTCGGAAGTCTTTGTGCGCGCAGCAGGAAAGGTAGTGCGCGTGGAACGTCGCCTCGAGGACGGTAATGAACGCATAGGGGTGGCCGCGGTAATCGAGCGGTACGATATTATTCGCGGGAATGCGGCTAGGGCTTAGGCATTCCAAATGCCGGCGATAAACCGTTCCCAGTTTACCGAGGGGATCCTTGTTATTTACTTGCTGTCGAGGTTCTAAATCCGGTAGCGAATTGCGACAGGATCGTGGCGCGACTGGGCGACCCATCAGCGGTGATGGGAAGTACCAAATTAGAGAAAATCATTCTCGGAGCTGGTGAAGTTCCTTTCTCAGGGAGTCTAGCCGGAAACAAAATGCAGTACTACAACCGGCGACGGCCGAATCTTTGTATGTAATTCGAAATAGGAGTTTTAGAAAATGGCGTGCTGCTCCCTGCGGCGCCCACTCACACGCTGTTAATAGGGCCCTCATGTGCAGGCCTTCCGCCGAGGCTCCTTCTTCAACGATGACTTCAGCGAAGCTACGGAAGAGCAGAGAGGGTGAGCGGCTGGAAGCCTTTCCTCCCGATGAGGTTCTGTTTGGCATCTCGCGGGCAATGATGGAGGTGAGGCAGCGTGCGGAGAAAGTCTGTCGTATCAACGTACCCGTACTGATGCAGGGCGCCGGCGGAACTGGAAAGGAGGCATTGGCGCGTTGGATTCACAGCCGGTCACCATACTGCAATGGACAGTTTGTAAAGGTCAATTGTGCGGCGATACCGAGTTCCTTGCTCGAAAGTGAGCTATTTGGTTTCGAAAAGGGTGCATTCACGGGGGCACAGGCTACAAAGCCGGGGAGAGTAGAACTAGCTCACCAAGGGACGCTCTTCCTGGATGAAATCTCAGAATTGGACTTAGGTCTGCAAAGTAAGCTGCTCCAGTTTCTCCAGGATGGGCGCTTCTCGCGAATCGGTGGCGAGGGTGAAAGAGTGGTCGAAACGCGCCTGATTTGTTCCACCAACAAGGATCTCGAGCATGAGATCGCTTCTGGAAGATTTCGAGCAGACTTGTATTACCGCATCAAGGTAGTTCACGTAACCCTGCCGCGCTTACGCGAGCGCGCGGAGGATATCCCTTTGCTCGCTGAGTACTTTCTAAGCCATTTTCAGCGGAAGTTCGCGACGAAAGCGGAACCAATGAGCCTGGAGATGCTACGTTACCTTCAGCAGTTGGAATGGCCCGGAAACATCCGTCAGCTTTCCAACGCTATGGCCCGTCACGTCCTGATTGGCGGCGAGGCCGTTTTGCCTGAAGAATTGGCAGCGCGGCGTCCACCTGCGGAAACCACTGATTCCGCCGCGGCAGGGATGATTCCGCTCAAGCAAGTGGCCAAGAATGCAGTTCGCGATCTGGAAAGGAATGTGATTTTAGGAGCCTTACGAGCGAATCAATGGAATCGCCGAAAGACGGCAGTGGCCCTGAAAATCAGCTATCGTACGCTTATCTATAAGCTCCGTGGTGCGGGGCTTGTTTCAGGTGGGGCAGCCCATCTGGAAAGCGATTGAAGTCTTGCTCTTTCTCTGGTTTGCGTTCTCCATTCGCTATTCTGCGAATTTGCTCTTAGAAAAAAATTCATAGCCGTCCCAGCCTCAGGAAGCTGATAACTTGAATTCTGTACATTGCGAAAACAACCTGCTAGATTAATGCGCCTCTTGGAAGGTTAGGCGTACAGGACAACTACCTGTACTTAATCTAGACCATCCACCAGTATCCGCCTCCAACGTTGGAACCTATCCTTTGCACTGTGGGAGTCTGGAGGGGTTTGAAAATGCGTGGTCGTGAATCAACTACGGGGGAGTTTTGTCGCGAGCGGAGAGTAAATTCCAGTAGAAAAAGTGTCCTGATTCTAATGGCACTGCTGGCACCGCTAGTATTGATTGGTGGCTGTTCGGGCTTGGTGACCAGCCAAACCACCCCCCCGCCTCAGAGATACGCGATTTCAGGGACGATTACTCCCTTGACGGGCGGGAACGGCGCCACGGTTAAGTTAAGCGGAGGGGCGAGCGGGACAGTGACGGCAGACGCGTCTGGAAATTTTTCGTTCACAGGGATGGCCAATGGGACGTACACCCTGACTCCGAGTCATACAGGTTATACATTTACCCCTGCCAGCCAAACAGTGACAGTAAACGGCGCTAACGTCACGGGCGTCAATTTCACCGCGAATGCACAGACTTATAGCATTTCGGGCACGATTAGCCCGGTAGCGGGAGGAAGCGGGGCAATGGTGACGCTCAGCGGAGCGTCGAACGGC
>OCOJ01032838.1_pt6 | contig 19889 bp, 18 predicted proteins | sample 1539251 | NCBI WGS metagenome assembly OCOJ01 (sample SAMN01911457, study PRJEB22624) | soil metagenome | biome: Soil | place: Malaysia | collected 2012-04-30 | depth RA_metagenome m | reverse complement strand
AATCGCAGAATCTGCCCGATGGGCGTTTCGCCGCATCCAACAGAAGCAGAACTGATCTAGTGGCCTGTATCAACTGATTGTGTACTGAGATGGCGCGATGGATCGGCATATTTCCATTTCACGGTACGGGGCGATTTGTTGTAGTGCCGGATGTAGCGCAGGAGCTTCCTTTTCAGATCAGAGACGGAAGTGAATACTCCTCGCGCGATGACGTCGCGGTCGATCTTGCTGAACCACAGCTCGACTTGATTCAACCAGGTAGAGTAGGTCGGAGTGAAGTGCAGGTGAACCTTGGGATGTACCGCCAGGAAGTCCGTGACCGGCCTGCTCTTGTGCGCAGATTGATTGTCAGCGATCACATGGATCTCTTTGCCGCCAGGCTGATCGATCACAATGTCGGTCAGGAAGGCCACGAATTCGGCCGAGGTGTGCCGCGCGGTCGATTTGCCGAGCACTTCGCCGGTCTTGGTGTTGAAGGCGGCGTACAGCGACAAGGTGCCGTGACGAAAGTATTCAAAACCGTGCCGTTCGGCGCGTCCTGGGGACAGCGGTAGAACCGGATCCTTACGATCCAGGGCCTGGATGGAGGTCTTTTCATCCACGCTGAATACTGCCGCATGCGCCGGCGGGTTCAGATACAACCCAATAATGTCGGCCGCCTTCTCCTCAAAATTCGGATCGTTCGAGGCCATGTAGCGTTCTATGCGATGCGGCTGAAGTCCGTGCTTGCGCCACACCCGTGCCACCATCATGTGGCTGACCTCCAGGTGCGCTCCGAGTTTGCGCGTGCTCCAGTGCGTTACTCCACCCGACGGTACATGCCGTGTAGCCTCCAGAATCCGTGCTTCCAGTTGCGGAGTGAGCACGGTGGCCACTTGTCCCAAATGCCGGCTATAGAGTCCCGCAATACGTTGCTCGGTAAATCGTCTGCTCCAACTAGCCACAAAACCCCGGCTGCAGTCGATGCGCTCGGACATTTCATCCCAGGTATGGCCCTCGGCCAGCAACAAGATCAGCCGAGCTCGCCGGGCATCTTCGGCACGGCCCGTCCGGCTAGTGGCTCGCCGTGTCAATTCCTGAAGCTCCGAATTCGTTAGGGTGATCGCGTCTCTCATGGACGCGATTATAGTCTATAACTGGTTGTTACAGTCAACTAGGAGGATTGGCGGTCATGTGCCTCTTCCTTGGTTGAGCGGACGGGGCGCCTGGGGCTATACTTCCGCACGCAGGCCGAACCGCCCACCGAAACTGAGGGAGTTCCTGTGGATAGCCGGGAGTTTCTCGTGAACAGTGGTATTGTCGGCGCTGGTCTCCTCGGAGCAGGCGCGGCGGCGCCTAGTGTCGCAGGCCGCCACCAGGTCGGATTCAGATTCCCATCTCAATTTGGAGGAAAAAACCGTGGCATTTACTGTGCCCCCTTTGCCGTACCCGTTCGACGCGCTGGAACCTTATATCGACGCTAAAACGATGGAAATCCATCACGACAAGCATCANCGGCGCCTACGTTACGAATGTGAACAAGGCGCTGGAAGGCCATGCGGACCTGCAAGCGAAGTCAATTGATGACCTGCTGAAGGGTCTGGATTCGATTCCGGAAAATATCCGCACCGCAGTCCGGAACAATGGCGGCGGCCATTGGAATCACACTATTTTCTGGCCGCTGATGAAGAAAGGTGGAGGCGGCGAGCCCAAGGGCGACTTGGCAGCTGCGATCAACAGCGCTTTTGGGTCGTTTACCGAATTCAAGAATAAATTCAAGGCCGCCGGACTGGGCAGGTTCGGGTCGGGCTGGGCCTGGCTGGTATTGAAGGACGGAAAGCTGGTGATCGACTCGACCCCGAACCAGGACACTCCGTATTTCCTCAGCGGCAAGGCGGTTCTGGGGCTGGACGTTTGGGAACATGCTTACTACCTGAAGTATCAAAACCTGCGTGGGGACTACATCGACGCCTGGTGGAACGTGGTCAACTGGGACAAGGCTGCCGACCTTTACGCCGCCGCTCGCAAGTAATAAGCAGCGGGGATCCCAAAGAAAAGGCCCGGCTCGGATCAAACCGAAGCCGGGCTTTTCTACTTTCGATGGAACGAGCGAAAGAACGCCAATCAGGCCATCATGCGCGGGCGGGCCAGAGGCAAAACCTTTCCGGAATTTATAGAGCCGCGAGAAATTTCGGAATCGGGAGCAAAAGGACTAAGAGAGGTCGAAGGAGCGCCGACCAGGGATGGGAGTGGTTTCATGGCTTGCTGCGAAGCTTCCCGCATCAACTCCATGCGGCTGCGGACCTTGAATTTGGCTAGCAGGGAAGAAACGTGGAATTTGACGGTACGCTCGGAAAGATTCAGCTCGGAAGCGATTTCCTTATTTGCAAGACTCCGAAGAATCCCGTCAAGGACTTCTTCCTCCCGGCGAGTCAGCCTCACGCTCGTTTTCACACTGTGACCTGCATTGAGTAATTGTTGCGCGCGTTCCTTGAGGCCCTGAAGATTCTCCGGGGCCGCGGGAACCATGACGAGGTAGTCGCCGGGGCACTGGCCACGCACCATGCAGTGCATGGCAAGCAAGCCAGCCGCATGATCGATGGGTAACTGGCCATCGGGTCCCGCGTCCACATGAAAATGCGCCGTCCCTGTCGTCTTCTCGTAGAACAGGTAGACGCTTGGTGTATCAGAGGACTTAGGATGAGCAATAGACTGCGAGGAAACATTCCTGCGGATTAACTTCACGTGCACTCCTCCGTGGGTGCCTCGTGGTGGGAACGAGACGCTCCTTTTAGTTTGTACTTCTGTTTACCTCACAAGGAGGTTGGCCGGACACACCGGGCAAGCAGGCAGGACGCGGACTGGGTAGGGCAATTACCCCATAGATGCAATGAACAACTCACCACCGAGGGTAACGAGAAGGAGTCCCCGTTGTCTGGCTTGCAAAAGCTATACCTGACCGAGGCAGTGTTTAGCATCCGCGATGCCGTACTGTAACTTCTTACAGAATATGATTTTTCAACGACTTAGGAAAACTCTTGCACACTTTTGGCATAGTTGGCCGGGTAGAATTTGCGCGGCACCCGCATTTTTTTCTCTTTTTGCGACAGATTGATTTTCAACGAGTGAGTACGCGGGTCTGTTCTGGAGAGATCAGTTCGTATTCGATACCACGCCACCTCAAACGGCGACCAATTAGGGAGGCCATGAAGTTGGTCAAGTACAGAAACGGAACAAGGACGGCCAGCAGTATGTAGATCCAAGATTGACCCATGATCAGGGGGCGAAGAGAAGGTAGAGCCTCTGTGACCCCAATCACACGAAGGGCCCCGCGTATCGCGGCGAGAAGCATTGGCAAAACGAGCAGGCTGGCGACATGAAAAGCCGGGCGAGAAGACAAGGTCAGCTCCAGCGCACAATAGAAGCCCAAGACGAGCGTGAGGCAGTAGAGAAAATGGGTTGCGAAGGCTGTGGCCCATATTTGCGGCCGGTAAATCCTAGTGATTCTCACCTGGCGGGTCGTAAAGTCAAGCAGTCCGGGAAAGTTGGTTTGCACATAAGAGGGCGTGAGGCACTCCGGCAGGAAGAGAATCTGGCGCCGTGAGCGCTCGATCATCATGGTGAGGGAATAGTCGTCGCTGAAAGAATGTTGCCAAACATCGAGCATGCCAATTTGCTCGAAGATGGCACGCCGGATCGCTGTGCCCCCACCCCAACAGAAGTTCTTTTCGTGTCCTCCGAGCATGGTGACGACGGAGGCATTCCAAGCGGCCAGAAGGGCCGTGGGGAAAGCGCTGTTGTTCGGAACGAACCAGCGCATTGTGGTGGTGGCACCGATGCGGGAGTCGGTAAGCGGCGCCACGAGGTGATGAAGCCACGACTTGCCGGGCCGGCCGTCGGAGTCAGCAAAAACCAAGACCTCGAATTCCGGGGGGAGCTGCTCCACCGCGACGCGAAGATTGTTGACCTTCTCGCTGCAGTTTTCCGGCTTGCCAGCGATCACCACATGGGCGGGGACGCGCGAAGAGGCGGCCACGCGTTTCACGATGCTGTGTGCCTGGTCCGATTCCGAAGCNTAATACGAAGAAAACTTCGTAATTCTGGTGATCGAATTCGCACAAGGAAACCAGATTTCGCTCCAGACCGGGCTCCATCCCCTTGCAAGGACAAATAACTGCGGTGTGCGGGGCATAAAAACCCGGGTCCGTGCCCAAACGCCGGCGCACATAGGCGAGCCATTGAATGCCTTGCCAGAGGAGATACAAACCGACAGCGACCTGTATAATCGCCAGGATGTCGAACAGGTTTTCCATGTAAGTTGAGATTAACAAAGACGGGAAGTGTCTGAATCCCGTTGTAAAGGGGTAGAATCGCAGCGGTAAACACCCGCAGTTGGGAGAGGAGCGAAAGATGACCGGAAGAGTGGATAGTTCGATGGTGACCTCAGGAAATGATTTGCCAGGGTATCGTGTGGTGCGCAATTTCGGAATCGTACGAGGGATTACGGTGCGATCGAGGAGCGTATTGGGGAATCTGGCGGCAGGAATTCAGACCATCGTGGGGGGAAACATTACCGTGCTGACGGAGCTTTGCGAAAAGGCGCGTGAGGAAGCTTACGAACTGCTCCTGCAGCACGCCGCACAACATGGGGCGAACGGGATTCTGGCGATGCGCTATGACGCCAACGAAGTGATGCAGGGGGTAACCGAAGTTCTGGCGTACGGCACCGCGGTACAAGTCGAAAAAATAACCTGAGCCGGAGGGAGCTTCGTAGTGCCCAGTCCACGGCGAATGTTAGCACCATCACGGCGTGGTGAGGGCGAAAATCTCTTCTGTCAACTGCGTGGCGAGCAATTCCAAGTCTGTCAAGGCACGGGTGGCGGCCAGGCGGGCGTTCTCCAGAAAAGACGAATCGAGCAGGAAAGCACAGCGATCGACAAACGGGTGATTGGCGGCCTCAAAGGGCTTTCGCCTCCGGCGCTGCGTTCCGGCCCGCGACAGGATGTCTTCGTACATTTGCAAGTCCGACTGGAATTCCAGCGCGGTGCCGGCGTTCCAGTGCTGCTGACGGCTGAGCGCGGCGAGAAACTTCTGGCGAAAGGCCGCGGAGTCCTTGCGGGTCGGCGGTTTGCCTTTGCGGGTTCCCTGTGTGGCAACGGCCTTGGCTGAGAGTTCCAAGGCTTGAGCGCACATGGTCAGCAAGGCTTCCCGCTGGAATAGGGTCAGGAGATCCTTGTATAAGCTCGCATGAACCTGCAAGCCGTAGCGCCCATGCTCGACAACGTAAGAGTCGACAAAGCGCGGCACGATGCGCTCGCGCAGGAGTGCTTCGCTCAAACGTTGCGCGAGAAGCGCGGCTCGATCCGGCCCGGCACCTTTGGATTTGGGAGAAGCCACCATGCTGTGCGTCCCATGGTAGCAGGGTCCTTGACTTCCGGCCGCAGGGCCATTAGGAAGAGGACTCCACCTAACGTATGCAGCGTACGCGTGAGCCAGAAAGGCGCCGAGCAGCAGTCAAGCTAGGACGAGTACTATACGTTCTATAATGGTCGTGAGGTATGTTTGCTCCCACGTAAGTCTCGAGTCTTATTGCAAAACTCGGTATGTTTCCTTGTTTAAAATGGAAAAGATTTGCACACCTCTTATTTACGCCCAAAAAACTGCGTTGCGACTCTCTGATTGTATAAGATTTAGGTTGACATCCGGAAGACCCGTTTGGCATGATTCGTGCTGCCTTGCTTGCGTTTGTTCGTGTGGCGTTGCGGGGGTGAGCTCTTGAAACGCAGCATAGTTCTGGTTATGTTCTTGATTGCGGCTGTTGCTTTGTTCTCACCAGCCTGCTGGGCTGATGGTACTGATCCTAAAGCCGGCACGCAGGGCTGTGGCGGCAAGACCGGGGTGACATGCGATAACTCCCCGATCGGCACAAAGATTACCTTTACCGCTTTCGCCACCGGAAATCTCGGAGATACAGCAACCGCCTCCGTCTTCGATCCTCTGACGACACCAGTGAGTGAATTCCTTGTGACCTTTCAATCGATGGTAAACGGTGAAAGTTTGAGCTATTCATGTGATGGTAGCTCCGAACTGGAGGGAGCAATGAATTGCACCCCGGAAGGAGGAACGACTTTTCTCTTTTCATTTGCTCCTTCTTCAGGTGAGACCCTGTGCCCCGCCCCACCACTCTCTGACACCTCTAGTGGCTCAACAGGCAGTAGCTCTTGCTTTGTAGGTGAAACTATTATTCTGACGATCATAGGCACCGATCCAACAAATCTCGGTGGTGTGGCTTTGACCGCTTCTACTTCTCTGGTGCCGGAGCCTGCGTCGGGCTTGCTTTTGCTCTTTGGACTCGCGGCCGGTGGCCTGGCAGGTTTGAGAAAGCGTATTCCTTTTCTAGCCTAAAGAATTCGGCGATTACTTTCCTGAGAGTGCAGATCTGCGACCTATTTTTTCGGGGAGTACTGTTTAATTAGCTCCTGATAGTCCGGGCGCGTTCGCAGGGGCGCAAACTCCGGGTCGGGTTCTACTTCGGATACTGGCTGCCCCTTCTCCATAGCCCTTCTTAGTTCCGCCACCGCTTCCCCGGGCCGATTCGCGATCGTTTCCAAGGTCGCCCCCGTATAGTAAAGATCGAAGTCTCCTGGCGAAATGCTTTTGGCACGCTGGAGCAGCTCACGCGCTTTCGAAAGATCACCGGATTTCGCGTAGTAAAGCGCCATCTTTCCCAGGCTGTAAGAACTGCGGGGATTTACTTGCAAGTCTTTGCTGCAGAGGGCGATCGCTTTTTTGTAGGTAATGTTGGCCTTATCCTGCTGGCCCGCCCAGCGATAGCCATCGGCCAAGTTGCCCAGCGAGCTTTCGTCAGAAGGGTTCATCTCCACTGCTTTCTCAAACATTGGCACGGCTTCGGCATATCGTTTCAAGAAAAAGAGCGCTGTACCGTAACCTGAATACGTCATGGGGCTGGGCCGCAATTCAAGCGATTTCTTAAATGCACCTATACTATCCTCATATCTTCCCAAATGAACATAGGTAGCCCCTAGGTTGTTGTATCCCCCAGAGTTCTCAGGCTCCAGCTGAACGACTCGTTGGAAGGCTTTCAGGGCACGCCCGTAGTCCCCAAACGCGATATAGGCCTGGCCGAGTGAGTTCGAGTTCATCCAATAGTAGGGGTTGATCTCGACTGCTTTTTCCAATGCTTCTATGGCCAGATCTTTTTGGCCGGCCGCAGCGTACGCATTGCCAAGCCTTCGGTATGCCTCGTCCGAATTGGGCGCCAGCTCTAACCCGCGTTTAAGTTCCGTAATTCCCTGACTAGTTTGGCCGATGCCGTTGTATACGGTGCCCAGTGTCATGTGGGCCTCGGGCAGCTTGTCATTTAATTCTGCTGCCCGGCGCGCCGCAGCGAGAGCTCTGTCCGACCAGGCGGCTTCCTTCTTCACGGCATACATCCTTAGGCTGGCATTGGCCAGGCCCGTATAGGCCAACGCGAAGTTCGGATCTTTCTTCAGAGACTGATTAAAGTAATCGATGGCTGTTTGAAAGTTTTTTGGGTCGAACTGACCCCGCATGGCATTCTTTCCACGCAGGTAGAGATCATACGCATCTACGTTGTCGGTCGGATGTGCGACAGCAGCCGCTAGCTCGGACTCGGTAGTATTTACTTCCAGTGCTGTCGCCAGCTTCCCGTAGATTTTATCTTCCAGGGTCAGCAAGTCACCCGACACTCCGGAAAACTCCTCGGCCCAGACGGTCTTGTTTTGTGCCACATTGTCAAGCTTCACGGTGATGCGCAGTTGGTCCGCACTGGCCTGAACCGTTCCTTGCACGACCATGTTTGCGCCCAATTTCTTTGCAATCTGGAGCAACGGGGTCTTCGGATCTATTTTTCTGGACGCCTCCGAGGAAGCTACGTGCACTTCCTTTAATTGAAAGAGTTGTGCTGACAGCGCTTCGCCCAATCCATCTGCGATGTAGCCGACCGTGGATGCATCGCCTAGGACGCGGAAGGGCAGAACCGCGACGTACTTCCCTTGGCTGAGCGGCGGCAATCCTTCGACCTGCTCTGTATTGGCAGCCCCACTTAGCACGGATGGCTTGACCACCAGGTGCCGCGTCGCGGGGACTGTAAAGAACAAACCTGCCAGAAGAACGACGCTCCCAGTGACATAGAGCCAAGCTGGCGCTTTTGCCGGCAGTGTGATCTGGACCGAGCGTCCCGCGAGCGAAGGGGAGGTGGTCCGATACATCGACGTTGTCGACAGTTCCGGCCCGCGGTGCGCGTCAATGTCGACGATTATTTCCTTGGCACTTTGGTACCGTTCGGCCGGGTCCCGCTCCAGACAATGCATGATGATTTTCGCCACATCGTCCGGAACGTTCGGGCTTAACTCCTTCACATTTTTCGGCACTTCCTTTACCCGCTGGTACATCATCTGCCACGTCGAATCTCCAGTGAAGGGACCTTCTCCCGAAACCATTTCGTACAAAACCAGCCCGAGCNGAGTACAAGTCGCTGCGGCTGTCCACATGTTTGCCTTCGACTTGTTCCGGCGACATGTACCGCGGCGTTCCGACGAAAGCTCCCGTGCGCGTCATTCCCAGCTTTGCAGTCTCGAGTGATGTGGCCAAGCCGAAGTCGGAGACGTACACGTGATCGTTCTTGCCCACGAGCACGTTGTGCGGCTTGAAATCGCGATGCACCACTCCTTCCATGTGCGCCGCATCGAGTGCCTCGCACATCTGTCGCCCCAACTTGACCGCACGATCCACCGGGAACGGGCCACTTTCCTTCAGCAATTGGTTTAAGTCTTTTCCTTCGACGAAGGCCATGGAGATGAATTTCACGCCTTCGTATTCGCTCAGGTCATGAATCCGAAGGATATTCCGGTGCGAGATTTTGCTGGCCAGCAGAAGTTCCTGTTTGAAGCGCAACACCACATTGGGATCTCTGGTGAGTTCCGGCTGCAGAATCTTGAGGGCGACGGTGCGCTCCAGCTCCAGGTCATAGGCTTTGTACACCTTGCCCATGCCGCCCTCGCCGAGAAGTTGTTCGATCCGGAACCGCGGGCCAAACTGCATTCCCGGTTCCAGCCCGCCCATACTGTAGAGTCCACTCGCGCCCGCCCGGCTCTGAACGGAAGAAGTTGCTGGTGTCGGGGTTGCGGGTTGCTCATTCCCACCGAAGATCGTGCCCGCTTCCATATCCTCTTTGGAAAAAATGTCGTTACCGACCCCGGAAGGCGTCTTGCTAATGACTTGGGCATCTTTTGAGTCTTCGCGCTTTGCTCGCGCTCCTCCTGTGGAGCCCAGGCTGCTCCTGGGGGATCCGCCCGCCCCCGGTCCCGGACCCTTGTTGATGGAATCCTTTGGCTTTTCCTCGAGGGGGTGTCCTCCACGGTCAACGTTTTCGAGGGTCCTGTCGTCTTCGAGACGGGGAAGTGCCTTACCGCATTTTGAGCAGCTCTGGGAGAGGGGGGAGTTTTCCGCACCACAAGCGGGGCATTTCATAGCTGCCGGCTGGCCTTATACTGCTTATCCCCGAGATTATCCTGCACGCTCTATAGGGCAGCAAGAGCTTTCTGTGGACCCAGCTTGCATCTAGTCGTTGAGAAGGAAATCAATTGCTGGTTACCGACTGCTCAAGTACCGAAGAGGTTTTTCCCGGCGATTGCGTGTGCTTGGCCAGCCGAAAAGCAAACGCCCGGGGCAGCCGGGCCTTTGGCAGAAGCTGAAACGGTGCTTAGTGAACTGCGCGGGGCGAGTCGCCCACGCCTGCCTGTTGCGGCTCCGGCTCGGGGACTACGGGCGCAATGGGTTCTTTTTCGAGCGCATGTTCGAGAACTTCATCGAGCGTGCGGACGTAGGTGATTTTCAGATCACCGAGGATGTCGGGAGACAGATCGGCCACGGCGTTGGGCTCGTTGTCCGCGGGCAAGAGCACGTGGGTAATGCCCGCGCGCTTTGCGCCCAGAACTTTTTCCTTCACACCGCCGATCGGAAGGACCACGCCGGAGAGCGTCATTTCGCCGGTCATCGCCAGGCGATTCTTAACCGGGCGATTGGTCAGAAGGCTAACCAGCGCGGTCACCATCGCAGCGCCTGCGGATGGACCATCTTTTGGCACCGCTCCTGAGGGCACGTGAATGTGAATGTCCTGCTTGCGGAAGAAGTCCGCATCGATGCCGTAGCGCTCGGCATTGGCGCGCGTCCAGGTCAACGCTGCGGTCATGGACTCCTGCATAACTTCGCCGAGGTGGCCGGTCATCGTGAATTGTTTACCACCACGCATGCGGCTAGCCTCGATGAAGACGATATCGCCGCCCACCGGGGTCCAGACCAGGCCGACAGCGACGCCAGGTCTCTTGACGCGCTCTTCGACTTCCTTTTCCGTGCGGTATTTGGGCACGCCCAGGAATTCGCGCACCACTTCCGGCGTAACAACCATCTTGTCGGGTTTGCCTTCGGCCATGCGTCGAGCCTGCTTGCGCACGAGAGTGGCGATTTCCCGCTCCAGGTTGCGCACGCCGGCTTCGCGCGTGTAGCTGTGGATGATTTCCTGCAGCCCCGCCTCCGTAAATTCCAGTTGTTCGCCTTCCTTGATCCCGTGTTCGGTGGCTTGCTTGGGGATCAGGTACTTGCGTGCGATGTGAATTTTCTCTTCGCCGGTGTAACCGGGAAGTTCAATGATTTCCATGCGGTCGCGCAATGGCTCCGGGATGGGATCCATCCAGTTGGCGGTGGTGATGAAGATGACCTTCGACAAGTCGAAGGGCACATCGAGATAGTGATCGCGGAAGCTAGCATTCTGCTCAGGGTCGAGCACTTCCATCAGCGCCGCGGAGGGATCGCCGCGGAAATCCCGGCCGAGCTTGTCGACTTCATCTAGCATACACACGGGGTCATTGTTTTCGGCGCGTTTGATGCCCTGAATAATCTGGCCGGGCAAGGCGCCAATGTAGGTGCGGCGATGGCCGCGGATTTCCGCCTCGTCATGCATGCCGCCAAGGGAAATGCGGACAAACTTGCGGCCCAGGGCGCGGGCGATGGATTTGCCGAGGGAGGTTTTACCCACACCTGGTGGTCCCACGAAGCAAAGGATGGGTCCCTTCATGCCGGGCTGGAGTTTTTTCACCGCCAGATAGTCGAGGACTCTTTCCTTCACCTTTTGCAGGTCATAGTGGTCTTCGTCAAGGATGTCGCGCGCCTTGGCCATGTCGATCTCCGTGATGCCGGAGGACTTTGACCACGGCAGGGAGGTCATCCATTCGAGATAGGTGCGGGAAACCATGTATTCGGCGGAAGCAGGCGTCATTTTTGCGAGCCGCTTGAGCTCACGTTCACATTCTTTCTTGGCTTCGGCTGGCATGCCTGCTTCTTCGACCTTCTTGCGCAGCTCCTCGGTTTCTGCCTGAGCATCGTCGATTTCGCCGAGTTCCTTCTGAATGGCTTTCATCTGCTCACGCAGCAGGTACTCGCGCTGATTCTGGCTGACTTGCTCTTGAACCTGTTCATTGATCTTGCTGCGGAGCTCGAGCACCTCGAGTTCTTTGGACAGCTCACGGATGAGAATCTCCAGGCGCTTGCGGACGTTGGCAGTTTCGAGCAATTCCTGACGCAAAAGGGTCGAGAGGCTCGGCAGCGTGCCGGCAATGAAGTCCGACAACCGCGAGGGGTCGTCAATATTCATTGCAACATTCTGTAGGTCGTCCGAAAGCTGTGGCGAGTGACTGACCACGTCGCGGAACAGGTCCTGCGCGTTGCGCTCAAGCGCTTCCAGTTCCGTGTCGTTTTCACCGATGACGTCTGGTTCGGGAGCGATATTCGCGCGAAGGAATGGGCGAAGGCCCAGCAGGTCCACGATGCGAATCCTTTGCAGCCCTTCCAAAAAGACCACCACGTTGCCATTGGGCATCTTCACCGTCTTGTGGACCTTGGCGAGGGTCCCTACTTTGTGCAGGTCCGCAGCGGCAGGATCCTCGACGCGAGGATCCAGTTGGGCGACCACGCCCAACAGTTTTTCTTCACCCGACAAGGAATTGACGAGCGCCAGAGAGCTTTCCCGGCCTACTGTCAGCGGCAGAACCGCGCCAGGGAACAGAACTGTGTCCCGGACAGGCAGGATGGGAAGGGTTTCCGGCATTGCGTGTTTTCTTTCAGCCATAAACTCTCCTCAAGCATTACCATGCGCATGGGCCATGCACTCTTTAGATGCCGAGAGGGGGAAAAGGGTGCCCGACCTATAAGCGGCGAAAGCAAGGAACTTTAGTCAATCAAGCTCAGACATTATCAGAGGTTCCCTGCGATTGCAAGTCTCGCTGTATCTTTATGACAATTATAGAGATACAAGGTTCCCCTCGGTCGAACACCCCCCGCGGCTCTCCTATCGACCAACTCTGGCCGAGGGATAGTGTTTCCTCACGAAGGCGACTGCCTGCTCCCTCGTGGCCAGGGTTCCCTCCAACTGGGCGTCCTCCAAGGCCGCCAAGATCTTCTGGTAGTGGGGCCCCGGTGCATAACCCATCTCACTTAGATCGTCCCCTGTCAATAACCTTGTCGGGTGAACCTGTTCAGGAGGGGTTTCTGCAAGGAAGTCGCGGACTAGGGCATACGCATCGAGCCGGCCATGGCTAGCCTGGCAATCTAGGCGATGCAGCTCCATGTGCTCGTTAAAGAGAGGCAGACGGATGAAGCGCTTCAAGGTCGAGCGACGCATTTGGCTGACGTCCTTGAATTTCATATGATTGGACACGAGGGCCTGGACCTGCTCAGTTTCGTCTCTTGAGAATCTCAGCCTTCTGCAGATTTCCCCGGCCATACGGACGCCGACTTCTACATGAGAATCGAACCGGATGCGGTCCCCGGTGACGGAGGCCGGGCGAAATGTGGGGGGCTTGCCCACGTCGTGCAAGAGAACGCCCCAAGCCAGAGTGCGCGAGCAGCTTGGGGGCAAGCCTTCCAGCATGAGGAGCGTGTGAATCCAGACGTCACCCTCCGGGTGGTATTCGGGTGGTTGGGGCACGCCTTTCATGGCGGAAATTTCAGGTAAGAGTTCCCGCAAAAGCCCGGATTGGTCGAGCAGTTCAAACCCGCGGCGGGCCGCACCTTCGGTGAGAAGCTTGCTCAACTCTTCATGAATCCGCTCGGCGGAGACAACATGAATTTCGGCGGCGAGTTTTTGAATGGCGGCAAAAGTGCCGGGTTCGATGCTGTATCCAAAACGAGCGGCAAAGCGCACGGCGCGCAACATGCGCAATTTGTCCTCAGTGAAACGGCGTACTGGCTCGCCGATCGCGCGGATGATTCCCGCTCTCAGATCATCCTGGCCGCCAATGAAATCGATCACTTCCCCGGAATCATGGCGCATCAGGAGACCGTTGATGGTGAAGTCGCGGCGGGAGACGTCTTCCTGGGGCTGTTTCGCATAAACCACCTGATCGGGATGGCGCCCATCGGAATAACCAACATCCTGGCGGAAGGTGGCGACTTCGACCTTGTTTCCGTTTCGCGAGATCAGGACCACACCAAATTGCAGGCCAACGGTGATGCCGTCGGGGAATAATTGCAGGACGCGCTCAGGGAGCGCATCGGTGGTGACGTCAAAGTCGTCAGGTTCGCGAGCTAACAAAAGATCACGCGCACAGCCACCAACGAGGAACGCCTGGTAGCCGTGCTTCTGGAGCTGGTCGCAGATCGAATTGGCGAGTTCGCGCGAATGCATTTGCTGATTATGCTCCATGCGCGGCCCAAGTCGCGCAGGAATTCAAACGGGAGGCGGCAGAGAAGTTATTTGGTCTGCAAGACCAAACAAGTGATGTCGTCGGACTGCCGCGTGGCACCGACAAAATCTTCAACGCTTTTCATCAGGGAGCGAAGGGTATCCTGGGCCGCAAGACGAGGTAAGCCACGAATGAGATTCACCCAGCGGGAATCGGAAAACTCTTCGCCAGCAGAATTGAAAGCTTCGACAACGCCATCAGTGAACAGGACTAGGGTGTCACCTGGTTGGAGTTCAACCTGCGTGGACGGGAACTTGGCCGTGGAACTAATCCCCAAGGGCAAGCCAGACGACTCAAGGCGTTCCATTGTGCCATTCGTGCGTCGGAGCACGGGAAAGTTGTGGCCAGCGTTCACATAGGACAATTGATGGTTAGATGGGTCATATTCGGCAATCACTGCGGTCGTGAAACGCTGGCCGCCGAGGCTGTGTTCGCAGGCATAGTAGTTCAAGCGTTCGGCCAATTGACTGAGGGGTGGGCCTTCGGAGGCGAGTGTCCGCAAGCTGGCCTGAAGAGTAGCCATCAGCAGAGCGGCGGGCACGCTTTTGCCCGCTACATCGGCCATGACGAGCATCAGTTTGCCATCGGAAGCGCTGGTCTTGAGTGGGTAGAACGCATCGTAGTAATCGCCAGCGACGGAATTTTGCGGGCGCGTCCAGAAGGCGACCTCCGCGTTGGGAATGGCCGGCGGCTCAGAAGGAACAAGCCAAGTCTGGATTTCCCGGGCGATTTCGAGGTCACGCTTCATGATGACCTTGTCGGCAAGCTCTAAGGAGAGAAGGAGAAGGAATATAAGGGCGGCGATGAATCTAAAATCGACGTCCGCGTTGACGTTATTGGTTTGAAATCTGGTACCGGAGAGCCCGAGAAGGATGAGCGCAAGGAGCAAAAGGACGCGACGAGCCGGCGTGAGCTTATTCATCATGGCCCAGAACAACTGGCCGGCGACACGGAAAGGTCTTTTCCAGCGAGGAAGTTTGTCGACTTCGTCCCAGTCCACGTCTTTGCCATAGAAGCTGTAGCTGGAACGGGCGTCGGCGGCAAACTGGGACCAGAGGTCGTCGAGGTCGCGGCCTTCGCTGACGCGTTGCCAAAAATTGCCGAGACGGTCGAATGGCCCGGTGCGAGTGGGGATGGGCTTGGGCGTGGACGGGGTGGAGCTCATGGCCTGTCAGTATAGGACATTCTGCCGGGAGGCGATGTGAGCTGCGTCAGGAATCGTCGCGGCGAAGCGAGCCGCCGAACTGCACCGATCCGAAGCCGAATTTGTCGCGGAGGCGGTCGGTGGCTTTTGTCAGCTTGTCAAGTTTCTCTCGGCGCTCGGCTTCGAGAAGATCGAGTTGTTCCGAGCCGTGGCAGAGGCCCGAAAGTGCGGCGCCGAGGAGGCGAACTTTACGTTTTCTGTCGAGATGCGTGCGGAAGAGATTCAAGAAAATGGCATAGATATCCGCATCTAGGTTAACGGGTTCCGGTACGGTCTTCGATCGGGTGTAGGTCTCGAAGCCGGCGTAGCGAATGGTGAGCGTCAGGGTGCGCGCAAATAAGCCAGCCTCGCGCAGCCGCTTGCAGGCTTTCTGAGAGAGAAGACTCAAAAGCGATTCCATCTGCTCGACGTCGGTCGTGTCTTCGCCAAAGGTGTGATTGTGCGAGATGGATTTGGGTTCGGCATCGATGAGGAATTCGTATGCGTCTCCGCCGCGTGCCTTGCGATAGAGCGCGGTGCCCCATTGGCCGAAGATTTTTTCCAGCTTTTCCTGGGGATGGGCGGCGAGCTGGCCGACGGTTTCGATGCCGAGCGCACGGAGAGCACGTTCGGTGACTTCACCAATCCCCGGAATCTTGCGGATGGGCAAGGGGGCAAGGAAGCGAGCTTCCATTCCGGGCGCCACCCAGAGGAGTCCGCGAGGCTTTGCTTGATCGGAGGCGACTTTGGCAACCAGACGCGTGGTGGCCAAGCCGCCCGAGCAGGGAAGTCCGGTGGATTGGGTGATGGAGCGAAGAAGTTTGTCAGCGGCGGCGAAGGGTTGCCCGTGAAGGCGCTCGGTGCCGGCAAGATCGAGATACGCCTCATCAATCGAGAGCATTTCCACGATCGGAGAATATTTCGCGAGGATCGACGCTACACGGTCGCTCCATTCGGAGTACTTCTCGTGGTGCCCGTCGAGGAAGACGGCATGGGGACAGAGACGGCTGGCGGTGCGCAGCGGCATGGCGGAGTGGATGCCATATTTCCGCGCTTCGTAGCTGGCTGCGGAAACCACGCCACGCTGGTCAGGGCGGCCGCCGACGACAACGGGTCTGCCACGGAGCTCGGGACGCTCGAGAAGTTCAACAGAGACGAAGAAGGCGTCCATGTCCACGTGGAGGATGGAGGAGTGCGAGGGAGCTTCTGCCGCGTCGGTGACGCCGTGCTTGGCGCGGAAGCGTGCGAGGTCAGGCATGGGAGTAGCGTACGACTTCGAAGCGATGGGAGCAATGACGCGTTCGCAGAACTCCAGAAGCGTCTCAGTGATACGCTTGGCGGGGTTCGGATGCGAGAATAGTCAGGAATGGTCTGGGCCTGATCACGCGGATTCCCTGGAATTTTGTAGGAAAATGGCGAACATTTCCGGTGACGATGAAATCCACTTTTCCTTCCAAAGCGCACTCAACTGTTTTGTTGTCGTCAGGATCGGTTGTTACAGATACGGTCCGCCGGGGATTCACGAGGGTAGCGACCTGCCGCATGGCTTTCATCGACTTTGCCACGTCTTTAGGGTCAAATCCGAATTCAGGGCGGGCCAAAACCGCCGAATATTCCTCAAGCAAAGGTTCCGACACGAACAGCCGAAAAAATTGGGAAAGAGCCAACCTGAGAATCAGACCAGGGGGGCCCTCCTCGTTCAACTGGCCGGAGACCACTACATTTGTGTCTAAAACGGCTTTAATCATTCTCGGCGCGGCGTTCGCGGCGGTGCCGTTTGATTTGCAGGTTGACCTCGCGAAGCGACATTGAGTCGAGCTTTTTTGCTTTGGCAATGCGCCACATTTTTTTCAGTATGGCGGGCGGTTGTGCAAACTGTCGAAGGTATTCCTCAACACTCATGATGACGGCCTGTGGCTCACCACGCCTGTCCACTACGAATCGCTCATTATTTTGTCGGACACGCTTGAGAATTTGTCCAAGCTGAGTGCGAGCGGTTAGTGCCGGTACGATGCTGAAAACTGGCTTCGATTTCGTCCTCATTTTTAAGGCCTTTGAAGAGGAACTAATTAATTAGTTCATTCTCATTCTAAATGACAAGGACCAGCTCGTTCAAGCTTTCTCGGCGGAGAGGACGCGGGGGATGCCGGCGAGGTCGTTGGTGACGCCGACGTTGCACCAGGTGGAGGCATCAAGTAGCGGCTGAACGGCCGGCAAGCTGTTATGGCCCAGCTCGAGAATCAGCAAGCCCCCGGGCTTCAGATAGTGACCGGCCTGGGGAATGATTGCGCCATAAATTTCGTAACCTTCTTCACCCCCGTAAAGCGCGGCACGCGGCTCGTGATGGCGCACCTCAGTCGGAAGAGATTCGGATTCGCGCAAGCCGATATAAGGGGGATTGCAGATGACGAGATCGAAGAGAAGTGACTCGTGTTCCGTGGCCCGTGACCCGGAGGAGGGCATTGGAACGGACGAATCCGCGCCAGTGGCCAATGCGACATGCCGTGTTCCTACGGTGGCGGACCTGGAAGCGGTGGAGAAGGCATCAAGGAGATTGGATTCGAGGAAATGGATGCGATCGGAAAGGCCATGGCGGGCTGCGTTCCGTTTGGCTACTTCCAGGGCGGCTTTGGAAATGTCGGTGGCGTAGATGGTGGCGGCAGGAAGTTCCTTGCCAAGCGTAATGGCGATGCAACCCGAACCGGTGCCAATATCGACGACGGTGATATCTTCGCCCTCGAGTCGGACCGGGCGGCCAGCACGAAGTTCACGCACGGCGAGACGATCTAAAGCAACTTCGATCAAGTGCTCGGTTTCCGGTCGGGGAATCAATACTTCCGGCGTCACTTCAAACTCGAGGCCCCAGAATTCCTGCTTACCGGTGAGGTGTTGCGTAGGCTCGCCGAGCGNAACGCCAGCGGAGGAGAGCGAAGTATGCCTCTGCCGTTTCGGGCGGAAGGATTTCCTCAGGATGGGCATAGATCCAAGTGCGGTCGCGGCCCGTGACGTGAAGCAGAAGCAATTCCGCTCCGAGCGTAAACGAAGGAACCTGCGCGGCGCGAAGCTGCTCGACACCCTGACGGAGCAGCGAACGAACGGAGCGATCTGTCGAGACCAGACTCACCCGATGAGCTGCTCCTTCTGGCGGCCGCTGGCTTCGAGCGAGCCATACGCCACGCCATTGCCGGCATAGGCATACTTGCCGATCGCCAGGCCGCCGAGCGCTGCCTCACCGACCGCGAGACCACCGATGGCTCGCCAGCCCAGTGCCAGAGCCCCCAGGGCCATTACAGCGAGAGAAAGTCCTCCAAGGGCTACGCCTCCCACCGCCAGGCCACCAATCGCCAGGACGCCGATGGCAAGCCCGCCGACCGCAACGACCCCGGTTGCCTTCGCTCCAATGGCGATGATGCCTTTGGCAGTGCTGCCGTAGGAGATCAAGGGCAAGCCAGCGATCTGCGTCGGCGATGAATATGAGCGATCTCCGGAAAAAACAACCGCCGTGGCCAAGTGAGTCAGGACAAGAATGAATACCATGTAGAGGAGGAAGAACAGCCAAAACGGAATCATTTTGCGTTGCTCGCGTAAGTCTGCGGAATGTTCGCTGAACTCTCGCATCCAGGCGGGTCCTGGCCTGCTTCCAGGGCGAGTCAGCATGGTGCCCTCCCGATCGGAGATTACGCCTCGGCCAACTCCTGTTTGAGGCGCTCGGCTTCGTAGTGGGTCACGAGGCCATCGACGAGGGGAGCGAGCTTGCCATCCATGACTTCGGTCAGTTGGTGGATGGTCAAGCCGATGCGGTGGTCAGTGACTCGGTTCTGAGGGTAATTATACGTCCGAATTTTCTCCGAGCGGTCCCCGGTTTTGATCTGACCGCGGCGCTCGGCGGTAATGGCGGCTTGTTGTTTCTCCAGTTCCATTTCATAGAGGCGGGAGCGGAGCACGCGCATGGCCTTGGCTTTGTTTTTGATTTGCGATTTCTCGTCCTGCTGCGAGACGACGAGGCCGGTAGGCAAATGGGTAATGCGCACGGCTGAGTAGGTGGTGTTGACGGACTGGCCGCCCGGTCCGGAAGAGCAGAACGTGTCAATGCGCAGGTCCTTGGGCTCGATCTTGATATCGATTTCATCGGCTTCGGGAAGAACGGCGACCGTGGCTGCGGAGGTGTGTATGCGGCCCTGGGTTTCCGTGGCCGGGACGCGCTGCACGCGATGCACGCCACTTTCGTATTTCAGTTTCGAATAGACTTTGTTGCCTTGAATGGCGGCAACGATTTCTTTCACGCCGCCCATGGACGAAGGCGAGCTTTCCATGACCTCGACCTTCCAGCCCTGCGATTCGGCGTAGCGCGAGTACATGCGGAAGAGGTCGCCGGCGAAGATGGCGGCTTCGTCGCCGCCGGTGCCGGCGCGGATTTCGACGATGACGTTCTTTTCGTCGTTGGGATCTTTGGGTAGAAGAAGCAATTTCAACTCGCGCTCGACCTGTTCTTTGCGGGTCGTCAGTTGCTTTTCTTCTTCCTGGGCCATGCGGCGCATTTCCGCGTCGTCGGATTCCAGGATCATCTGGTGGACACCGGCGAGGTCTTTCTCGATTTGCTTGTATTCGCGGTGCTTGTTGACGATCTCTTCGAGCTCGGCGTGCTGTTTGGCGAGCTTCTGAAAGCGCGCGGAGTCCGCGGTGACCTCGGGCGAAGAGAGTTCGTGGGTCATCTCCTGGTAGCGGGCATCAAGTTGGTCGAGTTTTTCGGTCAGTGTGAGAACAGTCATAAGTACCTCAGTCTTTAGTTAACAGCCAACAGCCAACGGTCATAAGTCAAGAGTGAGAGATTGCGGGATGCGTTTACTGTACAAAGAGATGCGGTCTCCGGTGAACGGAGGCAAAGAAGAGGCGGCTAATAGAAGGCGGCGTACATAAGAAGTCTGCATAATAAGGATAACGTGGAA
>OCOJ01033200.1_pt1 | contig 19902 bp, 19 predicted proteins | sample 1539251 | NCBI WGS metagenome assembly OCOJ01 (sample SAMN01911457, study PRJEB22624) | soil metagenome | biome: Soil | place: Malaysia | collected 2012-04-30 | depth RA_metagenome m | reverse complement strand
ACCATCGCGCCACGGCCATAACTGCCGCCCACAACAAACGCAGCCTTCAATACCGAGGGCATCACAATCACACAACGCGCTTTGTCGAGCAGGTCTTGCGGAATATCGTCAGGGACCGCGAGGATCTCGTGCATCACTTTTCCCGCATTCTGAAGACGATCCTGTTCGGTCTTGGCTTCGCTCCGATTTTTGGCAGACAAACATGGCCCCAATGCTAATAGGCCCGCCACTAAGACGATCCAACACTCTGTGTGCCTCATTTGCAGCTCCTCCTTGGGCGCGTTTTCGATTGCGCAAGCGGAAACATCTCTCTTCATCTTTGAGGGGCTGGGCCACTTGATCTATTTGGTCCCACCGTGGGAGGGGCAACCTGCCCTCCAGACCTGCACTCAATTCAGTAAATGTCTGAAATTCAACTGCATAGAAAGGCTCGGTGGAGCAACAGGAGGCGAGACGGCAAATGCGCACCATGTAAAAACTACAAACGCAAACGGGGAAATGTCCGCTTTCTTCGTACTGGAACCCATATAGAACAAATGCCTTCTCGTTTCAAAGTTCAGGCAACTAGCAACTTACCTCGCTGGAGAACAAGGTGCACCGGCGCCAGCGAGGAGATGAGAGAAATGGATAAACAATTCTGCGNTGGAAGCGATAATTTGTACCCAATATCAAAGGCTACTCGAAGAGTGCGCAACGGCCTTGAAGATCTGGAGCGAACGGCGAGAGTCGATGAAATTTTTACCTATACTTAAATCTCGAGGCTCATCTATTTCCTTTCATCTGCGCGGGTTCTTGGCCACAAACTTGGAGATGCATTTGCTAGAAGACTCCCTGGCATAGAAAGAATGATGCCGGNAGCTGGACCGAGTCGCCACAGCCCACCCACTCCACCCACATACAAGGGAACAACAACTTTCCTCGATTTGGGGGACAGGATGATAGCTCACGATTACGGCACTGTGCTGACAGTCTCCAGCCGCTCCGGGGATTCGAATTGCGATTCGCGAAGCAGCGAATTGTTGGAAGCGAACATCATTCGACGAGCTCAACAAGGCGACCGCGCAGCGTTTGAAAGCATCTACCGCCTGCACTGCCGGCGCATTTACGCTGTGTGTTTCCGCATGGTGCGAGATCCAACCGAGGCCGAGGATCTGACGCACGAGGCGTTCTTGTTGGTCTTCCGCAAGATCCAGACATTTCGCAGCGAGTCCGCCTTTTCCACCTGGCTGCATCGCCTTGTCGTGAACGTGGTGCTTATGCACTGGCGCAAGAAAAGACTTTGCGGGACCCCGGTCGAAAATAAACGGAAAGTTGGGCCGGAAGATTCCAGAGAAGAGAGAGAAGTTGGGAGACCAGACTTGTCTGTGACTGGGCTTGTCGATCGCTTGAGTCTGGAACGCGCGGTCCATCAATTGTCCCCAGCCTGCAAGCTAGTGTTTGTGCTGCATGACATTCAAGGCTACAAACACAACGAGATTGCAGGAATGATGGATTCTTCCGTTGGGACTTCAAAAGGACGACTACATAGAGCCCGCTCACGGCTCCGTCAGCTCCTACTAGGCAGTCGGAACTACCTCCCCATCAACCATGAGGCTACGGGTTAAGCCATCTCGGGTCCTCCTGAAATACCAAGGGCAAGATCTAGTTGCGCCAAGGAAGTCACTTGACATTTAAAGTGAGTGAGAAAAACGAGGTCGAAGCAAAATCTTCACAGAACTAGTACTCTTTGGGTTCGCTTCGTAGCCCCTCTCCAATCGTTACTCTCCTGATTCTAAACGCGTTTCATCCATCGCTCGGTTTGTTTTCATTTTGGGCTGCTTCTTGCCCAACTTTCACGGTCCCGGTCCAAATCGACTTGGAGGAAACTCGATGCGATTAAGGACTGCACTCACGCTTGCCACTTTCTTTCTTGTTTGTTTCACGATTGCCACGTGGTCGACCCCGGTTCCTGACCGGCTCATTCCTGCCCGTCTAACGGCCTCACCCGATAACCCATCGCTATCGGGAAAAATTGCCTCGGTCTCCGACGCTGCCTTTTCTCTCGAAGTCACCAAGAACCAGGAACGCAAAATAATCGAGTTCCAGGTCGATGGAGATACGAAGGTTGAAGGCAGGCTCGCCGTTGGCTCACAGGCCACCGTTGAGTATCGCTCTAACGGCGGCTACAACATAGCCGTGCACGTGGTCGTAACTCCGGCCTCCGGCATTGGCCGCTACTGACAGCGCCAGCCGCAATCTACTCAGTCATCTGCATTGGAAGACTGAGCAAGGCGGCCGGGCCCCAGTCCCCCTGGGCCGCCGTAGGCGTAGACCGACGTGTCTGAGGCTGACGATTTGTAGATTCGTTTCGCGGGTGGCGCGCACGATCAGTACTGGGAAGGTTTAGGATGCCGCACTAGGTGCGGCACCCGGCAGGGCGAAGCCCAAGACCCAGGTTCCCAAACCGAGGGGCAGCCGGCCACCCGCCAAGGTAATGCGATTTAGGCGACGTGAACTGGACTTTCCTCTCTCAGATTCCGCTTACCGGAGTAATGTGGAAACAATGGGCAGCGCACCTGGGGCCTGAGCGATGCCACGGAGGTTCAACGTTTCCATGAATAGAAGGAATTATGCGGTTCGAACTGCCACGATTTTGCTCTTTGCCGTCCTTTTGATCGGTGTTTTTGCTTTGTTCGTCGCCGCACAAGACAACTCCTGGCAAGTCCTTCGCGCCGACTACGGCTGGAGACAGCAGCGCACCGACGTAACCGATCTGCTGCGGGATCTCCTCTCCCGGGGCGGCGTCCATGGCCGGGTGGCGGTGAACAATCAGACTATGGGAGGCGATCCTGCCGCAGGAAAGGACAAAACACTGCGCGTGTTCGCCCGCAATTTTCGCGGTGAAGAACGGGAGTTCGACTTCATCGAAGGCAGCTTCATCGACACAGCCATGTTCCACTTCCGGCGCGAGAACGATTGGGACGATCGCCCCCGCGGCGACCGGGATAGGGACAAGGGGACTCTACAGATTCTCTACGCCTTCTACGGCGTTCAACGCCGCACCGTGAATGTGACCGAGCTGCTGCGCAGCCGCGTGCGGGAAGGCTCGCTTCTTCTTCAGGTGGACAACCGCTCCTTGGGTGGCGACCCCGCCGCCGGGGCGGACAAAGTTCTCATCGTCGTCTACCGTTTTGAAGGGACAGAACAGGCTGTAGCTGTCGGGGAAGGGAACACGCTCAGCCTACCCTAAGTTATACGAATCCAGCCCGCAACTTAGTGTGGCGAGTCGCAGATTCAATGCAAGAAAGAAGATCTCCTCAGGGGCTAAAGCCCGTTGAAACTGCAGGGCTTAATGTCGAAGCTGAAGCTCCGACCCCCTAAAGAAAACTCCAGACCCACGTGCAAAACTGGCATGTGGGGCACCCGGCCACGGAAGCGAGAAGGGCGTGGCCAAAGTGGCGGCGGCAAGAAAGTTGGCGATTCGACTCTACTGGATGCTGCGAAGCAAGACCGGGTATCCAGAGATCGTTCGTGTCGAGAGCAGCTCGCGGGTGCCCCTGGACCGCCAGCGTGCGTAAGCAGGCGGCCCGTCCGCAACCTTGATTGGGCGCTCTCGTCCCGGTGCAAACCGGGATTCGGACAAAGAATCATGGCCGCCGTTGGGCCGTATCGATGGTTGGCGGAGCGATCCGCCGAAACGATTCCCGTGAGAGACGCAGAGCTTCGGTCCTCCACACCCGGGTCCATCACGCGGAAAAAAATCGCCGCCCGGGAAAGTTGTGCCTTGACAACGCCTTCGTTCTTATCGAGGCGCACCCGGCTTGGCTCCATGCCAACGCGAGCATACTGCAGCGCAGGCGCGGAGGCGCCTGCCTCATGTCATCACCCTTTGCAAAAAGCGAAAGGATGCGGTACCCGAGAGTCTCACACGTTCAATCTGTGGGCCCGAGGACCCGGATTCTTTGGCAAGTGCTGCCCAAATCAGCGAGGAGGAAGTTCCGGCAATCAGAAAATGCCGTCACTCAACCTGCGAGTGCTGCGATTCCAGCTTTTGTTTTATCGTGACGAGGAGCCGCTCGAGTGAAGAGCGGGTCTTGTCTACGGCCACCTTGCGCACGATACCGNCCTTTCAATCCGGTAAGCCCGGCCTGTTTCGACCCTTTGACGGTAATGATGTAGAAGCCGGGGCGTTGCGCATCTTTGACGCAGACGGTTAAATCGACCGCCGTTTCGAAGTAGTGGCTTGCATAGATCTGCTTCTCAGCCACTGCGTAGACTGGCTCTTCTAGACTTGCTTCCCGATAGACGATCTTCTGTACGATCCGGAAAGTCGGCTTTAATCCGAAGTTAACCTTCTCCCAATAGAAACCGGCCTGCACGTTGTCCGATCTCGCATTGGGATATTCGAGCAGATACTTGTTGAGTTCCGGCAGGTACACCGGCAGCGCCTCGAATTGTCCTATCAATGAAGCGAAGGTTTCCGCCACCGCCGCGGGATGCTTCTTGTCACGGTAGGCGCCCAACGCGGTATTGCCGCCTTGCATATAGTCGAGAAGAGCCTGTAGCGCCATTTGCCGGGCCAGGCGATTCACCCTGTCGGCAACGTCAGGCGCCGACCAGTTGATCGAGTGCTGAAAATCTTCCATCTCCTCGCTCGGCAGTTGGACCCCGCAATGCCCGGCCTTGCAGTTCTTCAGTTCTGGGATGTCTTGCTGTTCCAGGGTGAAGCCCTTAAGGTCGGAAAGCTGCGGCGGATCGCTGAAACTTTGGATTGCGAGATAGCTGGGGAGCTTGCGCAAGGCGTCGATGTCAGAGGCAAGCTTGAGGTAGCTCTCTGGAGTCGCCTCTACGTACACCGATCCAAAGACGAACACTTCATCAGGGGTAGGCGACTCGACCACCTTAGCAAGCGCCTTGCCCGAGCGGATTGCGGCTATCTGCTCTTCATTCAATCCAACAAACTCGCGGAAAAACTTATATGGCTCGTCCCAAGTGTCTGCCTCGATCACACAAGGCAACAGCAGCAATACAACCGGAAGGGTGATGCAAGCACAGATCCTTCTCATCGGCCTTCACCTCTATTTTGCTTTGCCGGCTCGGTCCTGTTCATCAGGATCAGGCACATGGCCCCTACTCCTGCCCAGAAGATGCTGCGCGCACGTCGGCACAAAGCCAACGTCAACCCAGCAGTGGCCGTCACACCGAATATGTTTGCAATTAGCATATTCCCACCTTCATAGGTCCCAATGTTACCTGGATTCAGCGCGCCAACGAGGTTGATCACCTTTGTCAGGCCTTCCAGCGCAAACGCGCCGAGCAGGGCAATCCTTGCTCGCATGAACCGCAAAATGAGATACACCTCCAGGACTGCCAGCGCGTGCCAAAGAAGACTCAGGATCAGACTTGCCCAGAATGCGGTAGGCGCTGCGTCACGAAAGGTGAGGAGGTTGTGCTCAGCTGAGTCAATGGTCGGCTCTCTGCCGACGATCCAGTTGTGAAGCTGAGGGAATCGCGCGATCACTCTGGCGGCATCTCCCATCAGCCGCCAACGGCTTGCGATGGCGACAGCCGCCAGAATCACCAGCGCAATGAGCACGGCCGCGAACAGGAATGCGTAGACTCGCCACTGACCGGACAGAGGGAAATGCAACAAGGTGATACTGATTCCCAACACGGCAACGACTGCGGCTGTCAAGAGATGCATTCCTCCGTCAATCGCACAGGACGAAATTCCATTGGCCAGCGGCACGGCAGGACGCAAGAAAGATACTCGGATCCCCTCCCCGACCAGTTTCCCAGCAAAACCAAGTTGCCCCATGGCATCAGAGGCTAGCTGCGCGCCAAAACTGCGTGACCAGGAGAGCCTTCTGATATCGCACATTAATGCCTGTCGCCAGGCAGATGTCCTGATCAACTGAGAGAACCCTCCTAAAATGATGATCAGGGCTAGGCCCCAGCCGACCGCCTGCACTTGCTGCCAAACAATCCCCGGGCCGGTTCGAAACACCAAGTAACCCAGTAAGCCAAGGCCAAGGAGAGCGGCAAAGAACCGAAGAGTGATCCGACTTAGAGATTGGAACTTAGGCACGGGAAGCCCCGTTAAAACCCGGTTTGGCCCGATGTCGCGCATGCCCGGGTGATACCCAATTTCTGCATCTTGTTTTGCAGGGTACTACGGTTTAGTCCCAGCCGCGCTGCTGCTCCACCCTTGCCAGCGACCTTTCCCGAAGCGGCCTTCAGCGCATTCACGATCACATCGCGTGTTGCCTGTTCGAACGTGGATGCTGGAGTGTTCCCGCATGGGCAGAATGCTCTGAGTTCTTCAGTTGGTACTTCTAATTCTTCGCCCTGGGAGAGAATGACGGCTCGTTCAAGGAAATTCGCCAGTTCCCGGATATTCCCTTTCCAAGGATTATTCGTAAGCAACTCCATCGTGTGTGGAGGAATGATCCTAATCTTCTTTCCCATCCGCCGGGAGAGCTTGGACACAAAATAGTTCACCAGGAGCGGAATATCCTCGCGCCGTTCCCGAAGTGGGGGGAGCACAATCGGGAAGACGTTGAGCCGGTAGAACAGGTCCTCGCGGAATTTTCTTTCCCGCATCATAGCTGGAAGGTCGCGGTGCGTCGCGGCAATCATGCGCACATTGACCTGGATCGTCTTGGCACTTCCCAGCCGCTCGAACTCCTGTTCCTGCACCGCACGCAGCAGTTTCGGCTGCAGTTCGAGAGCAATGTCCCCGATCTCGTCGAGAAAGAGCGAGCCCCCGTCCGCAAGCTCGAATCTTCCCTTTTTCTGCATCAGCGCGCCAGTGAACGCACCCCTCTCGTGTCCGAAGAGTTCGCTCTCCAGCAGCCCGGCGGGAATCGCCGCGCAATTCAACTTCACCAGGTTACGGTTGTGCCGAGGGCTGAGTTCGTGGATCGCCTGCGCGATAAGTTCCTTCCCGGTGCCGGTCTCGCCGGAGATCAACACGGTGGCGTCGGTGGGGGCCACTATCGCCACTTGCGAAAGGACGAAGCGCAAGCCGCTGTGCCGCCCCACAATTGTGTCCAGGAACGAGGCCTGGGCCTGTTCTGGCACGTGCATCGATGATTCATCATCGTGAGGAAACACGGCGTCCGTCTCTGGAACTGCCCGATATTCGTTAGAGTAAGTGGCAAAACTGGCCGCTGCACTCATCTTTACCCCCTCACAAAGACCAACAAAGGCCCAAAACCCCGAAGCGGCATTGGCTTAGATTTTCGTTGCTGCCGCCGCTTGTTAGTGCGCCAGCCAAAGCGCGCCCCGCACCGCCTGGAACACCGTAAATCGATAGTGTTGCCGCAAAATCTGGTACCACTGAAATACCGTTGGCGTTTTCATGACTGCTACCTCCCCTAGGCTGCCATCCGTTCCTTCGCTGCGTAATCCAGATATTTCCAATCCGACCTGGAATCCGGCTTGGGAAACTCTTTGACCCTCGGATTGCGTTGCACCGCTGGCTCCTCGCGGTTCGCTTCCATCAACGCCTTCAGCTTGTCGTAATCCATATCGACCCCGCACTAAGTTGACCAGCTCCGCTGCCGATGAACTTCGGTCGCTTCTTGCTAGACCGCCCTGATCTCTGCGAGGGAGTGTGTGCGCAATCCCGCTTGCAGGCAACCCTACAACGGGACTTCGCGGACACTACATCGGTTTTCGGTGTGGACTAGCTCGGGATTCGAAAACAACCTTTTCGGCAAAGGAAGGCGCTCGAAAGGGGGGTGAGGGCTAGCTCTTTCGGTCCGGAAGCTCGACGCGCTTCCATCCAAACAGCCAGGCATCGGCGGACCATCCGCCGGGTCCGAGCAGTGCCATGGCGGCCCCGAGAGTGGCCAGCAGGATCCAGCTCAAAGAATCTGCAGGGTGCAGGAAGGCGCTCCGCGACGCAAGAATCGCCAGAAGGGTTCCCACAATCGGGGTCCATAAACCGACCAGCAAGAGTATCCCTACAACTCCAGTGAGCACGGAGAGTATGGCTGGTCCAAACGGGGGATTGCCGCGCAGTGCCATCGCTGCGTAAAAAACCAAGGCGATACCCGCAACCACTCGTAGCAGAAGAAGACCCACGCCAGGCGCACCGTGGGCGAAAGTTGAGAAAAGTCGACGCACGACAAAACAAGATTACGAACTCGGCTACACGGACGAAAGCCTCAAAAGGCCCGAACAAGGGACTCTTTCGAGCGGCCTAAGATTCGATAATTCCCCGCTTCAGTCCGATCATGGCGGCCTGGGTGCGATCTTTCGCTCCCAATTTGGAAAGGATGTTGCGCACCTGCCCCTTGACAGTTTCCTCGCTCACCGAGAGCTTCTCTGCAATTTCCTTGTTGGCGTTCCCTTCGGCAATCAGGCGCAGGACGCGGATTTCCGCCGGTGTCAGGGCCTCGTCGGCCGCATGCTCGGCAAGTTCGTAAGAAACCTCAGCGGAAAGAGCTTTCCTCCCCGCATGGACGGCCCGGATGGTGTCCAGCAGTTCCTTGTGCAAGGCGCTTTTCAGCAGGTAACCCCTAGCCCCCGCTTTGACTGCGCGCAGTACCTGGGCGTCGCCAGCGTAGGTAGTCAGCACGATGATACGCGCCTCCGGAGTTTCACCGCGAATCGCGATCAACGCGTCCAAGCCGCTCATCTCCGGCATCTGCAAGTCCATCAGCACAACGTCGGGATGGTGCTCCCGGAACTGCTGGATCGCTTCGCGACCATTCGACGCCTGGCCAACGATGCTCATGTCTGGCTGACCACCCACAAGCGCCGCAACGCCTTCACGGACCACGGGATGGTCGTCGACCACTAGGATCCGAATGGGACTCGCATCGGTCATGACTTCAGCTCCGTGTCTTTCCGGGAGAACTTTCGAGCGAACTTATCTACCAACCAGGATCGGCGCCGCTCGGCCGCTGTGGCGTAGGCATGCTCACCAGGAATGCTCAGCTCCACCTCGGTGCCGGAATCCCGTTCGCTCCAGACTGTCAGGTTGCCGCCAATAAGCTTGGCCCTTTCCCGCATGCCACGCAAACCAAAGTGTCGTTCGCGCCCGTCATCGCTCAGGTGCTGTGGGTCGATGCCTTTCCCGTCATCGCGTACCCGCGCCCGAAGCTGCCGGTTGTCATAGTGGATTTCCACCTCGATGCGCTGCGCAGCGGCATGACGGAAGGCGTTACGCAGTCCCTCTCCGGCTATCCGGTAGACTTCGTCGCGCACAATCGGATGCAGATTGCGCGGCGTGCCTTCCACCTGCACCGTGAAATGCGGCCGTCGTGGCCCGCTCCCGGTCGCTGCCAGTTCTTCCCCAAGCGTTCTGATCGCCAATGCCAAATCATTGCCCTCGATCGTCGACGCGCGCAAGCCCTGCACCGCATCGCGACCCTCGACGATGGCTTGGGCAGCCTGATCGATGACGCCGTCGAGTTTCTGTTTGGCCTGCCCGCCTGGAAGCTCGTTGGAAACGGTTTGCAGGTGCAGCAAGATTCCGTGAAAACTTTGCAGCAGCGTATCGTGAAGCTCCCGCGCAATGCGCGTTCGCTCGCCGACACGCGCCTCCAGCGTCATGTCGAACTCATGATGCAATTGCCGCACACGCAACTGATAGGCCGCCCACAGCAAGGCCAAAACGACGGCCAGGCATAGCGCGCGAAACCAGTTCGTCTGGTAGTACGCCGGGACAACCGAGAACTCGAACGCATCGCCCTGCTCGTTCCACACCCCGCTGTTGTTGCTCGCGATCACACGAAAGCGGTAATGACGGGGAGGAAGGTTGGTGTATTGCGCCTGGCGGTCGTTGACCACTTCTTTCCAGTCCCGATCCTGGCCCTCCAGCATGTACTTGAAATGAATCTTCTCCGGCGCAACAAGGCTCAGAGCGGTATAGTCGATTTGCAGATCGCGAGTTCGCGGCGGCAGACGTAAGTTCGAAACTCGCCTGCCCGGTAAATTCTGCCAATACATTTTGTTGTCGGCGGCAATTTGGTCGATATGCACTGGCGGCGGGACTTTGTTGAAAGGGAGATGATGGGGATCGATGACCTGGACGCCTTCTCCCGTAATGAACCACAGTCTCCCATCTGTGGACTTCGCCACGGGTGGATTGTAGTAGGCAGGCGAATTCGAGCGGAGCGTGACACCGTCGGTCGCATCCCAAACTGTCGTTTCTACCCTATGCTTCGGATCGGCGATCCATGTGTCCACTTCGCTCCGTGCGATCCGCACCAGCCCGCAGGCCGTGTACAACCATAACGAACGATCGTCGTCCTCAATCGACCAGTGAATCGTGTCGCACGGCAAACCGTTCTTCGTGGTGAGTGTAGCGATGCGGCCGTCCTTGATGCGGCTGAGTCCGCCGCCCTCCTGGATTGCAGCCCACAGCGCCCCATCGCGATCAAGTTGAATACCGCCGACCGGCCCCTTACCCAGTCCATCAGCGGCTGTGTACGAGGCGCGAATCTGACCATCCTTGAAATACAAGACGCCCCCGTCAAGCCAGAATGCAAGCCAAACACCTCCTCGCTTATGATCGAAAAGTACAACCTTAGCTTGTTGCTGACGTCCCAGCGCTGACCAGGGGAAATTGTCGACCAAGCGCCCATCCCGTATGTGCGACAACGCCCGATTTCCGGAAAGCCAGAGATTGCCGGTGTTGTCGCCGGTGATGGAATACACTTCTGCGCTAGGTATCGCGGCATTTGCGGCAATAAACTTGCCGTCATTGAAATACGACAGTCCGTGCCCCTTGAAGGTGGCCCAGATTCGCCCGCGGTAGTCCTGGAACAGAGATCCTACAGCATCATCCGGCAGTCCATTCCCCTTGTGGAAGATCGTGGTTTGTCCATTTTTCCATCTGGTCAGACCATCTTGAGTCCCTACCCAAATATTCCCATCCGTGCGCGCGAGCAGAGACATCGCGACATCGCTCGACAAACCTTCTTTCTTAGAAATTGTAGTGACGGGCAGCTGTCGAAACCGGTCGAGGCCCCGCGAGCTGGCGAACCAAACGTTGCCTTCATGATCCTCGAACAGACTGCAACTGATGTCCCCTGACAGCCCATCCGACTTCGTAAATACGTCTGTCCTGCCGTTGTGTATATGAATAAGCCCCCGGTCGTGGGTTCCGATCCAGAGACCTCCATCCCGGTCCCGGAGCAGTTTGTTGGAATTGATGTCGCGGTCCGGTAGCAGCGCATTCCGATTCGTGGCACTCTGAATAGGATACGGTTCGAGTTTGTCCGAAACCATCTGCTTGAGTCCTGCCCCACTGATGCCAAATATTAGTCGGCCCTCCGGAGAGTTCGTCATGTCACCAATTCGAGCTCCTGGGGTCGCGTACCGCTTGGGAGGCCCGGGTTTCCATCGCCACAGCCCAGTTTCGGCCCCGACCCAGAGAGTGCCGGAGCTGTCCTTACCCAAACTCCAAACGAATGAGCCGAACGCGCCATCGTCCCCGTAGCATTGCGCGTGGCCGCTTCGTATCGCGCATAGTCGGCCCGCGCGTGTGGGGGGTGAGTCGAACAGTGTGCCGACCCACACCGTTCCCTCGCTGTCTTCCAGCAGCGACGTTACAAACGCTTTTTCAAGCTCGGAATAGTGGGTCAGTTTGCTGCCATCCCAGCTTACAAGGCCGGCAAACGTGCCGATCCAAAGAGTTCCGTCCCGCGTCACGAGCAGGGCATAAGGCTTGTCGTAAAAATGCTGACCTGCAGGTGGCTGCCAGTGGACCGCGTGAACGCCATCGAAGCGAAACAAGCCGAATTCGCTGCCCAGCCAGAGATACCCATCGGGGGTTTGAGCCATCGCGAAGATCGCGCTGACGGAGAAGCCGTCCCGGGTGGTCCACGCGGTATGCGCGTACTGGCTGATATTCAGCGATGGGTCCAGCGCCAGAACGGGACGAGACCCGAGCAGTAAGAGCGTGCCAATCGCAATGAGCGCCCGCGCAACTTTCATTCGCCATTCCGCCCTTTGTTCATTTTACTACGCCGACAGCGAAAGCCCGCTGTTTCCGCACGAGCGCAACTGTGATCCCAACTCTCCTGGGTCCGTAGTCATCTGGATGCCCGTGTTAGCACTAATTGAGCAGTAATTTTTGGAAGACCGCCTGTCTGGGCCTTATGCCTCTTTGTTGGCCTTGGTGAGCTCTTTCATGGCTTGGGACAACCACTTTTGCAGCGTGGGCAAAAAGTGAGGCTTCACGTCGTGAAAGGATAATCCGTTGCCCTGATTCGCCTGGGAATAGACGACCGTTGCGGGTGCCTCAAGGAAATCCGTCTCGGTAAAAATCTTGATGACTATGTGGGTTCCGCACGGCAGGGCGTTTGTCATGCGCACATAACAGCCGTATAGACTGAGGTCACTGGTATAAACCGTCGTCTTTGTTTCAGAGCCCTCCTCGGTAATCTCGGCATAGGCGACAAAGGGAAACCTGGGTACACGACGACGATCCTTGGGATTGTTGTCCCTTTGCGAGGATTCGGTCAACTTGCCCCCCGGCGCTTCCCCAAGAGGATGCGGAAAAAGTCGGAATGGGAGTCCTCAGAGGCTAAAGCCTGATTGAACGCCAAGCACTTATGTTGCGGCTGAAGCCGCGACCCACAAGGCTCACAGAGTTTTTCAGCGACCAGCTAAGGATTCCTAGGCTCGAGGACCTGCATTCGGCGATCAATCACAGACGCTAGGGTCCCCTGTCAGTGGGCGGAATTATATACCTGTAATGGCCCTCGGCAAGGCGGATGCATTGTACTGGCAGCGCTCGAGTAACCCATCCGTGCAAGGAGGCGCTGACAAGAGCAGATTCCTCGGCCGCCGCGGCGGACGACGGATGACACCGCAGAACATGGCGCCATATTAGGCGGGCTTCGCTAGACGCTGCTGGGAGATTGAGGGCGCCAGGCGTTGAGGGCTTCAAGCGTGCGTTCGCAAATGGCTTCGGGCGAGCCCGTTGCCGATACCGGAAGCAGGAGGCCCAGCCGCTGATAGAATTCGACCACCGGCGCGGTGCTGCGCTCGTAAGCTTCCAGGCGCACCTTAATGGATTCGGGGCGGTCATCTTCGCGCTGGTAGAGTCCGCCGCCGCAGCGATCGCAGATGCCCTCGGCCTTCGGCGGGCGCTCGGTGAGGTGGAAGACCGCCTTGCACTTCTCGCAGGTGCGGCGTCCGCTCAGGCGCGCGACGATCTCGTTAACGGGAAGTTCGTAGTTGACCACAGCCGTCAGCGTGAGTCCTTCGCGTTCCATCAGCTCCATGAGCAATGACGCCTGTGCCACCGTGCGGGGAAATCCGTCGAGCAGGAAGCCGCCGCCACAGCGAAGACAGCCGCTCCGTTCGCGGACCATTTCCCAGACTGTCGTATCGGGCACCAGCTCCCCGCGGCGCATGTAGTCGAGCGCGGACTTCATAGCGGGACTCAACGCGCACTCGCTCTGCCTCGCCGCCGCACGGAAGACGTCGCCCGTCGAGAGGTGGCAGGCCCGCAACCGCTGATGTAGCAGGTCTGCTTGGGTTCCTTTGCCGACCCCAGGAGCTCCTAAGAGGATGAGCCGGCTGGGGTTCGGGGAAGGTTCCGGCAGAGGTACACATTGCGCCGAGGGCCCTTGCAACCAAGCCGCACGATCACTTTTGTTTAGGTCAGCCATGTGTACCCGTTTACGGGACGCGAGCAGGGTTTGCAGTGATAGGAATCACAGGTGCAAAGCAGAAACACGGTGCGTCCGTTTGCCCAGAGCCAGAGCGGGTGGCAAGCACAAGATCCGTATGGGCATTTTGCGACGTTAGGACCGGGTAGCATGGTAGGCCAACGCGTGCTCATGATTCCTTTCGCTCGCTCGTGAGCGTAGACTGTATTTGTGGGAGGTCACTATGGACAAACCACGCCACCCTCAAGTGATTCGCCCCTGGAAGATTGAGCCGTTGCACAAATGGAAGTTCCAGGCCCCGGCGAAATCCGATCCCCGCCACCCGCACGAGGGCAAGTCGCGCCCCCACTCGTTTCGCTTCAAAGTACCGGGGTCTTAATTCTCACTCAGTCCGCAGCCGATTGTTTTCCAACAGCATCTCTGCAAAGGATAAGGGGCGAACCCGCATTCCGGGTCCGCCCCTTGCTGTGCTCTCGCCAGGTTCGTTTCGTGAATCAATAAATCAAGGTGAGGAGGGATCCGGCCGGCGCTTCAAAGTTGGCCGGTCGTCATCGGAGCTGTTCGGGTCGCCCTGCCCTTGACCTGTCTTATTCTTATCGGTTTGCTCGGTCTTGGTGCGGAGCGTCGGTTTGTTCGGCCCCTGCTGCACTTTGCGGGCAAACATAACGTTGCGCAGCCGCGCTTTCACCTGATCAAATTCGGAAGTGGTAACGATATATTCGTCCTTCTCAGGAAGGAGGCGGGCGATTTCCTTTTGCGCATCCGCAATGCGCTCCGGCGTCGGCGGATGGGTTGAGAATACTTTCGGGATGGTTCCCGGACGGCGCTTTTCGTCGGCCTGAATCCGTTCAAAGAAGGTAACGTAGGAGTTCGGATCGTACCCGGCCTTGTACATGTACTGCAGCCCGAGGAAGTCCGCTTCGCGCTCCGCGTCGCGCGAGAACTTCAGGAAGGTCAGCGGAATGGCGAGGTTCATGCCTTCGTAAATCCCGTAGCCTGCCCAGCCATAGGGCACGAAGATCATGGCCGCCATGGCGCCGATTTGCATGATATCCGCCTTCGTGGCTTGCTTGGTGCCGTGTCGTGCAATCACGTGGGAGATTTCATGCGCCATCACGCCGGCGAGTTCCGATTCTTCCTGGGCCCGCAGGATCAGGCCGCTGTTCACATAGAAGAATCCGCCCGGCAGAGCAAACGCATTGACTTCGTCAGAATCAATCACCTTGATGGTGAATGGCACGCGGGCGTCGGAGTTGCGCACCAGGTTTTGCCCCACGCGATTTACGTACTCGGTGACCACCGGGTCGTCGATCATCTTGGAACTGCGCTCGACCTCTTGGGCCAACTGCTTGCCCAGCGCAATCTCACGCTCAAGCGAATAAAAATTCACGCCCTTGCCTGGATTTCGGTTTCCAATAGCATCGACATCTTCTTCCGCGTTTTTCGGATGGACCGTCTTCTGCTGCGGGACGGGCTGATCGGAGCCCGGCTGCCCGGAATTGCTGGTCTTGGGGGCGGGCTGAGTGTTGCTCTGATCCGTGCAAGCCTGCCCGTTTGTCGTGGACTGCGGGTTTTGCGTTGTGGACGGAGTCGAGCTAGTTTGCGATGTCTGGCCATTCTGGGTCTGCCCACAGGGGTTTTGCGTTTGTGCTTGCGTCGTTTGGCTAGTGCTGGGAGGCGGTGGTGTCTGGTTCTGCGCGGCAAGGATCGGCCAGGCGATCAGGCTCGCCGCAAAAACCAAGCCGATGCCTATCTGCTTTGGTGTCCGCATGAATCCACCTCCCCCGCCTATTTCGCAGTATACACCCGTCCCCCGTCGCAAACCTCTCTCCTGAATTTTAAGATGTAGGGCGCCAAGCGAAGGTTTCCTCAGCGGAGGCGGGTTAACGCCTGGCGCCCCAGGGGGCAACTGGAGCACACCCAACAGTTGACACTTGTGCTCGGGCTATCTACATTCAAAGGCATCAATGACCGTCAAGCGAATTCAGATTGGCCAGCTTTGGAAGCAACTAAACACCGGAGAAACATACCTGGTCACACGTGTTTACACGGAAGCCCTCAGCACCATTGTGGTGCTGCGAAAATCGGGCGCGGAGGACCAGAGCCAACTGCGTGTGAAAGTCGAGCGTACCGCGGCAGGCCCAAATATTCCTGGTTTCGCTCCCGCCATGGAAGACGATTCGCTTTAGTCCCGGCCCACGGCTCAAATCGACCGCACGGGCAGGGCGACAATATCCTCGACCGCCATCAGTTCCTTCTGCAGGAAGGGCTCACCGTAGGTGACCCCAATCTTCTGGCCGTAGTAGCGGGCCAGCAGGTCCATTTTGGGATCGAGTTCATCGATGGCCAGGTAGACCCTTTGTTTTCTTTCGCTTCGGGCAGGGCGAAATTGCGAGCGGAAGGCCAGGATAGCGCGGCGGCGGGTCTCGTACTGTTCCGTGACATCGACAATAAAGCTGGGCGACATACCCTCGAACGAGGTGGCATACAGGACCTTGAACGGCCGGTAAGGCTCGCCCTCGAGCGGCAACTGCTTTAGCCCTGCCAGGAAACATCCCTCGTAGCCGAGCGTTGAGGCATGGTAGTGGTCCGGATGGCGCGCCTCCCAGTAGGGAAGAATCACCGTCCGCGGGCGCAACATGCGGATGACTTTCGCCAGACTGAGCTTGTGCTCGCGCGTGGGCTGCACGTCCGAATCCGGCACGCCGAGCGTTCCTCGCCAGCTCGCCTTGAGAAGTTTTGCGGCCGTCGCGGCTTCTTTCGCGCGAGTCTTGGGAGTCCCCCGCGTGCCCATTTCGCCTTCCGTCAAGTCGAGGATGCCGGTTTTGTACCCTTTTTCGGCCATCTTCAGCAGCGTGCCCCCGCAGGTGAGTTCCACGTCATCGGGGTGCGCGGCGATTGCCAAAACATCGAGTCTCATGGATGCTCCTTGGAGCAGTCGAACCTTGCCAGTGTTCGGTTTCAACGAATGCGCAGGCAATTTTAGATTCTTTCTTCTCTTACTTCCTACGGAAAACTTACAACTGAGAACTTCGCGTGTGCTACCTTTGCGCCATGGCTGAGGAAAAGAAGCTGCACGGCCGCGTCGCCCTGGTTACCGGAGCAGGCAAGCGTTTGGGACGCGTAATTGCCCTACGGTTGGCAGAAGAAGGCGCCGATGTCGCCGTGCATTACGGGAAGTCGGCCGCGGAAGCCGGGGAAGTGGTGGCCGAAATCGAAGAAATGGGGCGCCGAGCGGCTGCATTTCCTGCGGAACTCACCGACATCGCGGCGATTCACAAACTTGTAGCCAACGTTGTCGCGCACTTCGGGCACTTGGACATTCTGGTGAACAGCGCGGCAAATTTCCTGGAAACAAAATTTGCGGAAACAACCGAAACGATTTGGAACGCCTCCCTGAATACCAATCTCCGGGCGCCCTTCTTTTGCGCGCAGGCTGCGGCGCCTCACCTTGCCAAATCGGGCCGCGGCGTGATCGTCAATTTTGCGGATGTTGGCGGCTTGCTCGGCTGGCGGGAATTTCTTCCGCACTCCATTTCCAAGGCTGGCGTGATTCTGATGACCCGCGTGCTGGCCAAGGAGCTTGCGCCCAACGTGCGCGTGAACGCCATTGCGCCCGGCACAATCACCATGCCTGGCGATCCGCCGGAATGGCGGGAGGATTACATCCGTCGAGCGCCGCTAAAGCGTTCCGGCCGGCCGGACGAAGTAGCGGATGCAGTGATGTTTCTCATCAGCGCCGAGTTCGTGACCGGCCACGTGCTGGTCCTCGACGGCGGCCGAACCCTTTAGAGAGCTCCTGAAAAAGTTGGCCGACTGTCATTTCGGGGAATCTCTCTCTGATTGAAAATCACCGGGGCGGCTGAGAACTATCTGTGGTAGTTGGTGAAGCGGGTGGGGAAGCCGAAGCGTCCTTCGCAACGCCGAAAGCTTCGCGCTTCAGGTGGACATCGCCATCGACGAGCGCGGTGAATTCCGCGCCTTGCGGGACAGTGGCGTCTTTCCCGGAACCCAGTGGTACGACGGAGCTCGAAGAAGAATTGGCCGCGCCTGAGGTTTCGTGGAAGCAGCGCACGGGCGCTTGCTCGTTGTCGGCAAGGCGAATAGAGTTAATGTTGAAGGCAAGCTTGCCGTCCCGGCCAAAGTGTTTTTTCGGCTCGGCGACCACAACGCTCCCGGTGGCCATGGAGCCCTTCGTTATAACAACAACGCCGTCGACGAGAACATCCCCCAGGACTTCGAATTCGAGAGTATCGCCAGCGTGGGCGTTCGCGGACGAGACCGCCTTGAGAATCCGCACGCGAACTGGCGTGTCTTTCACGAGGGCAAAAGGAGGAGCAGTGTGGACTGTCGAAGGGGGCGGAGCTTGCGGACGCGCGTCGTACGGAGTTCGTTCTCGTGAGATGGGCGGAGCGGCCGGCTGCGGAACGCCGGAGCCGGGTTGGTCTTTCAACACGACGAGGTTGCTGAGCGGAACGTAGCCCGTGTCCCCTTTCGAGGTGCGCACGGCAAAGTACGTCTCGTAGCGGCCCGTGATTTGGACGACTTCGTTGCACTGCAGCGTTGTGCGAACATCCATTGTGGCTGTGGAGCTGTATAGATAAATGTAGCCGTCACTGCGCGGGCATTCGACGCGGCCGGTGCTCTGGGCTCTGNTGACCGTGGAGCTGTATAGATAAATGTAGCCGTCACTGCGCGGGCATTCGACGCGGCCGGTGCTCTGCGCTTTGCAGAGCGGGGAAAAGGAAAAACAAAAAGCTGCGGCTAAAATGAGTGGGAAAGATTTCATGAAGCACCTGTGGTTCGCCGAATACTCCTGAACTCGATTTTCTCATCTCAGCGGGAGGGCGGCGCGTCGAAAAGGCACTATGGCTTAGTACTGTGCATAAAAAGGCATCCCGGGATTGCGGAGACAGGAGATTCGACGGGCGTCCGGGTCTTGCCGAAAATGCGCGATTAAAACAAGAAACCGGGCCATGGGGCTGAAGGGCAACCTACAAAGGGGTAGTGTCCTAATTTAACCCACGAGATTTTCACGGCTCAAGTCGGCGCTCGTCCACACATGGAACACAGGCAGCGTCACTGCGCTTGCGGAATATGGTGCTGTGACACGATGGACTGCACCGCTTCAATGCTCTTCCCGTTATTGTCAATGACCCAGACTCCAGCCAAAAACCGCGTCCAAAACTTGCTCTCAAAGTCTCCAGGAACCGGCTTGGGGTCCCATGTCTTATATGTGTAATACATGGCTCGGTCAGTGAAATCTTGTCCCTTTTTCTGACGAATGTCCCACAATGCTTCCATCCATCTGTGTCCCAGCCATTCAGTACTGTCCAAATTCCGATTGGCTAGGCTCGAAGTGTAGTACACCTCAAAAAGCGTTGCCGTTGTTTCATCTTTCATAAAGTCGGGGCCTATACTCGCACCGCCAAAGGTACCGAACAGCGTGCGGAACACGTAGCTGGCATACACCCTGCGTATCGCATCCACATCGTCCAACGAGTTCTTGGGCAGATAAATGTGCCGCTCATAGATCGAACCGGGCAATGTTCCACCCATCATTTGCACGTCGTGAGGTGAAACACCGATTGGCGGCACTTCCTTTTCGACAGGAAAGCCGAGGTTCTTTAAGTATAGATAGAAGCTGTTGATCGCGCTGATGGTTAGGCGTTTGTGATCTGGGGTGAAGAGCGGAGAATCGGTGAAGATCAATGAAACGTCGGGTGTTGTGCTGCGAGTCGTTCGGGTTGCGGATGTGGTCGCTGGTGCAACGCCGCCACTGGGAAGAATCTTCGAGACTTCCGCGGCGATCTCAGCAGCAGTGGCTGGCTTCGCCTCTGGTTGAGGCTTCGGCACTTTTCTCCACCCTCCCCAAAGTATTGTTGCAAGAACCGCAGAAATGGCGAGCATACCGAGCATTTGAACGAAGCGGCTTGTTCCGCCGAAAGGTCGCACACGGAATACCTGTACCGTCAGTAGGACCCAAACGACGATAAAGACCGACGCCAGGGAAACGCTCTGGACAACAGCACCGGCTAGCAAGCCAATCGCAATTCCGGTCAAGGGGCTATCGACATATCGCCACAATTTCGAAAATCGTGAGGATGTTTCTTCCGAAGCCGTCTGCGTCTGGGAAGTGAGAAACCGCCAGATCGGCACAAGCGGTTCCTTGAACTGGAACCATTTGGTCCCCGGTACTTTAATGGGGTTATGTCTTGCCACTGAGGCCAATGATACGGCGGAGGTAATGTTGGGTAAAGGTGGCACTCCGACAGGCAAATCA
>OCOJ01033610.1_pt1 | contig 19906 bp, 24 predicted proteins | sample 1539251 | NCBI WGS metagenome assembly OCOJ01 (sample SAMN01911457, study PRJEB22624) | soil metagenome | biome: Soil | place: Malaysia | collected 2012-04-30 | depth RA_metagenome m | reverse complement strand
TCGGGCACGGCATCAATTGAGCCGAAGGTGTTCGAGTTCAGGCACGCGTCATGGCTGAACGACTCGACGTTCGCTCTCCTCGAAGACAACGGCGTCGGCTTCTGCATCGCTGACACCGAAGAAATGGAGCCAACCTTGAAAGTGACCGGCGATGTAGCCTACTTCCGGCTAAGGAAAGACTCCTATGACCAAGATTCGATGGACAGGTGGGCGAAGGACATAGAGCACACGGCGAAGAGTTCCACAGAATGCTACGTCTTCCTCAGGCACGACGAAACGGGAGAAAACGCGATTCTCGCCCAAGGCCTCTCTCGTGAGCTGAACGAATAGTCCCACACAATTAATACCACTTGGGACCTCATGGACGCAACGCAATGCCCTTCGTCCTTCCCGCACCGACCATCGCGGCTGACGACATCGCGCTCATCCTGGCCTTCGGCAAGCTTTCGGTGTTGGAGGCGTGCGCCGTGCTTGAGCGTTCGGTGGTGCGGGCTGAAGCTCCCAGCGAGAGGGTCTCCCTTCTCCATGTTGACCACCTCCAGCCCGAGCGCCTTGCCGGCCTCTCGGGAATCCACAAGGCCGCTCCTGTCATCTCGACCCTTGATTCTGCCGACAGCCCACCCCAGGAATTGATCGAACTGATGCTGTCCTACGTCGAAGACAAATCGAACATCTCTGTCAGTGGATACGACATCGGTGAGGACGACTACGACGACCTGGTCAGGTCCATCCTCGACGGGCTGCGAGAAGCAGGCCTGAAGAAGGTCAGGCTCCTGAGGCCGCAGGGGAACGAGCTCCTGGCGGAGAATGTCCTCGCCAGAGAGGCCTTCGACGTACTCGCATTCCCCAGCCACGGCGGCTTCGCCCTCGGCCCGACGGCCTGGGTCCCCGATTCGGCCTCCATGCGCAGGAGAGGGACGTCCAAGCCAGCTCCCCACTCCGATATCGCCCTTTCTCCCCGCCTCGCGAGGACCCTTGTCAACCTGGCAGGGCTCCAAACCGGCCAGTCGCTGCTCGACCCCTTCTGCGGTTCAGGCACCATCCTTACGGAGGCGTACGAAATGTCCATGCGCTGCCTTGGCCTGGATTCGAGGGCCAGCCGCGTCCAGGAAGCCCGCGAGAACCTCCGCTGGTCGGCGGGAGGCATGGCCGAAAGAGGGTATGACGTACGGAAGGGAGACGCGAGGGAGATTCCCCGGATGCTCAGGGGGACAAAGGTGGACGCCATCGTGACCGAACCGCTCCTCCTGCCCAGACTCGACGCAAGGCCGAAGACGTCCACCGCCCAGGCCATGGTCCAGGAGTCGGCCAGGGTCTACAACGACTCCCTCGAATCTATGGCCGAGGTCATCAGCCCGGAGGGGAGAATCGTCGTCGTCGTCCCTGTGGTCCAGACCATGGATGGGGACGAAGTGACCCTGACGCTGGAAGGGAGGAAGCTCGGGCTAAGGCTCTTCCAGCCCGGGCCCGTTGGCTTCGAGTATCCTGTAAGGCTGTCATTCGAAAGCACCCGCTGGGTAAGGCGGGCCGTCTATGTCTTCGAGCCCCGCTCCTGAGACTCGTTCAGCGTCGCGACCGCCTTCCTGAAGACGCCGGACAGAAGGTTGNAGTTGGGCGTCGCTCATCTCCGAGCTAACCGCGACGCGCTTCCCCACCTCGAACAGGTTCCTCGTCTTGTGATTGGGGAGCCTGGCCGCGACGGCCAAGTCTGAGAAGCTCTGAGCGAAGACCTCTCTGGCCTTNTCGCCCCTGCTCCCTCCACGTCCCTCTTTCACCACACGAGGCGAGGTACAGGATTATGGCCGCAGCGTGCCCGATGTTGAGCACTCTGGCGACCTGACCTGTGTCGACAGTGGTGGTCGCATCGCACATCCTGATCTCCTCGTTCGTAAGCCCGGTGGTGTCTCGACCGAACACGAGTGACGAGGTACGAGCGGAGGACAGCAGATCGTGGAGTCTTTTTGGCCCCACGGTCCTGCGGATGACATTCGACTTCTTTGACGCCCTGATGGCTGTGGTCGCCACGAGCAGCTGGTGGTCCTTCCTCACCCTCTGGNTCCTCACCCTCTGGAAATCTGTGACTATGGCTCTGTCGAGGACGTCAGACGCGTGGGAAGCGTAGACTGCGGCCACTGAAAGGTCGACCTTCGGTTCCACAAGGTATAGCTTCTCCACCCCGAAGTTCTGCACCAATCGTGCGATGTGANCCGACGTTCACCGGGCCCTTCGGCTCGACCAGGGTGACGGAGACCCCCTTCGGAAGCACGAGCCTCCTTCCCCTTCGGATGATAAAGGCCTCACTGGGCCCGCGGAACCCGGCAGAGCTCGTGGACCTCTTCAGGTCGAAGTTCGAAGACCCTTCTCCTTCCGTAGGACTGCCCGTGTCCCATCCCAAGCTTCGAGAGCGCGGACCCCACCTGCCTCCGCCGGAGCGAGAAGAGGCGGATTATGTCGGCGGCCTCGCCCTTGGGCACCTGTCGCCTGGGGGTGAACGAAGCGATTACTGAGTTGACTCGCGGCGGAGGCGAGAACGAGTCCCGGCCGATTCTGTCCAGCACTTGGATATCAAACGCAATCTGGGCGAGCGCAGAGATTCCTCTGTAGTCTCTGTCGCCGGCTGGGGCCAGCAGCTTCCTGACGAAATCGGCCTGAAGCACCACCACCGCCCGATTGAATCGCGTTCCGCTCAGCCACTCGACGAAGGTCGACGACTCCGAATAAGGGAGGCTCGACACCAGCACGTCAAATTCAAGGTTCGCGTCAAAGGCGTTCCCGAGGCGCAATTCTGCGCCGCCTCCGCCAAGCGTCTTCAGGGTCTCCTCGTAGTTCGATGCGTCAAGCTCGTAGCCGACCAGGGCCGACCCCTTGCCCACGAGTTCCTTTGTAAGCGCCCCCTTTCCGGTCCCGATCTCCAGAATCCTTTCGGCCGGTTTGATTCTGGCCAGGGCCACCACCCTCCTGACGGCGTCCTCGTCGACGAGGTAGTGCTGCCCGAGCCTCTGCCTTTTCAATCACTTCTTGACGAAGATGCTGACTCGGGAGTCCCCGGCCAGCTCCTCGACTATCCTCTTTGCAATCATCTTTGCGGGCTCCCTCAGCCCCACCCTCTCTTGGACGTCCGCGAAGTCGGTGAAGGGCTGTTTCTCCCTCATGTCCACGATTTCCTTCATGAAGGTCTTCCCTATGCCGGGGATGAGCTCAAGGCCATGCAGCCTCGGCGTAAGCGGCTGCAAGTCGTTGAAGGATGCCACATATTTCGCTTCGTTCTCCCTCACGAGGTTCTCCACCACTGTCGGAAGCGAGGCTTTCGCTTCGGGAGACAGCTCCTCGTAGGTCAACTTCCCCAGCACGCTGACTATCTTCTCCCGTCCTTCCTTGCCTATCTTTGCCTTCTCGCCTATCTCGAAGTCCTGATTCTCCATGGCGAGCAACTCAAGCAGCGTCAGCCTGTCCTCTCCGATCGCCTGGACTATCGGACCCTCCCTGCCCTTAATCGCTACCGACTTCCCTCTTGGCATGAAGTCCAAGACGTAGGCAAACTCCTCGTACTTCTTGTCGGCTGGCATCATATTCCGAAACTGGCACCTCTTGGGACTTGCCTAGTTTGAGGGGGACCTCTCAGTACGGAAGAGAAGCACGAATTCCATCCCCATTCCCCTATTCTGACCTGACTCCGCTATGAGCGTGACTTGCTATTTAATCCTGTGTCGTTNTTCCTACTTTGAATGCAGGATTTTCAGAATCTTCTCTAGAGTCTCGGTGGAAAGCAGCTTTCTCCACCCCGAAGTGAATGTCCTCAGCTCTTCTAACGACTTCGGCATTATGTTGACCAGCTCCACCGCTTCCTCCTCGCTCAGGCCGCAGTCATCCTCGAGCTGTTTCCTCAGCTTCTTGGCAGCGTCCGACTGGGCCTTCGCGAACTTGGTGGTGTAGTCGAGCGTACGCTTCTGAATCTGGTCTGCCTTGTCGACGTCTATCTTCTGCAGGATCTGGTTCGCCTCTGGGATAGTCAGCAGCTTCTTGTTGGGCTTCTCGGACATCAGCTCCCCTCCATCCGCACAATATGCTCCTTTCTGGCGACCAGCTTCTTGACTTTGTTGCCGACGTTGACGTCAACGGTTACCGCCCTCCTCCCTACCTCGGTTACGGTCCCCACCAGGCCGTTGAACCTCCTGTGAGGCATTCCCTTCACCTGGGCGGGGTCGATCTTGATCACGACCTTGTCTTTCGGGGAATACTCTACGAGCAGGCTGCTCAGCCCCTTCTTCGAAGACGACTTCAGAAGGGACCTAGTTCTTCTCCTTGACCCGTGCGATTTCGGCAAATCCGAATTCTCCTATTTCCCTGACTCTACAGATGTCGAAACTGCGGCAACGGACTTCAGTTTTTAAGACTTCCGACACAGATGGTGAAACAAGCTCCCCGCTGACGAACCTCTTGACGGGCAGGCCACCATCCAGTTCGGCGTCTATGAGAAGGGTCCTCATCCGCGCGCTGGCCGACACTCTGTAGACTGTTTTCATTGTGGGCCTGTTGTGGGGTCTCTCGAACCTCACCGTGGCGTTCCTGAACGCCGACCTGAGCGCCGCCAGCCCCTCCGCTCCCACCTTCCTCCTTGCGACGGCTCTGATCTTGGTCTGGAACCTGAAGGCCGGGAGGCGCAGAGGCTTCGATGCCAGGACCCTCGCCGACGCAACCGAGACCAAGCCCCCCCTGAACCTCGCGCCGAACCTCCTGGGAAAGCGCCTCTTCTTTGGGTTCTTCAGTTCGGCCACGAAGGGCCTCCCCGGGGGGAATACGACGCTCTCCTCGTCCTCGCTCCCGATCCAGGTGAACGTCATTTTCTCGCTCCCTGTAAATGACGATAGCTTCCGACGAAGGAGCGACTCCACGCTCGGCCGTACCTCGAACCCCGTGTTCCTGCACCTCTTGCATCCGCCTCCCTGGCAGAACTCGCAGAGTAGTCTGCGCTGAGGTATGCCTGCGGGTTTGGTGTACCTGCCGTAGACGAAGAGGGGTCTGGACATGACCAGGGCGTCTCCGGAGCCGAAGTCAGCGAGGAGGGTGACATCGGGCCGCAGCTTTTCGACCCGCTTCTTCGTGGCCACGGCCACCTGGGTTGAAACCAGCCTCGCCGCCTGCGTCTTGATGGTCTCGTTTCCCTTCAGCTTGAGATTGGACCTCAGCTCGTCTTCCCTCTCCTGAACCCCGTCCGGGACCGAGACCCCCACGGAGAAGGTCCTGAACTCATATGGCCTCGCCCTCCTGACCGCCAGCCCTGCCATGCTGCCAATCTTTTCCATCATCCCGCCACAGACGAAGCATTCCGCTCCCTTGACTACCGTCATCGCGGAGGCTCCCTCCCCCTGACGTTCCACGCACCGCTGGCAGAGCCTGTAGGTCTGCACGGCGGCGGGCACCCTACTGTTCACCCATCCGACGCATCATTTGCCTGAGCTCGCGGCCTTTGCTCGTCTTCACGAGGGTCTTCATCTGTTTGTACCTCGAGAGGAGCTCCCTGACGTCCTTCTCGCTTCGCCCCGAGCCCTTCGCTATCCTCTTGAGCCTCGACGAGTTTATGGTCTCCGGATTGGTTTTCTCCTCCCCGGTCATCGACTGGATGATTGACTTGTAGACCCGGACTCTATCCTCGGCCTTATCCAGCTCCTTGACATCGACCTGCCCCGAAAACCCTGGGATGTGCTCCAGGACCTTCCGCAGGGAGCCGAACTTTTTCATCTGCTCGAACTGGACGAGGAGGTCGTTCATCGTCATCTTCCCGGACATCATCCGCTGGGTCATCTTCTCATCGACGACGACCTCGGCGTCCTTCACCATCTCCATGAGCGCCTTCAGGTCTCCCATGCCTAGGAGGCGGCCGACGAACCTGGTGGGGGCGAACTCCTCGAGGTCGTCTATCCTCTCACCGGTTCCGATGAAGAAGATCTTCGCCCCTGTCGCAGCCGACGCCGCCAGTGCGCCCCCTCCCTTCGCGGCGCCGTCCAGCTTGGTGACTACGATTCCGCCGACCGGAGCCGCCTGATGGAACGCTTGGGCCTGGTTGTAGCACTGCTGGCCGATGGTCCCATCTATGACAAGGACCGTCGCCTCGGGCTTCACTCCGTTCACGACCTCCTTCATTTCCTGGAGGAGCCCTTTCTCCTCCTTGTGCCTCCCTGCCGTGTCTATGATCACAAGGTTCTTCGCGCCCTCGAAGGCCTTCTTCCCCTCCTTCGCTATCTTCACGGAGTCCTTCTCCTTCTCGTCGCTGTACACGTCGACTCCTGACGAGGCTACGAGCGTCTTCAGCTGCGCGACCGCGCCAGGCCTGAACGTGTCCGCTGCCACCACTCCGACCTTGAAACCGCGCTTGGCGTAAAGCCGCGCGAGTTTCGCCGTGGTCGTGGTCTTGCCCGAGCCCTGGACACCGAGCATGACGAGGACATTGGTCCTCTCCTTGCTCATGTGCATCCCTCCCTCCCCGCCGAGGAGCCTTGCCAGCTCCTCGTACAGAATCGACACTATCTGGTCCTTCTTCGTGACCCCGGCGGGGGGCTTCTCCTCCAAGGCCCGGTTCTGGACCCTCTCCGTGATCTCCAGGGCGAGTCGGACGTTGACGTCAGACTGGATAAGCGCCCTCTGCAGGTCGCGGACGAACTCCTTGACTGCCTTCTCGTCGACAACGTTGCTTCCGACGAGCTTCTTGACCGCCGCCTGGAGCCCTTCTCTCAGCGAGTCGAGCATTGAAGCGGCGACCCGGTTCCGTCTATTTAATACCATGAGATGGAACCGCGGCTCAGTGACATGAGACGCGTGTAGGTGCCCTCTTCAGCGGCGGAAAGGATTCGACGTACGCGGCATGGCTAGCCTCGAAGAATGACGAATTGGCTTGCCTGGTCACCCTCTTTCCAGAGTCCGACATGTCGTACATGTTTCACTTTCCGAACCTCCAGTGGACAAGGCTGCAGGCCGAGNGCAATCGGCGTGCCGCAGCTTACGGCGACAACCAAGGGGGTCAAGGAAGAAGAACTCGACGACCTCCACCAGGCCCTCGCCGACGCCAAGTCGAAGTTCGGGCTGGAAGGAGTGTATACGGGCGCGCTGGCGAGCGTCTATCAGAAGACCAGGGTTGAGAGAATCTGCACGGACCTCGAGCTCGCCTGCATATCCCCCCTCTGGAGAGTCGACCCGGAAGCCCACCTCCGTCGCCTTGTAAAAGACAGATTCTCAGTCGTCGTAGTAAGCGTTTCCNGCCCTCGGCCTGGACCAGAACTGGCTGGGGAAGGAGCTGGACCCGAAGGCGATAGGCGAACTTGTGGCCCTCGGAAGGAAGTTCAGGTTTCACATCGGTCTGGAAGGGGGTGAGGGCGAGACACTCGTCCTCGACGCTCCTTTCTTCTCGAGGAGGCTCGAAATCCGTTCTTCGACCAAGCACTGGAGGGGGGACTCGGGCTATCTGGAGATAACGAATGCCGAGCTGGTACCAAAGCGTGGGATTAGATCTGCGGCCTTGTCCCAAGGACCACAGCTATCGTCAGATGTGCCCCGCCCCTGACGATTCCGAAATCAACTGTCTGTCCGGACACGGCGTGTTCCTGTAGCCAGCTAGACAGGGCGTCTCCGTTTGCGATCCTGGTGCCGTTGGCAGAGATTATGATATCTCCCCCGAAGTAATACTGCGAGCCGTCGACGGTCTTCACAGTTGTCCCCGCCTTCAACCCGGCCTGGGCCGCGGGCCCACCCTGTACGACGCTCTCGATTAGGACGCCGTATGTGTAGTTGGTCCCGCTCGCCTGAGCAAGGTCGTAGTTCATGTCGGCCTCGGTTATTCCGATGTAGGGATGAAGTTTGTAGGAGCCTGTGGAGATAAGGTAAGGTAGCTCTTTGACTATGGTGTCGGAGGGTATAGCGAACCCGATGCCTTGGGACCCGCTAACTATGGCTGTGGTTATCCCGACGACCTTGCCCTGGGAGCTCAGCAGCGGGCCTCCGGAGTTGCCCGGGTTGATTGGCGTGCTGATCTGAATCACGTCAGCTATGGAGAAGTTGCCCGAAGTCGAGTCCTGCAGCGTCCTTCCAAGTTGGCTCACCAACCCCTCCGTCAAAGACCCCGACAGGCCGTAGGGGTTCCCTATGGCGACCACCGGCTGGCCCACCCTCAGGGCCGATGACGAGGCAAACGTCAGAGGGTGGAACTCGCTGGACGGAGCTCCTGATACCGTAAGAACCGCAAGGTCGCTGTAGGGGTCGGACCCAGCGACCGTCCCCCTGAACGCGTTCCCGTCCTGGAAGGTCACTGAAATGTTGACGTCGTTCTGCACGACGTGATAATTCGAGACGACATAGTATGAGCCTCCCTGCTGTATGACGAATCCTGACCCCTCGACCAGCTGGTAGGTGGTCCCAAAGAAGGAGGTGGTCTTCTGCAGGCCTTGGAGTGTGACGACGCTCATGTTGGCGTAGTCGTAGATCAGCGTTGTGTTGATGACAGTGGAGTTGCTTGTCGGGACGCCGGGAGTTGACGAGCTGGTTGCGGCGAGCTCCTGGAGGAGTGTGGACCTCTGCTGCTGGAGAGACGTGATCGAGTTGTCGAGAGAGCTTATGCTCTGATTGGTCTGGGTATATTGAGTGTAGTAGAACACCGCCAAGGACCCCGATACGATTAGGAGCACTATTGCAACAGCCCATAGTGCGCCGAAGCCAGATTTCTTTGGTGCCTGTGGTGAGAGTTCCAATCCGAATCGCTTTTGGAAATCGCCTTCCCTGGCCCTTCTTATCCTTGGCGTACCAGTCCTACGTATCTGAAGTACGAGAAGGTCCTTGCCGGCGTTTCTCTGTGCATCGTTAGTACACAAGGCTAAAATACACAAAACCGATTTTTCAGGTAAATTTGCAGGAAGAGGAGGCCGAGCCCCGAAAAGGATATCCTGGAATCATTCTGGCAGTCCTCCTTCTGGTCGCGTCAGGTCTTACCCTCCCGCTCACTACGTTCGGCGCCTCCGCTGCTTCGGCCGTTCCCCCGCGCGGAACGGCGCCGAGCGTCATTGCCTTCGCGGTCCAGCCGCCCCTTCAGTCCAATGGAAAGGTCCTGATTGACGGTGTATCTCCGACATTCGTGGTGGCACCACCCACGGTCGAAGGCTCGCACCACGTAGACGAGTTCGGATGGTCCAACACGCCGCACCCGACGGTCGCGCCGTCAACGGCGACAGCTATGCGCGGGCCGAATGCCACAGTCGCCTGTGCCTTCTTCCATGCGCAGAAGCTGGGCTTCGAGGCAGGGCCATCAGAATCCGGACAGGGGCAGGGCTACGGAATCTGGGCGCCAGGATTTACCGGCGGGGTCCCCCTTCGGGCAGGTTTCGCGGGCGAGGTGATGCTTGTCCCCTCGTCCGCAGTCATGATTTCGTCCGTCACCGCGGCCATCCCCAAAGTCTGGTGGGAGTTCTCCCAGAGGAGGTCGAAATTCGAGATATACGTTGAGATTCTGGAACTCATGAAACGTGGTCCGATGACGCCCTTCGAGGTAGCATTCTATGCAAGGCTCAACCACAAGCGTACCAAAGAGTACACCGAGTTCCTCGCGCAGGCCGGCTACTTGCAGGGGGTGAACGAGGACGGCAAGCTGTTGTATGCGCTTACGGGGGATGGCCTCGGCTTCTTAGATCGCATCCAGTCTCTGCTGGTCGGCCCGGGAATCATCGAAGTCACCAGTGCACCCTATGGCTACCAGCGTGACTTTTGAGCCTCGTGCTCTTCACAAAGACCTATATCGTCAAGTGGCCCTAACTATTTCCGCTCTAGATGAAGGGGTTTNTCGGGAAGAGCCGTCTGAGGCATCGATGAAGAGCCAAACCATCGATAGAGCGACCTTAGCTACACTCAATGCCCGTTTGAGGCCTAGAAGGGTGGCCACATTCTTCTCGCTGACCTACCGAGATATGGCCCCCTTTTCGCTCCTACGGATTCATGACGTAAACGTGTAAATCCAACTGCGAGTAGTCAAGGCTGTAGATGAGAGAAAGATACCAAAGGTGTCCGTCATGCGGGAGGCGGTTCGGTGTGAGAGTTCAGGGCAAGGTATTGGGAAGCATTGAACACGGCTCTGAACGAGTAGTGCACAACGTAGTGACCGGGGCTAGCACTTCAATGTCGGGACACACCATGGTGGGGGGCGACTCGACGGCTGCGGTTCGGGTGCCAATTGAACGCGACACCTTCGAAGTGACATATGCTTGCAGCAAGTGCGGCCATAAGTGGACCGCGACCTCGACCAAAGCAAGGCGCGTCTGACCGGCTTCGTCCAACCCCACCAAAATCACTGGTATCCATCGACAACCTGTATATCATCCCAGCCAGCCAGTTAATGCAACATGGTGAAGGTTGAAAGGAGCGAGTTTCCTGACGCAGTGCGAGCGGCCCCAAAGACGACCAAGGTTCTATATGAGAACGACAAAATCCGTGTGATAGAAGAGAGATTCAGAAAGGGNAGAGAGATTCAGAAAGGGGCAGAGGGTGGCCATGCATTCCCATCCTCCGCATTTCGCATATGCAGTAACTAGGATGAAGTTCAAGTTGACGGGGCCCGACGGCAAGACTGCCATGGTGAACATGAAGAAGGGTGATTGGGGCTCATCTGATGAAATCGATACCCACGCCGTCGAGAACTATCTGCCGGGCATTATATTGGTGGTCGAAATCAAGTAGACTGTTACGCTTCCAACCCTACCAAAATCGCCTGGTTCGTTCGATGTTCCTCTGCAAACCTGTAAGTAAGACAAGGGTTCGGGATTTTTCGACCCAGAATGGCTCTGGGAGAAAAGGTAGGAGAAGAAAAGGGGAAAATTACCGGGATGTCTATCAAGTCCATCGGGCCCGAAGGAAGAACCATCGAACTCAACTTCGTGAGCGAAACCAAGGGCTTCGGCCGTGCCCCCAATGGTAGGAACATGGGAACGCTGACTCTAATTCAGGGGCCGAAGACAAGCACGAGCACGGGGCAGGGGATGGTCGTCACCGAGGACGGGGAAACGCTACCCTGGCATGTCGTCGGCGCCGGCAAGACAGTTGAAGGCAAGCGCAGGTCGATAGGCCTGGTGACTTTCAGCACGTCTTCGCAGAAATACGCTTGGGTGAACGACGGTGTCTTTGTACTGGACGCCGAGTTCAGTGCAGACCTCTCCCAATTCAGCAACACATCTTACGAATGGAAATAGACACCCGCCCCCTTTCTTTCTGGAAGGTGCCAACGTCCAAACCCACCAAAACTGACGGTTCAAATCCGACCTGGCTGCCATGTGAAATACATAGCCACAAGTTCCTACTTCGGCCACCATTATAATCGGTAAGAGTCACGGGAACTGCATGCCTTTGCAGGGTCGTCCCTCGAGTCGGTGGCTCACCGTCGCGCCAGCCATCTTGATGATCGCATCCATCGTCGCTTCGCCCCTGGCGACAGTGCATGCGGCCAGTAACGCCACCGACCCGAGCCTTCCCCTGGTCAAGGTGCTGGTCTCGGCTCCGCCTTCGGGAGACAAGGGACCCGATGACATAGCCCTTCTTTCGACCCCAAGCCTCAACGGCGGTAATCCAGTTGTGTGGACGGCATACCAGAACGGCATACAGGCGAACGGCACGGCCGGCAGCCTTGGAGGACCGACCCAGAGCACCATAGTAGGCTACGACGCTTCAACGGGGGCCCTTGTCAAGACCATCCAAGTAACTGGAAAGAGCGACGGGCTGTCATCAGACCCTGTCACCGGCATGCTGGTCTCTACTCTCAACGAGGATTCTCATTCATCACTAGCCGTCGTCGACCCCTCAACGGGCCAGGCTACCTACTACACCTACAACCCTGACCCTGCTGTCTCGGGGAACGGGGGAACAGATAGCATCGCCATTGTCAATGGCGGAATCTATCTAGCACACTCCAACCCCAACGACGCGACCCAACCTGCCGTCTACCAGGCGGCTTTGGACGACTCCACCCACACAGCCTATCTGACCCCTGTGTATTACGACAACAGCGCTGCCACAAGCATAAACACCGGCGGGCACGTCACTCTGGGTCTGTCCGACCCTGACACGAACTTTGTCATGCCTGCGGGCACTCCGAGCTTCCCAGGCGCCCTTGCCCAAATATCACAAGCCGACGGTCAAATCATCTTCTCCACACCAAGCCTCACAGCCACCCCCAACCTACAAGTCCTCAACGTCACAGACAATAAAGCGGGCAACATTCCGCCGATAGACGGGTTCGCGGTAGCAACGGCTAGCCAAGGAACGCTCTATGTGGTGGACGCCAAGGCAGGAACGATTCAGGCCTTCAACACTACTGGCTGGCCAGTCGGAACCGTCTTTGTGGGCGAGCCCAGCGACAACGCCAACCCGTTGGTGGGTACACTGAACCTGAAGACCGGGATCATAACTCCTTTCAGCAACACCTTCGCGAGCCCGAAGGGCCTCCTGTTCGTGCCCGAGGTGGCAGGAGGGGCCGACGCCGCGGTCACCATCACCGCAACTCAGACGACCACACAGACCGCTACACAGACGACTACCACATCCAACTCCTCGGTTGATGGCGTCCTCTACGGGGCTGTGGCCGTTCTGGCTGTGGCGCTAGTCGCCGTCGGGTACGTGGCCATGCGCAGAAGAGAATAGGGCAAGGAACCCTTCCTTAGAATCGAGGGCAGGACAGCTGGTTCAAATCCGGCTGACCCCTCATGTCAGGCTGGATTGATTGTAAATGATCTAGCGTAAACCATCAATAGAGCACTTATGAGGCATTCAGAATCCCGATCGTTCTTTCGGGAAACAAGATGGAGCGGAGAGCCAGCGCTCTCCGTTCTGCGATGGTCAGGAGGCCAGAGGCGTCTTCGGTCTGACACCGCGCTTGACGACGACGTAGCCAATCAAGCCCAGCGCGACCGCAGCCGCAGCCCCAACCGCAATGAGTCCCACTCCCGTCGAAGCGGGGGCAGGTGCCATGACGAGCGAGTCGCCCACGGCGTTGGCGTAGCCCTGCACCGTCACCACTCCTGTCGGGTCTGAGGTGGACGTTAGAGTGTACTTCTCACTGTTCAAGGTGAAGGAGGCGTTGAAGCTCGACGACCCGGAAATCGTCTTACTGTAAGTAGTCGTGTTGGTGGCCGCGTCGTAGTTCTTGGTCCAGGTGCTAAGAGGCGTGCTCAGCTGCGAGTAGTTCAGCGTTGGTCTGTTCCACCAGCCCCAAGCTGCGGTCTGGAGGAAGCCGGCAGCATAGGCATGGTCACCGAATGAATCTTCCATGGTGGACCCTGCAAGATTGATGTCGATGTTGTGGTTTTCAAGGGGCAGGCTCATCGCACCTCTGATGACGAAGGCGCGCCAGCCGAGGTTCGCTGTCACCGAGCCGTTGACCACACTGAAGACCCCTGAAACCCAGGCGGTGATGTTCGTGCTCTTGTCAATAACGAACTGAGTCGCGCTTCCCTTGGCGGTGTACCCAAAGGCCACTGACATGTTCTTCACTACGATATGGCTGTCCTCGTCGTCGAAGCTTCCCTGCAATTCATGTGCGCCTGAGGTGCCGCCGTCGAAGGAGCCCTTGAGGCTCAGCGACGAGCTGACGTTCCTGAGGAAGCTGGAAACGCTGGAATCTGCCGGGTAGGTGAAAACGATCTTGGTGCTGCTTACGCTGTCAATCTTCGCGAGCCCTGTCTTCGGGTTGAGGTTGACTGCAAGAGTCGAAGCCGAGGCCATGGGTGCAAGTGAAAGTAGCACAATCGCGAGTGCTGTGATGGGTATGATCCTATTCGCCTGTTTCTTCATTAACAGCTCGGGAGCGCCAATCCGAGCATAAACCTACACTTTTGAACGAAACCAAAGCAGGAACAATCGAGTTCGGGCCCTCATGTTGACGAAGATTTTGGGTCTCTAGGATTGCTCTAGCTTCCGCCCTTGACGCGCATTATCTTGTTTTTCCCCATCATCGCCCAATATTCAACTTCCACTCCTGGCGCGACGGCGCCGTTCAGCTCCGCCATTTCCTCGGCCGTCGGCTTGGGCGTCTCGAGAACCTCGAAGGTCGCCAGGTCCATTATCTGAACCGAGTTGTCCATGATCGACGTGACCTGCCCCGACCTTTTGTCTATCATTGGGATGTCGACCCTGGACTCGGCCGGTGAGACGTAGCTCTTCTTCGAACCGGTGAAGAGCGAAATCGCGACGAGCCTGACCTTGGCGCTCCCGTGCTTCCCGGGCTTGAAGTGCTCTCGGCTGACGACTCTGCAGGGCTCTCCGTCTANTTATGATGTAACTTCCTTCCTTCACGCTTCCGAGTTCAGCAGGTCTACTCAATGAATGACTAACCGTGCCTCTCAACGGAAACTAAATAACTCTTGCAAAGTTGTAATGTCTCTGGGCAACAACCGCCCAGGTAGTACAGACATCCACACTCCTTATTCGTGACCTGGCCATCCCTTCACCGCGATGTCCCTCAGCCTAAAGCAGCGTTTGGCGCAGGTTGGCGTCGTTTCCTTCATACTCTGCTTGACCGCCGGTGCCTGGGGGCCATTCCTAGGAGGGTTCTTTCTGCCTGCCTACTTCGCCTGCATGGCTTGGATGCCTCTTTTGGTTATCGCGGCACTCCTTCCAGAGAGCGAGCGGGATTCGTGGGGGAGCATCTGGCCACTTTCGGGGTATGACAACGCCATTGACGCCATCTATACCCGAGGTCCGTGGCGTGTGCGGTACGACGAGCTCGCAGACCAAGAAACCCAGAGAAACGTCACCGACGGACTCGGAAACCTGTTTGCCCAAGACTCCCATAACTAAATAAACGCCGCGCGAATAGACCAACTCGCACGCATTAATGACAACGCGACAGCCGATTGCTCCCCACGTCCTATGAAGGCAAGAATGAATCCTTGAAGGCACCAATACTTGTCTGACCCGGCATACGTCCTCGACTCAACTGCCTTCTATGCAGGAATACCTTACCAGGGAAGTGGTCGCTATTACACCACATATCTGGTTCTGGAGGAAGTCAAGCACCACAATGTCGGTTCGTCTCTTATTCACACCAGGGTGCAGGTCACCGAGCCTTCCCCAGAGTCCCTCAACAGGGTGAAGACCACCGCGGCGAAGACAGGGGACATCGGCGCCCTTTCACAAACCGACCTGTCCCTCCTGGCGCTCAGCCTGGACCTTATGAACGGAGGCGGAGGGGTAAACCTCGTTTCTGACGATTTCGCGGTGCGCAATGTGGCCGAGGTCCTTTCGGTGCCGTTGGCACCGNACTTCCATGAAGGGGGGCGAATGGAAGAACATCACTTGGAAGATTTACTGCAGGGGGTGCGGAAGGACGTACACCAATCCGAAACTCACGGTCTGCCCGGTATGCGGGACCCAACTCGCGCGCAAGGCTTCGAACGGCCGCTGAGAGCCCACAGCGACTAATCTAATAATCGGGAGCGGAGCGTAGGGTCGAGAAAGTGGCCGAGGNGGGGGATTCTACCCAACTCCTAGCGAGTCGTTCTGGAGAGGCTTCCGGACAGGCCTGGTCGCCCTCATCATCTGGTTCATAGTGCGGCTTGGCGGGTTCGCACCCTTTCCACCAGAGTCTGTCCTCGTCTCTTTCTTCTCGATAATCCCGGCATCACTGGAAGAACCGGCGGTCCAGGGGCTTGGGGAGGCGGCCGGCCTCCTCGGACTAGGTATCGCGATTCTGGCCGGCGCAGCCCTGTATGGAATACTCACCATAATCTTCGAGAGATATTTCCTTCCAAGGTTCAGCAGGTTCCACGGAATCTCTGGCCTCGAAACGACACTGCTCTACGGGACGGTACCATGGCTTCTGTTTGGCTTGGTCCTTCTCCCGTTGACCGGGGAGTCCTTCTTCGGGATGGAATCGAACATCGCTTCCCCACCGGTGTCCTCAATCTTCCCCCTGACCACGCTCCTCTTCCAACTCCTCTGGGCCTTGATGCTATGGGGCAGGGTCAGGCCCTCCTCTCCTCCACCTGCCCCGACACCCGGATTGGCCTCGGAGACTCGAACCATGACGAGAAGAACATTCATCGAACGTGGCCTAATCTATGCAGGAGTGGTAGTCTTGGCGCTCGCCAGCATCGGTTCTGCCGTGGGGGCGCTAACATCTGAAGGCAGCCTCGTCGCGGAAGGGTCTCCGGTCATTCTCCCCGGTACCCCGATACATACCGCGGGGGCCCCGGCAATCTTCAGCGACCCTCGGCTCGCGGCCCTTGTNCGATTCCGAGGTGACCAACAACGACTCGTTCTACCGCGTCGCCATCGATGTCTTCGACCCCAACGTAGCCGCCTCGGAATGGTCGCTTGCGCTGACGGGCCTCGCCGCAACGTCGAAGACCTACTCGCTGTCTGACCTCTTGAAACTCCCTAGGTATCTGCAGTATAGCACCTTCATCTGCGTGAGCAACTTCGTCAACGGCGGCCTGATCAGCAATGCCCAGTGGGGAGGGGTCAGGCTGGCAGACCTGTTCGCTGACGCCGGAGGCGTCCCATCCGGAGCCACCTACGTCGTGTTCCACTCAGTCGATGGGTACACGGTAGGGGTTCCAATCGCCAAGGCCCTAGAACCGGAAAGCATGCTCGCGTACGAGATGAACGGATTCCCTCTCCCCCAGAGGCACGGGTGGCCCCTGAGAGCGGTCATNCCCAGGGCTGTATGGCATGATGAGCGCAAAGTGGGTCCGCATGGTCGAGTTCAGCGACTCTGTCTATCTGGGCTACTGGCAGACGAGGGGGTGGAGTAACGACGCAACCGTCCAGACGGCCTCGTTCATCAGGATTCCTCAGGACGGCGCATCCGTCAGCCTCTCCAAGAACGGCGGGAGCGTGATGATAGGCGGCGTCGCCTTTGCAGGGGACCGTGGGATTTCAAAGGTGGAGGTCAGCTTCGACGGAGGGAAGACCTGGGGGCAGGCGACGCTGAAGCCTCCGNGCCTCGAAGTTGTCATGGGTTCTGTGGGCCTACGAATGGACCCCGCAGGGCGTCGGCCAGTACATCATCTACGTGAGGGCGACTGATGGGGCCGACCAATTGCAGACATCGGACGTCTCCGATTCCTTCCCCTCGGGGGCGACCGGGTACGTCATGTCTTCGGTGAACGTGGTCTCCTGAGCCCCAGGACGAGCATCACCAGCCCGACCAGCGCAACCACGCCGCCGACGTAGATGTAGGTCGGGTCGNCCCGTCATGTAGCTTCCTCCAACGTAGCCTGCACCCTGACCTGCCATCACGACTCCGGCCAGAACGAACAGCACTCCGACGACGATGAGAACGACGCTTCGAGAGTTCGTGACTCGGAATCGTCAAAGCTTCGATTTAAAACTGCCCCAACGCCCCTAGCTGTTCGGTTGCCAAACCTGGGGCTTGCTCTGGCAGTGGTCGGGGTCGTCTTTGGCACATTCATGCTGGGGTCCGCATTGGTCGGCGCCGGNTTGGGAGCCCACTTCGAAGAGGAAGGTCAGGAAGATGCTCGAGATGAGCGGCGCGGGGCCGTCTGACGTGGTCTATGACCTCGGCTCCGGCGACGGGAGAATAATCCTAGAAGCAGCTAGAACCTTCCGTGCCAGAGCTGTCGGGATCGAGGCGGACCCGGTAAGGTTCCTCTTCTCCAAGCTTGCAGTTTTCCTGCTTGGCGCCAAGGACCGGGTAAATGTCGTCTGGGGGAACTTCTTTCACATCGACCTGAGGGAGGCTACCATAGTGACAGTCTTCCTTTCCCAGGGAACGAACAGGAGGCTCAGATCTAAGTTGATGTCCGAGTTGAAACCTGGGACTCGGGTCGTTTCATACGTCTGGACCTTCGAGGACTGGATACCCGCATCCAGGGACGATGGCAACAAACTCTCGCTATACGTGGTTCCCGAACAGACTCGATCTATAGGAGCACGTGCCGGGGCGCCAGCACAGGCCTCGATTTCGGGAGGGTGAAGGTCATTGGGCTCCCGAACGACGGGATACCCGACATAACGTTCAGGCTATGGCAGTTCGCCGAAAAACAACGACTGCTTTGGGTGAGGCCGGACTGGGTCTGGTCTAGAACAATCCTCTGGCGAATCGTAGACATTGAAAGGCAGTATCGCCAGCGTTACTTAGGCAGTCAGGAATCACTACTACGTTTAAATACCTAATCTACATACAATGGTTGTATAGTGAGATAGAAATGAGATACCCCAGGACATCGGCTTTGCAGGTTTCGGACAGGTGCCCCCAGTGCGGCAAGAGGACACTGATCGAGGACGTTAACAGCGGTGAGCTTACTTGCAGCAACTGTGGCTTCGTGGTCACGGAAAACGCCGTCGACCAGGGGCCAGAATGGCGTTCATTCAGCGACGAGAAGGGAGAGGACAGGGCGAGGGCGGGCGCGCCGACCTCGATTACCTACAGGGACATGGGCCTCTCGACGATGATCGGCAGCTCGAACAGAGACGCCTCCGGACGCTCCTTCGACTCGCCCATGCGCAACACCATCGACAGACTGAGGAAGTGGGACAACCGCTCTCCCGCCTTCGGATCTCAAGAGAAGAACCTCAGCGTGGCGCTCCGCGAACTCGACAAGATGGCCGACAAGCTCGGCGTATCCCAGGCCGTGAAGGAACGCGCAGCCTACATCTACAGGAAGGCGCTCGAGAGGGGCCTTCTGAGGGGACGCTCCATCATCGGCATATCTGCCGCCTCACTCTATGCGGCCATGCGCGACACAGAGACGCCAAGGACGCTCAAGGACATAGCCGCGGTCGAGAACCTCAGCAAAAAGGCGGTCGCGAGGGACTACAGAATCCTGCTCAGAGAGATGGACCTNGACCATGCCCGTCGCTGACGCGGCCCGCAACGTCAACAGGATCGCATCCAGGGTCGGACTGTCCGAGAAGGTAGCCCGCAAGGCCATCGAGATCGTCAGGATAACCGAGGAGAAGGAGATCTCAGCAGGCAAGTCGCCCATGGGCCTGGCAGCGGCAGCACTGTATCTGGCTGGCGTCATTGAAGGTGAGGTCAAGACCCANGAAGGAGATTGCAGAAGCAGCGGGAGTGACGGAAGTCACTGTCCGCAACAGGTACAAGGGGCTCCGGGCCGACCTCGGCCGGCAGCTCGGGCTTGAGACCGAGCCTCAAATAGTCGCACAGTAGCCGACCGCATCTATGCGGTTCTACATCGTCGACGTCTTCGCCGAGTCGCGCCTCGCGGGAAACCAACTAGCAGTCTTCCGAGACTGCGCCGACCTGAGTACTGAGGAGATGCAGGCCATCGCCAGGGAGATGCACTTCTCTGAGACCACATTCATCACTTCCGAGTCTCCTCGCGACGGCGGCTACGATGTCAGGGTATTCACCCCAGCCTACGAACTGCCCTTCGCTGGTCATCCAACCTTGGGGACGGCGTACATCGTCCAATCCCAGATCATAGGCAGGCCCGTCGAAAAGGTCGCCCTCAACATGAAGGTTGGGCAGATCCCTGTCACCTTCTCGTACTTGGAAGGGTCCCCCGACGTGCTCTGGATGAAGCAAAGGAAACCCACATTCGGCAAATCCTTCGAGAGGGGAAGGCTGGCCAAAGTCCTTGGCCTGGGCATATCGGACATCGACCCGAGGTTCCCAGTCAGGCTTGTGTCCACGGGGGTCCCATTCGTAATCGTTCCGCTCAGAGGGCTGAAAGCGATTAAGAGGATCAAGACCGATCAGGGGCTGCTGGCCCAACTCCTCAGAGAGACGAAGTCTACGGTGCTGCTCGCATTCAGCCCGGAGACATATTCGAAGGCCAACCAACTGAACGTCCGTGTCCTCGGCCTTGTAACAAACATCCCTGAAGACCCAGCGACGGGCTCAGGGAACGGGTGCCTCGCCGCCTACCTCGTCAAAGAGAGATACTTCGGCAAGGACGAG
>OCOJ01054190.1_pt1 | contig 19925 bp, 18 predicted proteins | sample 1539251 | NCBI WGS metagenome assembly OCOJ01 (sample SAMN01911457, study PRJEB22624) | soil metagenome | biome: Soil | place: Malaysia | collected 2012-04-30 | depth RA_metagenome m | reverse complement strand
TGGAAGGATTGCTGTGAGAAGGAGGCAAAGGCGAAGAGGAGAGAATGTGGTTGCAGACGTTGGGGATGGAATCACCATCAAAGGGGTTAATGCCGGTTAGCATTTCATACAAGACAACGCCAAGGGAGAAAAGATCTGAGCGGGCATCCTGCGCGCGGCCAAGAATCTGTTCAGGACACCAGTAGGCAGGAGTGCCGCGGATAGCGAAATCCGCGCCCTGATGGCTGGCCAGCCGGGCCATGCCGAAGTCCGTGAGTTTTACGCGATTGTCATTGGTGATGAGAATGTTGGCGGGCTTGACGTCGCCATGAATGACGGCGCGGCGATGAGCGACGGAGAGCGCGACGGCAACGTGGGCGGCCCATTCACAGGCCGAGGGAAAAGGAATGCTGCCCTTGGCAATGATTTTTTCGAGAGCCTGACCTTCGACCAACTCCATAACGAGAAAGGGCGTTTGCGTGGATTCTTCGATGCCCATGTCGTGGATGGTGATGACGGAAGGATGAGAGAGTTTTCCCACGACGCGGGCTTCGCGGAGGAAGCGATTGCGCGCTTCCCCGCGGGCGAGTTGCGGAGAGAAGAGTTTGATAGCGACAAAGCGGTCAATGAGCGGATCGTGAGCGCGGACGACACGGCTGTGGGCGCCAGTGCCGAGAGTTTCGAGAACTTGGTAGCGACCGACTTGCACTGTGACGATCTCCTCAGAGCGCCGGGAGAAATGGCGCTATGAGAACAAGGATAAAAGGAGAGCGTCTGTGAGGGAATGGCGCGGGAGTCACGTTGCGAGGAGTACGGAGGTACTGGGAGGGGAGGTGGAGAGTGCGTCTCACGCAAATGAAAGACAATACATGTGTTAGTGGGAGTAAAAGCCTTGGAGGTGTGCCGCACCTACGGCGCTGGAGATCCTGGGGGGCGGGGTTTCCCAGCCCTTACGGGCTGGGCTAACTTCTGCCGCGCCTCCGGCGCTTTGACACATTTGAAGAAGGCACGGAAAAAGTCGGAAGCGGAGTCGTCAGGGGCTAAAGCCCCAATTAAATGCCAAGCATTTACGTCGCGGCTGAAGCCGCGACCCACAAGGATTGCAGACTTCTTCCGCAACCTGTTAAGCCGCGCCGTCCCGCAGATATGAGTTGCCACACAGACTCTGAAGCCCTGACCCCCTAAACAGAAATGCAATAAACCTACGGGACACGACGCTTGTTAGCGGGCTGGGCGAGGGCGGACTTGAGAATAGGGTCAGATTGAACGCGATCGGGGAGGGAACGAACGAAGGCAGCCATGGAAGGATGCAAGAAGCGCCTAAAGCCGAAGGCAAGCATTTCCGATGTGGCTTGATCGGCAGACCAGCGATCAAAAGCAATGCGGTAGGCGGCGATGAATACGCCCGTGCGGTCCTTACCATATTCGCAGTGAACGAAAATCTTCTGAGGAGGAGATTCGCGGGGCGAGCTGCGTGGAAGTGGGATTGGACAATCCGCCGACGGGAATGGAAACAAAACGAATGCCAAGGGATTCGGCACGGGAACGCTCTTCGTCGCGAGTGTGAGGAGATTCGCTGCGCAGATTGACAATGGTGGTGATGCCGNACGAAAATCTTCTGAGGAGGAGATTCGCGGGGCGAGCTGCGTGGAAGTGGGATTGGAAAATCCGCCGACGGGAATGGAAACAAAACGAATGCCGAGGGATTCGGCACGGGAGTGCTCTTCGTCCCGTGTGTTAGGAGATTCGCTGCGCAGGTCGACAATGGTGGTGATGCCGAGTTTCTTGAGTTCGGAGAGATTCGAAGGATGCGGCTGCGCGCCGCGAAAAAGCTGATCGGAAACTTTTCCGGCGTTGTGAACGCCAGGAATGGAGATTTTTTCAGCGAGGGAAGTGTTGGAGGGAGGAGCAGCAACGGAGGATTGCCAAAATGGAACGGAGAAAGAGAAACAAGGAAAACACAGAGCAAAGAAGAAAATAATTTGCATAGAGAATTGGCAAGAAAGAGTTTAGGAGGAAGAAGAAAGAAGAGAAAGAAGAAAAGGAGAAAGTTTCGCGAGAAACAGCACCACAAGATATGGGCGATTGAGGAAAAAGTTATCTAGATTTTGTGATTTTCTCTTGACACGCACAACGCGGAGATTGATACTGCGAATCCAGATTCGGGGGACGTGGAAGCGCCAGACGGTCCGAGTCGGGGACGCAACTTGGATCGGCTCAACCCACGCAGCTAGCCCGTGATCACCGAAAAACCCAGCGCGAAGTGAAGGCTCCGCGCCGACGTTTGAGTAGGCCCGGAGCAGAGCTGTTCCGCCGCGTGAAACTCACCGGCATAGGGCAGCGCGTTCTTTTTTGGATTTTTTGGTGACAACGGACCGCTTCCACGGAACCAGGATTTCGGCAGGGCAGAGTGGGCTCTGCCCCCTTGCAAAGCAAGGGAGTAAAATTAAAGGGTTCCCCGCTCAGAACATGGGAACCTGGTGCGGGGAGGAAATCAGGATGGCCACGGTGAAATCGGCATTGAATGGCAAAGCGGTGGGGACGACAAGCGGGGCGGAGCGCGCCGGCGCAGGCAAAGGGCTGATGTTCGAGCGATACTTCACCGACGGAAAGATCTCACCTTTCGACAAAGTGGAATGGGAGAAGAGAACAGCCCAGATCGGCAACGAAAAGGGCGTGACGATATTCAAGCAGGAAGGAGTGGAAGTACCAAAGAGCTGGTCGCAGACGGCGACGAACATCGTGGCCAGCAAATATTTCCACGGGAAGCACGGAACGCCGGAGCGGGAAAGCTCGGTACGGCAACTGATCAGCCGTGTGGTGAACACGGTAGTGCGCTGGGGCGAGGAAGGGGGCTATTTCGCGGACAAGGCGTCGCGCGATGCGTTCCGGGACGAGCTAACACACCTGCTTGTGGAACAGAAGATGAGTTTCAATTCGCCGGTGTGGTTCAACGTCGGCGTGCAAGCGAAGCCGCAGTGCTCGGCGTGCTTCATCAACTCGGTGCAGGACAACATGGAATCGATCATGAACCTGACGAAGACCGAGGGGATGCTGTTCAAGTGGGGCTCGGGAACGGGAACGAACTTTTCGACGCTGCGTGGAAGCAAGGAAACGCTCTCGGGTGGGGGCATCGCCTCCGGGCCGGTCAGCTTTATGAAGGGATTCGATGCGTTCGCCGGAGTGATCAAGAGCGGCGGGAAGACGCGGCGGGCGGCGAAGATGGTCATTTTGAACATCGACCATCCGGACATCGTGGAATTCATCGAGTGCAAGGTGAAGGAAGAGCGGAAGGCGCACGTGCTGATCGAGCAGGGGTATGACGCATCGATCGACGGCGAAGCGTATAGCTCGATTTTCTTCCAGAACGCGAATCACTCGGTGCGCGTGACCGACGACTTCATGCGCGCGGTGGAGGAGAACAAGGACTGGTGGACGAAGAACGTCGCGGACGGACAACCGGCGGAAAAGCTGAGCTCGCGCGAACTGCTTTATAAGATTGCGGATTCGACGTGGCGTTGCGGGGATCCGGGGATGCAGTATGACACGACGGTGAACCGCTGGNCACACGTGCAAGAACACGGCGCGAATCAATGCCAGCAATCCGTGCAGCGAGTACATGTTCCTGGACGACACGGCGTGCAACCTGGCATCGCTGAACCTGATGAAGTATTTGAGCCCGAACGGACAGTTCGACGTGGAGGCCTTCAAGCGCGCGGTGGACGTGACGATCACGGCGCAGGAAATCCTGGTGGACAACGCCAGCTACCCTACGGAGAAGATTACGCGGAACTCGCACGACTTCCGGCCACTGGGGCTGGGTTATGCAAACCTGGGCGCGCTGCTGATGTCGATGGCGCTGCCCTACGATTCGGACGAAGGGCGGGATGTGGCGGCTTCGGTGACGGCGCTGATGTGCGGCGAAGCGTACGCGCAGTCGGCGCGTGTGGCAGAGCGGATGGGCGCGTTCCCGGGGTACGAGGTGAACCGCGAAGCGATGCTGGAGGTAATCCGGATGCATCGGAATGCGATGCGTGGCGTGAAGCCGGAGCACGTGGAGGCTGAGCTATACATGGGAGCGCAGGAGGCGTGGGATACCGCGCTGGAACTGGGCGAGAAGTATGGCTACAAGAATTCGCAGGTGACCGTGCTGGCACCGACGGGCACCATCGGGTTCATGATGGACTGCGACACGACGGGCATTGAACCGGACCTGGCATTAGTGAAGCTGAAGAAGCTGGTGGGCGGCGGGGTGATCAAGATCGTGAACAACACCGTGCCGCAAGCGCTGATGAAGCTGGGGTACACGCCGGAGCAAACGAGCGAGATCGTCAGCTACATCGACAAGAACGGGAAGATCGACGGCGGGCCATACTTGAAGGAAGAGCACGTGCCGGTATTCGATTGCTCGCTGGCGACGGCGGGCGGACGCTCGATTGCGTGGCGCGGACACGTGAAGATGATGGCGGCGACGCAGCCATTCCTGTCCGGCGCGATCAGCAAGACGATCAACATGCCGGAAGAATCCACGATCGAAGAAATCATGAATGCGTATATCGAAGCGTGGAAGCTGGGGCTGAAGGCTGTGGCGATTTACCGCGACAATTCGAAGCGCTCGCAGCCGCTGAACGCCGCGGGCAACAAGAAGGAAGAAAAGAAAGGCGAGGGGGTGGTAGAGCCGGTGCAGCGGGAACTCTTCGCGCGGGCACAACGCGAGAAGATGCCGGCGGAACGCACCTCGGTGACGCACAAGTTCAGTGTGGGCGGCCATGAGGGCTACATCACGGTGGGGATGTACGAAGACGGACGGCCAGGGGAGATCTTCATCAAGATGTCCAAGGAAGGCTCGACGCTTTCGGGCGTGATGGACGGGTTGGCGCTGACGATTTCCCTGGGCTTGCAATATGGCGTGCCGTTGAAAGTGTTCGTGGACAAGCTGCTGAATACGCGATTTGAGCCGAGCGGGATCACAGCAAATGCGAATATCCGGTTTGCGACCTCGGTGTTGGACTACATCGCGCGGTGGCTGGGCGGGCGATTCATTTCGACGGACTATCTGAAATTGAACGGCGTGGCCGTAGCGGACAAGGTAAGTTTCGCGGGAGGTGTGGCAGGCGGCCCGGCGGGCACGTCAGCGCCTGGGCAGACGAACGTCCCCGGGAGTTCTTCACCACGCGATGTGTATGAGGGAGCACCGACCTGCTCGGAGTGCGGCATGCTGATGGTGCCGAACGGCGCGTGCTACAAGTGCGAGAATTGCGGGAATACGAGCGGGTGCAGTTGATGCGGAAGAGGAAGGAGGAGAAGACGCGATGAGCGCACTTCCAACTGGATCCGCACTGGCTGCAAAACAGGCGTCGAAACAACCGAAAGCACGAGGGTTTCTACATATCGTGCGGCACGGGTCGGGGCTGAGCGCCTTCTACATCGTCACCTATCACCGGCTGGACCGCAGCGGTTCGCGCCCGAGGGCGATGCTGGCCGAAGGAGCGCAGGCGCTGATTGATTTGCTCGAGAAGGTCGGCGTGGATTTCCGGCTGCGGGAAGTGCGGGGAGCGCTGGAAGACATCCTGAGGCTGGGGTCGGCGAACATCCCCGACTTGTGGCTGAGCGACGAGGAGCTGCTGGAGAGTGGGATGATACAGACGTAGGGACGCGAGTGGTGGACAGGGCGTCTGGCGGCAAGGCTCGGGGGAAGACGGTAGGATCGTTCAGTAGGGGTGCATAAGGCGCGCTCAGGAATACTTCTAAATTTGAGTAAGGGCCGGAGGCGAAAGCTTCCGGCCCTTTTTGTTTCTGGGAGAGGCGGAATGAAGAGACACCACGGGGGGCGGGCGAGGACCGCTGGTGGTGTAGGGATATGAACTGGGCTAGCGCGGGCGGAGCGGAGGACGAGGTGCCAAGGGCCTGGGGCGGAAATGAGGGCGGAGCATGAGAGGAGGAGGAACGGAACGGAGAGCCTGGCCACAGTTAGGACAGTTCTCCGAGGCGAGGAGATTGGCGCGGAGCCAGTGGCCCTTGGATTCACAAAGCGGATTCATACATTGGACCGTGGAGCCCGGCATCAATGGCATGAACTACTCTCCCCCTAGCCACCGGCTCACGAGTGGGTGTGAGCTCCCCTGGCGGCCAAAAAAATTCAAAACAGGGCCGAGAATTGCCGCATTGTGGCGTGGGGAAAAAATGTAGTCAATGGGAAAGAGCTACAAGGTCTAGTGGTGTTGTTGCAAAGCTGTGGAAAAGATCAGGCAGAACACGTGTCTGGCGAGGTTTTGGAATGAAACGCCGCTCAGGAGAGGCAAGCTGCCGCATTCCAAAAGCACATGGTTGTTGGCAGATTCGCCGTACGGTAGGAGATGAAAGTCAGGTCGCTGGAAATGCGTAGTACAACGAGAGGGAGGGTGTGCGGTCATAACGGAGGATGGAGATGAAGACAATTGATGTGGGCACGAATTTGCCTTCGATGCCAAACCTGAGAGGCATCGGGTCGAGATTTTTGGCGCTGGTTGTAGTCGTTTTTGCGGTGATCCTGCTGTTCGCGAGCGTGGTGTCAATCCCGACTGGGCACGTGGGGGTGTTGACCTTGTTCGGAAAGGTGACGGGAGAAGCGCTGGGCGAAGGGATTCACACGATCAATCCGCTGAAGTCGGTGCAGAAACTGTCGATCCAGACGCAGGCGGTGAAAGAGAGCGCCAGCGTGCCGTCGAATGAGGGATTGATCCTGGCACTGGATACCTCACTGCTGTTCCACCTGGACCGGACGAAGGCCGCGGAGGTGTTCCAAAAAGTGGGGGCGAACTACGCGGAGAAGATCGTGGAGCCGACCTTGCGGGCGGCGATTCGGGCGGCGACTTCGGCACATACGGCGAACGCGCTGTACACGAACGCGAGAGAACTCGTGCAGCAGCAAATTCAGGATGAGCTTACAGCGCAACTGGCGCCGCGGGGCGTGATCATCGAAAACGTGTTGCTGCGCGATGTGCAGTTGCCGGCAATGTTGAAGACCTCGATCGAAGCAAAGCAGCAGGCGGAGCAGGACGCGCTGCGAATGAACTTCATCCTGCAGAAGGAAAAGCAGGAAGCGGAACGCAAGCGGATTGAAGCACAGGGCATCGCGGATTTTCAGAAGATCGTGGCGCAGGGGATCAGCCCGCAGTTGCTGGAATGGAAAGGCATCGAAGCGACGGAGAAGCTGGCAGCCAGTTCGAACTCAAAGGTGGTTGTAGTGGGAAACACGAGGAATGGGTTGCCGTTGATTCTGGGACCGCAGTAGAAGTGCAAGAGTGAGGCCCTCATATTACGAAGAACAGGAGACTCTGCCTGTTCGCGCCGCGCGGCCGTGTACAGCGCAGCAAGGGCGAGGGTGACGGCCGTCACACAACCCCTGACGGTGGTCATAGCGAAGGTCAGTACCGCGAAGTAACGTGGCTAGTACGCGACTAAGCGCCGCGGGGCAGAGGCGGAGTTGGTCCACGCGAGCGTGCTCCCAATTGACATGACGGGGATGTAGCGGAGCATCCGGTGACGAGTTCGAATTGCACTCAGGCCAAGACGGATTGACCGCCCCCCTCGCCCATTTACCCAATTCATTGATAGAGAAAAGAGGTCCGCATGTTTACCAGAAAACGAGATCGGTCATCGTTATGGGTTTGCGTATTCCTTTTACTCCCGGCCATTCTGGTTGCTTTGTATCTTTTCCAGCCGGGATTTGTTGTTGAGGGTCAGGCACCGGCTTCGTCCGGGGTACAAATAGCCAGCGGTTATGCAGACAAATGCACAGCGGCGACACTTAGGGGCACCTACGGTATCTTCGAGCAGGGTACAATTGTGGGGCAGCTGGATGGTGTTCCAATCCCCACCCCCTACCCGGCCGTGACCAGTGTAGTCATTACCTATGATGGCGATGGGAATTTCTCGGGTTCGTTCGTGGGAAGTTTGGGTGGTGGGCCTGCGTCAGGGGATTTCAGCGGCACCTACAGCGTAAAAAGGGATTGTACGTTCACGGCTGGATTCACAGTACCTACCCTGGGAGTTGACTTCCATCTGGCGGGAATAATCATTGGCCAGGGAATCTTCCAAGAAATCCACTACGTCTATACCGATGCTTTCATGGTTGCCTCGGGAACCGGTAAGAAGATTCCCCCGGGGGGTTGTTCGCTGGGGACTCTGAAAGGCACCTATGGAAACTTCGGCGGGGGAGCGATTTGGGCAAACCCGCCCTTGTGGATCTCCTACAGCGGAAATTTCACTGCCGATGGCGCCGGGAGATTCTCAGGAGAGACCACGTCGAATTTCAACGGCCTCAGTGAGCAGGTCAAGCTTACCGGCACATACGAGGTAACGCCCAATTGCGTCATATCGGCCACCGTCACCAGCCCCGCCGAGGTCGTCCACGAGACGGGAGTTATGACGGGGTATGGGGATTTCCAAGAGCTTCACAGCATAGTGACAGATCCCGGCTCGGTTGTATCAGACACGGTCAAGAAGCAATAGCCGGGAGCCCAGTGGCTTTGATCAGGCAGGAGCAGACCTCGATCCTCGCTGGCTGGTCAAACGCACTTCGCCAAATCGAAACTAGGGAGCTCAGGGTNTGGAGCGGAGCTGGGGCGGATTCCTTGGGCTCTTGCGCACTGGCAAGATCGGTGAGTTTGGCCTTCAGTTCGGCGAGTTCGTCCTGATTCTGCTTGAGGCCGGATTGCAGGGAATCGAGTTTCTGTTTGCCGGCGGTGTCGTGCTGGTAGTCCGGATTGCGGTAGACGACATCCTGTTCCAAAGCGATCTCGCGTTGCAGGTCGGCGATAACCCGCTGCTTATCCGCGATCTCCTGCTTCAGGTTTTCGACTTGTTTCTTAATTTGCTCAGGGTCCTGAGAGGAAGGATTCTCCGCCTGTGCCATGGCCTCAGATGGGGCTGGGGCAGAGGACTCTGGCTGGGCCGGAGCGCCAGGAGCCTTTGCTTCTCCCGGCTGGTTCGCAGGGGCGGGGAGCGTTTCGTTGGTGACCACCTGGGCAGGCTTAGAGGCAGCCTGCTTCTGCTCCCGAGCGCGGCGCGCTGCTTCCGCGACAGACGGGGAGTCCTGAGCGGCCAGACGAAGCCCAAAGAAACACGTCGCCACGAAAAGCAAAGTTAGAATCCGGAAGATCGTGTTCCAGGACATAGGGACCTCGCAGAGCTCCATTCAGGAAGCTTCAGGATAAGGATACGTCTGAGGAAAAAGCGGCTCAATCGGAAAGGTCTCGAAAGGAACGAATGAGGCAACGCCAGGAGAGAGGCGCTACCTGCCAGTTGCGGCATGACTAGCCGCGAGCTCATTAAAGGCAAAATGGGTCTGGAGGCCAGTGACGGGCTTGCCGTTGAGTTCCGCGTAAGGGTAAATGAAGTAGTTGAGAGGGTCGCCCTGCTGTTCGGGAGAGAGGCGGAGATCACGGCCATATGTGAAGAAAACGCGGTTAGCATCGTGAGCGCCAAAGAAATAATCGCGCCGGCCGGGATTTTTGGACGCTTCGGAAGCATCGACGGGAATCCAGCCAGTTCCGTCAAGGTAGAACTCGGCCCAGCAGTGATAGCCGGGGATGTCCCCTTCGGTTTTGGATTCGGGCAGCGGGAAGCCGATTTCGAAGCGCGCGGGGATGCCGGAAGCGCGCATCATGCCGATGAAAAGAGAGTGAAAATCCGTGCAATTGCCACGCTTGGAAGTGCAGGCCCAGACTGCGTCGCCGCGACCCCAGCCTTCGCCGGACTTGTCATAATGCATCGTGGAAACGACGTAGTCGTAAATGTGGCGCGATTTGGCAAGATTCGTAATGTCGCCCGCAGTCTGTTGCTTGGCCAGTTGAGCAATCACGCCGTTCAGGGGGACAAGTCTGTCAGGCTCCAGGTAGCGCTGAAGAGAAGGATCCCCGGCCGGGTTCGCCGTAGTCGTGGCTGCGGGGAGCACTTCGACTTTGTGTTCAAAACGGGTGGCGACGAAGTGGACGGCGACGTCAAAGCCAGCTTCCAATTGGGTGGGGGTGGGCCGGAAGAGAACGAAGGAATTGCCGTATTCGGGGTCCCGGCTTTTCGTGAAAGCAACGGCAGTATCGATGCGCAGGTCTTCCACTTTTTGGTAACCATCCTCCTGGGGGAGAGGCAGCCAGAGGAGAAACTTGGCGTTGGCATCCTTGTTAGCGGGGACGTGCACTTGATAAGTAAAAGAAAACTTGCGGGTGGCGGGAGAAGAGGCGGGGTAGGATTTGGCGCGACGCGAAGAGTACGCGGAGAGGAGTGCGGAAAAGGCAAGAAGGAAGAGAAGAAAAATGCTGGCGGAGGGTCGTCTCATAGGGTATCCGATACTTGTCACGCGGAAGATGACCGCGGGCCAGGATTTTAGCGAGGTTTCCCCAAATGGACAAGCGAATCAGCCTACGATGGGCCGGTTATGGAAACTTGCAAGCAGTTCCCGGAGTGGCGCAGTTGGCGCTGTTTGCGTGGATGGTGGTTGTTGCAGGGGCATTCCAGAATGTGCGTGCGGCGGGGCAGGCGCGGGAATCTGCATCGAGCGCGGCAATGGGCCAACAAAGTACGGCCGGAACCAGCAGCGGCAAGGAAGCCGCGAAACAGGGTACAGATCAATTTCGCTTGAGCCGAGAGAGATATGAGAAGGCGGTTGCGTACTCGAGAGCGGGGTACACCTTGCACTTTGTGTCGGCGGCGTGGGGAATCGTGGTGCTGGTGGTGTTGTTGAAGATGGGGGTGGTGGGGGAGTTGAGGGATTTTGCGGAAGCGAAGAGCAGGAAACGGTTCGGGCAAGCGCTGGTTTTTGTGCCTGGGCTGTCTCTGCTGCTAGCTGTGCTGCACCTGCCGATCGGGATGTATTGGCACCGGTTGTCACTGAAGTACGAGCAGTCGGTGCAGGGCTGGGGGTCGTGGTTCTGGGATTGGACGAAGGGGGAACTGATCAGCATCGTGTTGGGATTGATCGTGGTGCTGATCCTGTTTGCGGTGATCCGGAGAAAGCCCAAGAGTTGGTGGCTGTATTTCTGGTTCGCGTCGATTCCGCTGGTTATATTCGTAATTTTCATTGCGCCGTGGGTGTTGGATCCGATGTTCAATAAGTTTGAGCCATTGAGCGAGAAACATGCGGACCTGGTGGAATCGATTGGCAAGTTGACCGAGCGAGCAGGGATGCCGATACCGCCGGAACGGATGTTTTTGATGGAAGCCAGTGCGAAAACCAATCAGATCAATGCGTATGTGACGGGGATCGGGGCCTCAAAACGAGTAGTGGTCTGGGACAACACCATCAAAAAGATGGCCCCGGATGAAGTGTTGTTCGTGGTGGGGCATGAAATGGGGCACTACGTGTTGGGGCACGTGGTGAAAGGCACTGCGTTTGCGCTGGGGGGAATCCTGGTGGCGTTGTTCCTGGCATATCGCGCGCTGCATTGGATATTGGGCTTGTGGGGAGAGAAATGGGGCGTGCGCGGACAGGAGGACTGGGCGGCGCTGGCGGTGCTGCTGCTGATTGGAAGCGTGCTGGGCTTTCTGGGAGATCCCATCGGCAACGGATTCAGCCGGATGCTGGAGCATGCGGCGGATGTGTACGGATTGGAAGTGATCCATGGAATCGTGCCGGATGCGCAGGAGACGGCGGCCCATGCCTTCCAGGTGATGGGAGAACTGGACCTGGCGGATCCGGATCCACCGAGGATTATCACGGTGTGGTTGTACAGTCATCCACCGCTTGCCGACCGGCTGAGGTTTGCACATGACTATGATCCTTGGGGGAAAGGAGAAGCACCGAAGTACGTGAAGTGAAGATGCAACGAAGCAAGGAGGTACGGGAGCAAGGAAAAGAACGCTCTATGTGTGGTGGCGGACTCTGAGCAGGAGGCCGCAGGGCTCGCCGACTCGCCCTGCGCTACAACTTCGCGTGGGTGCGGGAGGAGTGGCGGCGGAGGAAGGCGGCGACTTTGTGGCGATTGCCGCAGACGGCCATGGAACACCAGCGGCGGCGGTGCGTTCGGGAATCGTCGTAGAAAAAGAGGCGGCAGGAAGGATTCGCGCAGCGGCGGATGGGAGCCCGCGGCCCTTCGACGAGGAGTTCGGCAGCGGAGCGGGCAATCGCGGCGAGGAGCCATTCCAGGCCACTTTCGCGTGCCACAAAGTGAAGGGACCAGGAGCCCTCGCGGGAGACGAGCTCGTCGTGACCTTCGGTGATGCGAAGGATTTCATTGATGGGCTCGACCCAGGAACGAGGGAAAGGTTTTTGCTCCACAAGAGAAGCGAAAATGGCGCGCAGAGATTCGCGAAGGCGAAGAATGCGTAGGAGTACAGCGTCGACGGCATGGGGTTCGGTGGAAAGAAGAGGACGCAGGCGAGCCGCGCGATCCTCGGAGACTAAGCGGGCGTCTACGAGGAAGGAGACAAATTCATCCCACGAGAGGTTGCGGGAGGTGGGAGAGGTGTTGGCGAAGTCGAGCGCAAGACGGCTTGCCACGAGGCGAGGAGCTAAAGAAGGAAGGCTGCGCGTGGTCATAACCAGTATGATTCTTCAAGCAGGTTATAGCAGAATCGCGAGTGTTCGGAAAGGGCGAAGGCGGAAACCTTTCGAAGGCCTGAGGCGTATCCTCTGCCGAGGAAAGGCGGGAAGCATCTTCTGAGAAGTTCGATTCACGGGGAAAGCACATGACGGAAGAAAAGCCACTGCCGGAAGCGACAGCCGTGCTTACGCAACCGGAAACAGCGATGGCGCACAAGACGAACGTGTTCGTCGGTGAGCATGGGTTGCGTGCGGGCTGGAGGCTCTTGGTTTACGTCGTGATCGTGGCCGCGAGCAGCGGGGCGATCACCATGGCGGTGGTGACGTTTTTGGGAGCACTTAGACGCGTGCAAGGGCCTTGGGGACTGCTAGAACAAGAAGTCGCGGGATTTGCCGTGGCATTTGGAGCGGCATGGATTATGTCCTTGATTGAGCGGCGGCGCGTTGGGGAGTACGGGCTGCCGGCGAGCGAGATGTTTGGAAAGAAATTTTGGCTGGGAATGTTGTTCGGGCTGGCGGAGATTGGCGCGCTGATGGGACTAATCAGCGCGTTCGGCGGTTATTCGTTCGGGGCGTTGGCACTGCAGGGGAATGCCGCACTCAAATGGGGACTGCTTTACCTGGTCGGATTCACGCTCGTAGGGTTGTTTGAAGAGTTTCTGTTTCGCGGGTACATGCAGTACACGCTTGCGGATGGCATCGGGTTTTGGCCGGCAGCGATCTTGTTGTCGGTATTGTTCGGAGGGACGCATTTGGGCAATCCCGGGGAGGGGTGGGTAGGAGCTGCAGGGGTTGTGGTGGTGGGTCTGCTTTTCTGTTTCGCGCTGAAGCGAACGGGGAACCTGTGGTACGCGGTCGGACTGCACGCCAGTTTTGATTGGGGAGAGACGTACCTGTTTTCGGTGCCGAACAGCGGCGTGGTGATGTCGGGGCATCTCTCCAATTCCGTGCTGCACGGACCGACCTGGCTGACGGGGGGCACTGTGGGGCCGGAGGGCAGCGTGTTCTGTTTTCTGACGCTGGGGCTGCAGTTCCTGGTGGTGATGTGGTTGTTCCCGGCGAAAAAGAGCGAGGGAGTGGCAACGCCCGAACTGCAGAGCTGAATTAATGGACCAGATCGGAGGCGTGGACGAGGTGAATGCCTTGAGCTTCGGCTTGGGGCAGGAGTTCGGAAAGGGCGCGCAGCGTTTCCGGGTGAGGATGGCCGATGGCAACGGCTTCGTGTTTTTCGCGCGCCTCTTTGAGGGCAAGCTCAATTTGGCGGCGAATGGCGGCGACCTCCTGAACATCATCGAGAAACGGCACATTTCGGAAAGCGCAGGGCACACCGGCGGATTGGGCGCTATCGTAGGCGACGGTAGCGGCGGTGGTGCGGCTGTCAACAAAGAAAAGATGGTGGGTGCGGAGAAGGGGCATAAGTTCGGCCATGAGGCGAGGATCGGAAGTGGCGAGCGAACCTTGATGATTGTTGACACCAACCGCCGTGGGCACGCTTTCGAGCATGGAGTTCAAGACAGAAGAGATTTCCGCGGACGACATGCCCGGGCGAAGCTCCTGGGATTCCGGGACTTCGTTGGCGAGAGATTCCATCGGGAGATGAAGCATGACCTGATATCCGCGGCGACGGGCCTCCTGGGCAATCTGCGTGGAGTGGGGATGATTAGGGAGGATGGAGAGGGTCAGGGGATAGCGAAGAGAGAAAACAGCATCGACGGCGGAGGGGTCGGCGGCGACGTCGTCAAGGATGACTGCCAAGCGCGGACCGGAGACGGCCGCAGAGGAAGGACGTGAGGAGGGGCGGGCTTTACTGGTGCGGCGAGCATGGAGGACGGAGTCGACGAAAGATCCAATTTTGCCGCAGCCCGCGAGAGAAAAGGAAATCAGCAGTGCAGAGAAGCAAACGAGCAGCTTCGCGGCTTGATCGAATCCGGAGAATGTTGAACGCACAAAAGGGGCTAAGCGGCCTTCTTCGCAGGGGTATTCAGAAGCTCAAGCGCCCGGCGCAAAACCGGATCATCGGCGGAAAGAGGACGCGGAACGGCCTGCAGCTCCTTCTGGGGCCCCGGGGCTGCGGAGACGTCCTCACCATCGTCGGAATCATCATTCAAGGAAGAGGCGGCGTGGACTACTTCCGTGGGCGTGACGCCTTCCTCGAGAATCGACTTGCCATCGGCATTGTAATAGTTGGCGACGGTGAGAATCAGCGCCGAGCCGTCATCCATAGGAATGAGCTTCTGCTCAGAGGCGAGGCCGAAAGTGCGCTCACCAACGACGTCGCCGCGCTTGGTGTTGGCAAAGGCGGCAGCAAGGACTTCGGAGGCGCCGGAGGTGGAAATGTCAGCAAGCACGGAGACCGGGCCCTTCCAGACGACCTTAGCGGGATCGGCAGAGAAAACCTGCTGAGGTAAAGTCTGTCCCTTCAGCGTGACAAGGGTGCCGGAAGTAATAAGGAGACGCGCGACATCGAGAGCCTCAGAGGCGGACCCACGGCCGCAATCCCGAACATCGAGGATGATGCGCGTGATGCCCTGCTTCTGGGCCTCGAGGAGCCGGCTGCGGACTTCTTCAGCGCGTCCGGGTTCCAGGGTCGGAAAGCGGAAAGCGAGAGTGTTGTCATCGACTTTCTCGACCACCAATTTTGCGGGTGCAAGTTTCTGGCGAACCAGATCGAGTTCGTCCGGTTCTGTGCGTCCCCGGCGGATCACGCTGACTTTGACAGCAGTGCCGGGTTGGCCGGAAAGAAGATTCTTCGCCTGACCAACCGACATTTCGCGGGTGGTGAAACCGGCGATGGATTCGAGGAAATCACCAGTATGTAGACCGGCCTTTTCGGCGGCACTGTCGGGAAGGACGGAAGTGACAACGATGTAACCGGAACGCTTGCTGAGATTGAGACCAGTCTCGCCGGTGGCAGGATTGGAAGTTTTTTCTTTGTACTCGGTGTATTCGCGCGGGGTGAGGTAGCTGGATTCCGGGTCGAGAGACTCGAGCAGGCCATGAAGAGCGCCAGCAGTGACCAAGTGCATGTTGGGCTCGTCGACATAGTCCTGCTGGATTTTTTGCAGAACTTCGCTATAGACAACCAGAGACTTGTAGGCCTTGTCGTTCGCGCTGCGGCCGAGCACATGGCCGATTCCGACCCAGCAAACAATCAATACGGAGACGGTCAATATGCTATATCGAGCGAAACGATTCATCCCTCACCACCTTCAAAGAAAGCCAAAGGCAAAGTATACCATTGCGATGGATGCACGAGGGAAAGAGTTGGATAGGCGTGGCAAATGCCAAAAAGGAGGGACAAACTCCGGCGGGGGCGCTGCGGAGTGAGGGGTTTGTTGCATAAAAGCCACACTCGCGGGCAGATTCCGTGGCAAAATTTCCATAACTAATTGAAAACATTAGAGTAATTGTGGGAACGAATTTCGCAAATGTGCTATTCTTTAGACGTTCCCCATGCTTCAGACTACGATTCACCGCGAGGTCGAAACTCACGGCACTGGGCTTCATACCGGAGTCCAGAGCAAAGTGCGGCTTGTGCCTGCGCCAGCCGACACCGGCATTGTGTTCCGGCGCACGGACCTTGATTTTTTCCCCATTGAGGCGCAAGGGCAGAACGTGGCGCGAGTAAGCTACGCGACCAGCCTGATGAAGCAAGGTGTGCTGCTTTCGACCACGGAACATCTGCTGGCGGCGGTCTATTCTTGCGGGATCGACAACATCTACATCGATATCGACGCCATTGAAGTACCTATCCTGGATGGATCGGCGGAGCCGTTCATGCAGTTGCTGGACCAAGCGGGGATCCGGAGGCTGCGAAGGAAAAGGCGCTACTTGAAGGTCTTGAAGCCGGTGGAGGTGGTGGAGGACGGAAGAAGGATCGGGATTTATCCGGCAGAGGAATTCCGCGTGCGGTGCTATGTCGATTTTCCGCATCCGCTGGTGGGTCAGCAGGAGGTGGAGATGGTGGTGAACGCGGAGAGCTTCCGGCGGGTGCTTTCCCGGGCGCGGACATTCTGTTTTGAGACAGATATTGAACCGCTGCGGGCGATGGGGTTGATTCGCGGCGGGTCGCTCGAAAATGCCATCGTGTTGACGAGCGATGGGATGCTGAACGGACCGCTGCGCTATGCGGACGAGTTCGGGAGGCATAAGGCCCTGGATTTGATTGGCGACCTGGCACTGGCCGGACTGCCGCTGCTGGGAAGGGTGGAGGCGCGAAAGGCGGGACACGCGCTGCACACACAACTGGTGAGCCGGTTGCTGGCAGACCCCTCGTCCTGGGTGATCACGACGCGAGAGCATGGCGGCGCACGGGAGCGCGAGGCGTGCGAGGCTGAAGTTGTATCCACTCCGGCAAGAGCGGCAGACTGAGACACAGGGAAGAGAATACCCACCGGCAACGGGCCGAACCTACGTGGGGTGAGCAGAGTTTCCGCGCGCTGCCCGTCAAATCGTGAAAATTGGGGGATGAAGATCACAGCAACAGTTACGGGTCTGAGTTTAGAGAAGGAGTCGGCGACAACGGCGTGGTTGCGGGTCCTGCGGCCTGATGGCACAGCGCGGGGAGGCGGATTGTCAAACGGCGCGGAGCACGGGAGAATGCTGAAGTCATGGCAAATAACAAAGATGTAGCGATACTCGTTCTGGCGGCGGGCAAGGGGACGCGGCTGAAGTCGAGCTTGGCGAAAGTGCTGCACGAAGCGGGAGGGCGGCCGCTGGTGGAGCACGTGGTGCGGGCGTGTTTGCCGCTGCATGCAAAAAAAATCATCGTGGTTGTGGGGCACCAGGCGGAGAAGGTGCAGGCGATCGTGGAGCCGGTGGGTGCGGTGACGGTGCTGCAGCAACCGCAGAACGGCACGGGCCACGCGATGCTGGTGGCGAAGCGGGCGATTGGGAATGCGAAGTTTGTGGTGGTGTTGCCGGGAGATGCGCCCCTCATTCGGACGGAAACGCTGAAGGCGCTGATCGAGAAACACAAGAAAGGACAAGCGGCGGCGACGATCCTGACGGCTGTGCTCGCGGACCCCTCCGGATACGGCAGGATTTTGCGAAAGGGCGCAGACACCGTGGCGTCGATTATTGAGGAATCGCAGTTAACGGCGGAACAGCGGGAGCTGAACGAGATTAATTCGAGCATGTACTGCTTCACGACCGCGAAGCTATGGCCGGCACTGGCCGGGGTGAAGCCGAACAACAAGCACCGGGAGATTTACCTGACGGACGCGATTGGCGTGATGAACGCGAAGGGCGAAACGGTGCTGGCGGAGATCGCGCAGGACTCGCGCGAGATGCTGGGCTGCAACACACGGGCGGATCTGGCAGGAGCGGACCACACGTTTCGCGAATGGAAGCGCGAGGCGCTCATGCGCGAAGGCGTGACCATCCGGTTGCCGGAAACGGTGCTGATCGATCCGGACGTAAGCGTAGGCGAAGACACGGTGATCGAGCCGTGCGTGCAATTGCTGGGGAAGACGAAGATCGGAGCGCGGTGCGTGGTGAAGACCGGATGCGTGGTGCACGATTCCGTGCTGGGAGACGACGTGACACTCGAGCCGCACTGCGTAATCACGCAGAGCCGCCTGGACGCGAGCGTGATTGCGGGGCCATTTGCCCGGATGAGGCCGAATTCGCATGTGAAGAAAGGGGCAAAAATCGGGAATTTCGTGGAACTGAAGAAGAGCGTGGTAGGGGAAGGGTCAAAGGTTCCTCACCTTTCCTACGTCGGGGACACGAAAATTGGGAAGCAATCGAATATTGGGGCAGGAACAATCACGTGCAATTACGACGGATTCCACAAGTATCCGACGACCATCGGGAACAAAGTCTTCATTGGGAGTGATTCGGCTTTGGTGGCACCGCTGAGGATCGGCGATGGGGCTTACGTGGGAGCGGGATCGACGATCACGGAGAACGTGCCGCCAGATGCTCTGGGAATTGCGCGAGGACGGCAAGTGAACAAGCCAGGCTGGGCGAGCAAAAAGAGACGCGAACTGGCGGCGGGCGAGACTTCCAAAAAGAAAAAATCGAAGCGCCACTAGAGCGGAGTAAAATGAGCGACCTGATTCCGAGTTGGGAGGGTTGCTCCGTGAAAATAGTTTCCAAATTGCCAGTCCTCGCGATTGTTGCGTTTGGGTTGGTTGTTCTCTGCAGCGCAGTAAGAGCGCAGACCCCACATGACGCGCTGCAAAAGTATTTCAAGGACTACTTCGAGAACCGGCTGAAGGACGAGCCGGAGTTTGCGACCTTCACCGGCCACTACGAAAACGCTGACAAGTGGAATGACTGGTCGAAAGCGGCGCGCGAACACCGCCGAGCGAGTGCGGAAGAGACCCTGCGAGGGCTGGACAAGTTTTCATTAGCAGATCTCCCGGAAGAAGACCAGTTGAGCGTCAGGCTGCTCCGCTACCAATTGCGAGGAGAGCTGGATTCGATGGAGCTGGAAACCTACCTGTTGCGGGTTGGCCAGATGACGGGTGCGCACAATCGCGTGTATCAGGCGATTGACCGCATGCCCAAGCGAACTGTTAGGGATTACCAGAACATTCTGGGGCGACTGCATGGTGTGCCAGCGTACGTCGATCAGAACATTGCGATCATGAACGAGGCGATCGACCGCGGGATTGTTCAACCGCAGGTGGTCGTGGATCTGGTCATCAAGCAGCTTTCGGCACAGGCGGCCCAGGATCAGGCCACAACGCCATTGCTGGAAGCATTCCGCAAGTTTCCTTCGAATTTCCCTGAGAACGAGCAAAAACAGCTGCGTGAGGGGGCTGTGGCTTCCTACGAGCACGAGTTTCTGCCGGCGTGGCAGAAGTTGCTGGATTACATGAAGAGCACCTACGCACCAAAGGCGCGGCCGTCTGTGGGATTGAGCAGCTTGAAGGGAGGCAAGGAGTACTACGCCATCCTCGTGCGGCGGCTGACCACAACCAGCCAGACGCCTGAAGAGATTCACCGGACGGGCGAGGCCGAAGTGGCGCGGCTGGAAGCGGAGATGCTGGCGACGGCCCGCGAAACGGGATTTACAGGCACGCTGGACGAATTTGAAAGGAAACTCGATGCCATGCCGGAACAGCATTTTCAGTCGAAGGACGACATGCTGATCTATTGCCGGAACATCGCCAAGATCATCGAGCCGGAGTTGCCGAATCAGTTCAAGCATATTCCGCTGCTGCTATATGGAGTCCGCGCGATTCCAGCAGACCGGGAACAGGCCTCGGCGTCCAACGCGCAAGCGCCAGCGCCGGACGGAAGCGTTCCGGGCTGGTTCAACCTGAACACATACCAGCCGGAGAAACAGGTTAAGTACGACAAGGAATCGCTGGTGTTGCACGAAGCTGTGCCGGGACACGTCTTTCAGACGTCGCTGGCGCGAGCGCAGCAGGGCTTGCCGGAATTCCGTAGATTCTATGGGAACAGCGCCTAT
>OCOJ01053407.1_pt2 | contig 19940 bp, 19 predicted proteins | sample 1539251 | NCBI WGS metagenome assembly OCOJ01 (sample SAMN01911457, study PRJEB22624) | soil metagenome | biome: Soil | place: Malaysia | collected 2012-04-30 | depth RA_metagenome m | reverse complement strand
GTCTTCGGGTTCGGCGTCGAGGCGGCCTTTGGTCTTTTTGGCCAGAAGGTAGGAGCGGATAAAAGGGTCGAGGTCGCCGTCGAGGACGCGGTCGACATCGCCGACTTCGAATTTGGTGCGGTGGTCTTTGATGAGGCGATAGGGCTGAAGAACGTAAGAACGAATCTGGCTGCCAAAAGAGATGTCCAATTTGCTTTCGTCGAGCTTGTCGGTTTGCTCCTGACGCTTTTTCATTTCGAGATCGTAGAGGCGCGAGCGGAGCATTTTCATAGCGAGCTCGCGATTCTTGTGTTGGCTGCGTTCGGCCTGGCAGCCGACGACGATGCCGGTGGGAATGTGGGTGATGCGCACGGCGGTTTCGACTTTGTTGACGTTTTGTCCGCCTTTGCCGCCGGAACGGAAGGTGTCGATTTTCAAGTCCTCGGGACGGATGTTGATTTCGATGCGGTCATCGATTTCGGGGATGACGAAGACGGAGGCGAACGAAGTGTGCCGGCGGGCGGCTTGATCGAAGGGGGAGATGCGCACGAGACGGTGCACGCCGGTTTCTCCGACGAGTAGACCGTAAGCGTTTTCGCCGGAGAATTGGACGGTGGCGGACTTGATGCCAGCTTCTTCGCCGGGGGTTTCGTCGAGGACGGTGGCGCTCATGCCTTTGCGCTCGGCCCAGCGGAGATACATGCGCAGAAGGATGGAGGCCCAGTCCTGCGACTCGGTGCCGCCGGCGCCGGGCTTGATGGTCATGATGGCGTTGAGAGGATCGCTTTCGCCGGAAAGCAGGGTGCGGGTTTCCAGCTCAGCGACGTAATTTTCCGCGGAGGCGAGCTCGCTGTCGAGTTCTTTCAAGAGGCCATCGCGTTGATCAGTGTTGGTTTCTTCGTGGGCCAGATTGATGTAGGTCTCGATGTCGCCGGAAAGCGAAGCGAGCTTCTTGTCGGCGGCGATTTGATCTTCGGCGCGCTTGCGGTCTCGAAGGATGGCTTGGGCTTCTTCCTGGTTGTTCCAAAAATCGGGCTTGGCGATGCGAGCTTCGAGGGATTTCAGGCGTTCGCGGTTTTGCGGAGCGTCAAAGATAACTCCGCACGAGGGTAATGCGGGGCTTCAGGAGTTCGTAGCGATGTTGCAGGTCTTCAAGAATCATCCGTTTTGCCAGTCTGAGGAGAGTTTCTGCTTCCCTTCCTTCATTTCCTTGCTTGGTTTACCTGCCCCGGTTTCCAGCAGATCACTAACAGAATAACCGAAACGATGACGCAGAGCCAAGCGAACCAGTCACCGAAGCGCGTGTACATGGTGGTGTCGGTGCGGAAATCGTAGGGCAGATCGACAGCGCCGCGGATGTAAGAGGGCAGGCGGCGGAAAATGCGGCCGTAGGGGTCAATGGAAACGGTGATGCCGCTGTTGGTGTCGCGGACGAGCCAGCGGCGGTTTTCGACCGCGCGGACGCGCGCCATGCGGAGATGTTGCTCTGCTGCGGCAGAATGGCCAAACCAGCCGTCATTCGAGATGTTGATGAAAAGTTGCGCGCCGTTGGCGGCAAAGCGGCGAATTTCACCCGGATATATCGCTTCGTAGCAGATAAAAACTCCGAAAGTGTAACCGTTGGTCAGGCGGCCCACCGAATAGCTCGTGCCTTTGCGGAAGCCGCCGACTTCGCTGGAAACACTGGAGACGACGCGATGGATGAGGGGAAACGGCTCGTATTCGCCGAAAGGAACGAGATGGACCTTGTCGTAAGAGAACAAGCGCTGCCCTTGCGGATCAATCATCAGGGCGCTGTTGTAGGGCAAGAAAGCGGTGTGCGAGCCAGTTTTGTCGGAAACGCTCTCCTGCTTCCATTCGACAGTTCCCACGATGAAGGGGTGCTGAAAGCGAATCGCGAGGCTGGAAGCCAGGGTTGCGAATTGCGGGTCTTCAAAGGAAAAAGGAGCAGGGGCTTCCGGCCAGACGAGAAGATCGGGGCGGCGAGGGGTGGGTTCCAGGCTGAGGCGTTGCAATTCGTCCAGGTCCACGGTGTGAGTCGCAAACCAATCTGCGGGATATTCCATGGCTTCCGGAAAGTCAGGCTGGATGGCCCGGGCCCAATGATGGGAAATGGGCAGGGGAACCAGGCGCGGGCCCGCAAGCATAAGGATGAGCACGAGCGCCGTGGCACCTGCGAGGATAGTAAGGCGGCGTTTGGGAGAAGGCGAGGGGGCGACATCAGTCCAAGCGAGAAGCGCATTGAAGGCGGCGACGACAAAAGAAAGGCCGTAAATTCCGGTAATCGTTGTTAACTGCACGAGCGCTAGATTGGCTGCAGCCGGATAGCCGAGCAGGTTCCACGGGAAACTTATCTCGGGGAGGCGCGCACGGAAATACTCGAAGGAAATCCAAAAGAAGGGTGCGCTGATGCAGGCGAGAGGGACGCTGCGGAGCGAGACGCGATGAATGGCCCAAGTCGTCGCTCCCATAGCGCCTGACCAAATCGTCGCGATAATCAGGAGGACGCCCCAGCCACCAGCATGAGACAGGCCACCGTGCACCGCGAGGACTTCAGCAATCCATGGCACGGAAGTCAGTACGAAACAAAATCCGTGGAGAAAGCCGCAGCCGAAGGCGACGAGAGGACGCGCTCCGAACAGAACAACGAGCAGGATGCCGACGCAAATCCAGGAATAGATGCTGAGATAAAGGCCTGCGTAGGAGAGAGACAGCGCCGCGCCGGTGACGGCTGCGATCAACAGGCGAAGCGGCGCGNGGAGTTTCGCTGGCCGGATGCGGACGGAGATAAGTCAGCCAGGCGGGGCTGGCCATTAGCGCTTCACGATGGCCTTGAAGCCGGCGCTCTCGAGTCCCTTCCTGGCATTTTCGGCGGCTTTGAGATCAGCGTAAGGGCCGACCTGAACACGGTAGTATTTGTCGGCCTGCGGCGAAAGGACGAAAGCAGGAAACTTTTTCTTTTGCAGGCTGGTAGCCAGCGCCATGGCGTCGGATTCCTTCCTGAGGGCTGCAACTTGCAAGGTGTAACCTCCGCCCGGAGGGAGAGGCGAAGTCGCGGATGTTTTCGAAGAGACGTTGGATGGCTTCGGCGGAGTGTTGCCCTTTGCCACTGCGGGAGTGGGGTTCGGAGAAGTCGCGGGTGGCGCGGGCTTCAGGTGATCTTCAGGCTTATTGGAATCACCGGCGTGATAGAACTCCCAATCGGAGTTTGCGGGCGCGGCGGTATCGGTCGGCGATTCCGATCCCGGGTTTTTCTTTGTGGATTTGGAGGTGACTTCAGGCTTGGGAAGTACGTCGCGATCGGGCGACGAGTGCAGCGTTGTGGCAGCGCGCACCGGGCTCTCATACTGGCTGCGTCCCATGACGTAGCCGAGAGTGAAAAACACGCCGGAAAACAGCAACATCAGCAGAAACAAGCCGATGACATGCCGGCCTTCGAGCACACGCTCCCCGGCGCTCCCTTTTTTTCCCCCAGAAGCCATCCTACTTTTGCTGCCCCCCTAACGCCTGAACCCACTTGTTAATGATATCGATGGGCAGGGGGAAAACAATTGTTGTGTTCTTTTCGACACCTATCTCGGTGAGGGTTTGCAGATAGCGGAGCTGGATGGCGGAAGGCTGCGTTTCCAGGACTTTCGCGGCTTCCGCGAGTTTTGCGGAAGCTTGGAATTCGCCGTCGGCGTGAATAATCTTTGCGCGGCGCTCGCGCTCGGCTTCTGCTTGCTTGGCGATGGCGCGCTGCATCTGTTCCGGAATATCAACCTGTTTCACTTCGACTTTGGTGACCTTGATTCCCCAAGGTTCGGTATCCTGGTCCAAAATCATCTGCAACTTCGCATTCACTTTTTCCCGTTGCGACAAAATCTCGTCCAGTTCGAATTGTCCGACCACGCTGCGCAGCGTGGTCTGCGCCAGCTGTGACGTCGCATACGTGTAATTCTGTACTTGCGACAGCGCCAGGTTCGCGTCCACCACCCGGAAATAGCACACGGCATTCACCTTCACCGAGACGTTGTCGCGGGTGATGATGTCCTGCGGCGGAACGTCGAGGGNACGTCGAGGGTTTCCAGACGCAAGCTGATGCGATAGAGAGTTTCGATGGGCCAGAAGACGAGGCGAATGCCTGCGCCTTTGGCTACCGGCAACAGCCGTCCCAGGCGCAGCACCACGCCGCGTTCCCATTCTTTGATGATGTAGAGCGAATTCCAGAACCAGATTAAGAAGATCCCAACGATTACGGCAATGCCGAGAAGACTAATCTCCATGTGTGCCCCCTCCAGAGCGTCAACGCATTCTACTTGTTTTCCGGGGCGTGCGCTTCCTCCGGCTCGACGCGAAGCTTCAAGCCATCGACGCTGCGAACGCGGACCGGTTTCCCCTCCGGGACGGCATCGGGAGAAATGGCGCGCCACAACTCGCCGTGGACGCGAATCATTCCCTCGGCGCCGGCCGGGAGAGCAGAGACGGCGATTCCTTCCGCGCCGATTAGCTCTTCTTTTCCGGTGGAGGTTTTCCAGCGGCGCGAACGCAGAACCAGGCGCATCAGGAAGATGGTGATGAGGGCAAACGGCAAGGTGACGGCGAAAGCGATTCCCAAGCTGACGCCTCCGCTCGTGAGCGGCGATTTAATGAGAAACATGGCGCCCAGAACCATGGCGACAACTCCGCCTACGCCGAGGACGCCGTGGCTGGTGAATTTGGCTTCCAGGATAAATAGAGCGAGCGCGAGCAGAATCAGCAGGAGGCCGGCAAAATTCACGGGAAGAATGTGCATGGCGTAGAGCGCGAGAACCGCACAAATCCCGCCGATGACCCCAGGGGCGATCATTCCGGGATGCGTGAATTCGGTGTACAGGCCGAGAACCCCGAGGATCAGCAGAACGAAGAAAACATCGGGCTCGACGATGCGCGCCAGGAACTTCTGGCGGGTAGAAAGTTCGAACGGCTTGATTACAGGACTGGAGAGGGCCAGCGTCACCTTGGTGCCATCGAAGCGGGTAATGGTGCGGCCGTCGAGCTGGTGCAGGAGGTCTTCAGGAGAGGAAGCGACGAGGTCGATGAGCTTGCCGTCAAGGGCTTCTTTTTCAGTAAAGGCTTTGGCTTCGGTGACCGCAGTTTCCGCAAGGGCGGGATTGCGGCCACGCTTCTCCGTGTAGCTGCGCAAGAAGGCGGTGGCATCATTCAGAATCTTGCGGCGCATGGTTTCATCCGCCTGCATTTGGAAGCCGCCGATGATGAGGATGGGCGATGCGGCACCTGTGTGCGTCCCAGGAGCCATGGCGGCAATATCGGCCGAGAGAAGGATGAAGAAGCCGGCCGAAGCGCCGCGCGCGCCAGTGGGGTAAACGTAGACCGCGACGGGAACCTTGGACGTGAGAATGTGCTGGATCATGTCTTCCATGGACTGGCCAAGGCCGCCAGGGGTGTCCATGGTGATGAGAATCAACGAGGCGTGACTGCGCGCGGCATCCGCAATTCCTTCGTCGATGTAGGTGGCCAGCACCGGCTCAACCTCGCGATCCAAGTGCAGTTCGGTCACCAGGGAACCTTGAGGATGCTCTTCGACCGCAGCCGACAAGCTAAGCAGGAAAAGAGCTCCCAGGCTGAAAACAGCGAGAAGCGTGAGCGCGGAAGTTGAAAGAATACGCGTCGAGGCGATGCCAAGAACAGAACGCTGAACCTTCATTGAGTGCCTCCCCCAGATTTCGCATTCTGGAGATGCTCTAACAATTGTTTCGCTTCTGCGTAGTTCGGCGCAAGTTTCAGCGCCCGGTCGACCTGTTCGCGGGCCAGTTCGGGCTTCTTTTGTTCGAGGTAGATGCGCGCAAGGGTTAAGCGAACCACGGCGGAATCGCGCGTCTCGAGCGAAGCTAGAAGCTCTTTGACCGCGTCATCCAGCTTGCCACGGCGGCGATAGACTTCGGCTAGACCGCGGTGGGCGGAAGCGTTCGCAGGGTCAACGGAGAGCGCCGCGCGGTACTCAGTTTCAGCAGAGTCCACTCTGCCCGCGGAGAGTTCCTGACGGCCACGGCGGATATGCGTAGCAGGTGCGTCGGTTCCGGCAGTATTGGAAGCACTTGCAGAGGAGTCTGAGGATTCGATTTCGAACCGCAAAACCGTGGTGTCCAATTCCGTCTTGATCCGGTCGAGAGCCGTCAAGGTCTGCCCGTGTGGCTCATTGTGGGCATCCAGACGGATCGTGGGCAAAGCGTTGGGGCCCAAGGCCTCGCTGGCCGATTCGCGTTCCTGATCAGCTTCGGCCTTTTTGCCAGCCTTTTCCAGCGCCAGGATCAACAGAGCGCGGTTCTCCGCGTTGTCGGGCACGCGCTCGCAGGCTTCGCGAAAGTAATCCGCTGCAGCGGCAAAATTCTTAGAACGAAGCTCCAACAATCCCAAGTTAAAGGGATAGTCGTCTTCGTCGGGATCCAGGTCGGCGGCACGGCGCAAGTCTGCCTGTGCTGTTGGAGCTTTCCCCTGGCGTTCGCGGGCCAACGCAAGATCATTCAGGATTTCGGGGAGATCGGCGCCGGAAACGAGATTGTTGTGGAGGGAATCCTGCAAGGAAGTGAAGATTTCCTCGGCACGCTCCGGCTCGTTCAGAATCAGCCGGCAGACTCCCGTAGCGAAGACAGCTTCCACGTAACTGTGATGCGACTTGGGGACTTTCGCGAACCAAGGAAGGGCCGAATCGCAATCGCGGCGGGCGTAGTACGCATCGCCGATGGCAAAATCCGGGTCGGGCCAGTCGGGCTCAAGACGCGCGGCTTCGCGCAGCTCACGAAGGCGGGGATCGTCGTCGCTGGCGAGCAAGCCGCGGATGTAGTGTTCGAAGGCATCGAGGCGGAGGGGCCGTTGCGCTTTCGAGAATTGCTCAAGGCTCTGCGCATGGGCAGGATCATTTGCGGAAATCAGCCGCCAAACCAGCCGCGTATGCAAATCCATCAGCGAATCGAGCGACCCGGACTCGCGCACGACCGGAAGCAGCGCGACCGGAGTTACGCGAAGAATTCGCGCCTCGACTGTCAGGGTGTTTCCGTTAGAAGAAAAGCTGCCGAAGACAACATAATCGGCGTCGAGATCCTGGGAGATGCGGATCATCGAAGCACGGCTTAACCTTGCGTTTGGAGGCAGGCCTGAACGGTCGAGTTCGCTGGCACGCCCAGCGTGCGAATAGACCTGCTGTCCCGCAGCAGAGAGCCGCTGGATGGTGAGTTCTTCGAGCCCTTCGCCAAGCCAGTCCAGACGCGAACTGGGGCCGGAATTTTCAAAGGGAAAGACGAGATAGATGCCTTGCTGAAAGGTATTAGTAGCCGCGGCGCCAGACCCGGCCGGCGATTGCTGGGCGAAGCAAGGAGTTGCTCTGAAAAGGCCAACCGCAAAGAGAAATGCGGAAAAAAGCGTGCTGAAAACAGGCCGCTTCATGTTGGTTTTATTTTAACAGAGGCAAGGTCGCGCGTTAGGGTAGCAGGTGGCAGAGCTTCTGTTACGTTCGAAAGGGTTACTCCGCGAGCGGCGGATGCAGATGCAAGGGGCGTGCACTGCGCGGACTTAAGGTTCCTTCGATTCCTGCGGTTTGGGAGCAAGGACTTCCTGAATCGCCGGGCTCTTGAGCACCGCGGCGAATGACGGATCCTTTTTGACTTCGTTCAGGTCCTTGTAACCTTCGTCCTTGGCTTTGCGCAGGTACAAGATGCACCGGTCGATGTCGCCCGCTTGGGCAAAGGACTTGGCAAGGAGGAAGTAGAAGCGGCCGCGATCCTCGACCGAACGGTCCTGAAGAATGGAACCGGTGCGCGATCCGCTGCGCTCAAAGAGCAGGGGATCAAGAGAGAGGGCTTGGCGGAAGGAGGCAATGGCCTCCTGGTATTTCTGCGCGCCGAAATAGGCATAGCCCAAATTGCTGTAGAGCACAGCCATGTCGCTCCGGACGGCGATAGCCTTCTGATAGGCTTTGATAGCCTTCCCGTATCTCTTGCGTTGATACCAGATAGTGCCGACATTGTTTTCGGCGTCCGCATAGCTCGGGTCGGCTTTGAAGGCCCGCTCGTAATACTTCAAGGCTGCGCCGAGGGCCGACTGTTGGTGGAGCGCGATACCGAGCTTGTTGAGATAAACGGCATTATGAGGGTCCTTTTGGGAAAGACGCTTGTAAATCTCAGCTGCTTCTTTAAACTGCTTCCGGACCATGTAAAGATCGGCCAACTGCTCGTCGGTAATCTCCGGACGCACGACGATTACAGGTTCTTGAGCGGTCGCGGACTGAGGAGCGCCTGGCGCGACAGCCATAGGGCGAGGGCTTTCAAGGGTCTGCGCTACGGAGGGAATCGAGAGAGTCAGGAGGAGAATAGTGCCCGGAACCGCCACTCGAAAGAAAGTCATGGCGAGTCTCCCTTCTCCGGCTTCGGCTTGGCCTTGTCGGGATCCTTCTTCTTACCTCCAAAGATACCAAAAATCTTCTGCAATGGATTCTTTTTTTTGTCGTCGGATTCCGTCGAGGGCGGGGCAGGCCCTTGGCCGGTGGCGTCGGGCGGGCGGTTGGGATCGTAGGGCGCGGAAGGTTTACTGTCCGCGCCAGGCTGGGGCTGTTTGGAATCGTCACCGCCAAAGACGTGGGAAAGCCAGGAACCGGTGGAGGAGATGACGCTGCGTCCGCCGTGCAATTCGCAGAAATCAGTAGGGGCGGAGCCAGCGATGTAAACCTCTTCGCGGGTGGTTGGGCAATTGGGGGTGGCTAGTTGCAGCGATTCCGGATCGATTAAAACGGATTGAACGCCTTCGGGCATGGTGAAGGTTTTGACGTCGCGGTAAGCCGAGAGCGACGTCGCGCGCAACATGAAGTCCGCCCAGATGGGCGCGGCCGCCGCGCCGCCTGTCAATCCCAGGTCGCGATTGTCATCAAACCCAATCCAAATCACGGTCAGGAGATTCGAGGTGTACCCGGCGAACCAGCCGTCGCGGGAGGTACCGGTCTTCGCGGCAGCAGGAAGTGTAAAACCACGAGCCCGAACGCCGGCGCCTGTGCCTTTGTTCAGCACGTCTTCGAGCAAACTAGTGACCAGGAAGGCGACGCGGGGGTCAAGGACCAAGTGGGTTTGCGGAGTGAATTTTTCAAGGACGGTGCCGTCCGCATTGACGACGCTGTAGAGGAATTGGGGCTCTGCGCGGATGCCCCCGTTGGCGAAGGCGGTGTAGCCCGCAGCCACATCGACGGGCGTCATTTCATAGGCACCCAAAGCCACGGCAGGAGTTGGCTGGATGTTGTTGCCTAACCCCATCTGCCGGGCAATCTGCACGACCCGGCCATAACCGATCAGTTCGGCGACTTTCACCGTGGCGACGTTCAGGGAATTAGTAAGGGCCTCACGGACAGTCACGTGGCCCATGAATTTTTCGCCATAATTGTTCGGCGTGTATTCCTTGCCCTCGAACTCGAAGGTCGTTGGCTCGTCATCAACTGTCGTGGCCGGCGTGATAATCGGTTGTACCCCGTCGACAGCATTATCGAAGGCGGCTGCATACACGAACGGCTTGAAAACGGAGCCCGGCTGGCGGCGGGCCAGAGCGTGATTCAGTTGGCTTTGGCCGTAGTCGCGGCCTCCAATCACGGCCTTGATCTCTCCGGTTCTCGGGTCCAGGGCCACAAGAGCAACTTGAACCTGGGGAACCGCTTCCGCGCTCTTCTTTTTCGCCAATTCGCGCTTCCACTTGTCGTATTTCTTGGCGAGGAGCAGGTCGACGTTTTTCACACCCGCGTCGACAGCGGCGACCGCGGCGCGCTGAAGAGCAGGATCGAGGGTGGTGTAAACGCGGAAGTTCTGGCTAAGCAGTTCGTTCTCGGAATACTTGTCCAGGAGGTGGTCCTTTACCATGTCGACAAAGTACGGGGCTTCGCCGCCGGTGATCGAAGAGCGCACAATTTTTAGCGGAGCGCGCTTGGCTTCTTCGAATTCCTCCTGCGTAATGTACTTGTTTTCGAGCATTTGCGTCAGCACGCGGTCACGCGCCTGCGCGCCTCGCTCGGGGTGGCGGTCCGCGGTGGAGTAGTAGTTGGGCGCGCGGATAATTCCGGCAAGATAAGCGCACTCTGGCAGGGAGAGGTCGCGAAGATCTTTGCCAAAGTAGGCCACGCTGGCTTCCGAGAAGCCGCGAATTCCGAAGCTGCCGCGATTGCCCAGGTAGACCTCGTTGGCGTACAGCTCAAAAATCTGTTGCTTGTTGAAACGTTGCTCGAGTTCGAATGAAATCATGGCTTCGGCGAGCTTGCGGCGCCAGGTGCGGTCGGTGCTGAGGAAAAAGGTCCTGGCCACCTGCATGGTGATGGTGCTGGCGCCTTGGTAGTGGGAAGAGGTGTGGCGAATGTCCGCCCAGGCGGCGCCCACAATGCGGATGAAATCGAAGCCGCCGTGATCGAAGAAGCGCTTGTCCTCGGCCGACAGAATGGAGTGGACGAGCACCGGCAGCAGATCTTCATAACGTACTGGACGGCGCTTTTCACGAGCACTATCAAAGAGATTCGTAATCAATTCCGGTTCGATCTGCGCCGCGTCGAGGGAACCACCGCCAGCCAGGGGGCGGATGGCGCGAATGCTATCTTTGGAGAACTGAACAGCGAGAGCATTGGAACCGGCGAAGTAGGAAAGCTTCGACGGGCGAATGTCCACGGTGTTGCCTTGCACGGTGTACTGCCCCACCGCATTGTCGTCCTTGTCGGGCCGATAACCGACACGCGTCAGGTAATTGATGAGATCGTCCGGCGTCCAAGCCTGCCCGACGGAGATGTATTCCGGGGCTGAAAAAATCTGCGTGGTGTTCTGGAGAACGTTTCCGGAAAGCCGCGCATCGATCATGCGCGAGTACTTGATGTAATAGAAAGCGAAAACGCCCGCGCCGGCGAGGAAACAGGCAAAAACGATTCCCAGAATCGTCAGGCCGAGTCTGGAGGTAAAGAATCCCTTCCTAATGAGAATGCGCAAAAAATGACTCCCCAGGCTGGACCTTTATTCTCTCGCAAGACTGGATACTAAGAAAGACGAACTTCCCCAGCCAAATGTTGCCTAAGCGAAAGCGGGTAAAGCTAGCGATGCACTTCCAAGCTCCGAAGCACGAGGGGCGCGGGCGCATCGTGCATGGCGCTAAGTAAGAGATTTGTTTTCACTCGAAGGCGAGAAGTGCAGTTCGGCCCGGTAGAAAAAGAGATCCACCGGAACCGTGTAATCCATCCAAATCTTGACGCCGCTTTGCGTGGCAATGACTTTAATGTCCTCGCGCCGGGCGGGAATGTCCAGGTCCTGGACGACTTTGTAGACGTTGTCGCGGATTTGCTCGTCCGTGTAGCGGTTTACGACCGCGAATCGCGCCTGTTCTTGCATCTTATCGGTCAACTCGTATTCGGAGACGAAGGCCGGGACAATCTTGAAGGCCGTGTAAATCAACAGCAGAAAGACAAGCGTGTAGATAATGGCTTTCAGCTTGCTCGCCCCCGTTTGAAGGCGGCAGTGGCGTGAAGTTCGAACCTGTTTCATGCTATTCAACGACACAGACCCTTTCTTCAGGCTCAGGGAAAGTCAACTATGTGCGCCACGGACGGGAGAAAGAATTCCCTGGCCTCTTGAATTACGCTAGCACCCGGTGTTTGGGGTGTCGAGAAGTTGGCGCGTCGCGTGTTCCCGGAAAGCCACGGGCAGGCCGAAACTGTTGAAAAGGGGGAAGTTAACTTAGTAGGCGCGGCCGAAAATGGCCCTCTCACTGGCTGGCTGGCCGCAATATACGCAGGGGCCAGTCCCGCCAGGCTGGTCGAAGGGAATACATCTCATGGTGGCGCGGGTTTCTTCCTTGATTTTCGCTTCGCATTCGGCGCTGCCGCACCAGAACGAGAAGGCAAAGCCGCCTTCGACGGCCCGCTTCAGCTCATCGTAAGTTCTGGCGTCGTGGGTATTGGCCTTGCGGAAGGCTAGCGCCTTGTCGTGAAGAGACTGCTGAATTTCACCGAGCAAGCGCTCGATGGTCTGGGGTAGACCGGCCAGCGAGGCGCTGGTTTTTCCCTCTTTTCCAGGCCGGTCGCGTCGAGCCAAGACAGCCGCCTGCTTGGCGACGTCCTTCGGGCCTAACTCCACGCGCAGCGGGACGCCGCGCATCTCCCAATCGTTGAACTTCCATCCCGGGCTCGTGCCTTCGCGCTCGTCGAGGGTGACGCGAATGCTTGCTCCGGCGAGCTCCGCCTTCAGTTTTCTGGCTGTGTCGAGGACGGTAGCCTTTTCTTGGTCGGTTTTGTAGATAGGGACAATGACCACCTGATAGGGAGCGAGCTTAGGCGGCAAGACCAAACCCTGATCGTCGCCGTGCACCATGATGACGGCGCCAACGACGCGGGTCGAGAGACCCCACGAAGTAGTCCAGCAGTATTGCAACTGGCCACCTTGGTCGAGATAGCGCACCTCGAAGGCCTGAGAAAAATTCTGTCCGAGGAAATGCGACGTCCCGGACTGCAGAGCTTTGCCATCGCCCATCATGGCTTCGATGGCGTAAGTCGTCTCGGCGCCGGCAAATTTCTCAGCATCGGATTTCCTCCCTGGGATGACAGGGATCGCGGCATCGGCGATGGCGAAGTCGGCGTAAATATCCAACATCTGGCGAGTTTCAGCTTCCGCTTCTTCGCGTGTGGCGTGCGCGGTGTGCCCCTCCTGCCAGAAAAATTCCAAGGTGCGAAGAAAGAGCTTGGTGCGCAGCTCCCAGCGCACCACGCTGTTCCACTGGTTCATCAGCACGGGCAGATCGCGGTAGGACTGAATCCACTTCGACCACATGTGACCAATGATGGTTTCCGAAGTCGGCCGAATGACCAGCGGCTCAGCCAGCTCTTCGCCGCCGCCAATCGTGACAACGGCCAGCTCGGGCGAAAAGCCCGCAACATGGTGCTTCTCCTTGTCGATAAAGCTGCGTGGAATGAGCAATGGAAACGCGACGTTCTGGTGCCCCGTGGCTTTGAAACGGCGGTCCAGGGCCTGCTGCATGTTTTCCCATAGCGCCCAGCCGTAGGGCCGCACAATCATGCAACCGCGCACCGGTGCATAGTCAGCCAGCTCCGCTCTGAGAACCAACTGGTTGTACCACTCGGAAAAATCCTGAGCGCGGGTAGGAAGTTTGTCTTCAGCCATGCGGAAGTTGGTCCAATCCCCTCACTTGGTTTGCACCACTTTCGTAAACAAAAAAGCGTAGCGAACGCGCTCCGCAGTGTCAACGAAGAGCAACGAGGGCCCATCTGATTTCGCAGGGAGCGGCGGCTGGCAAAATCTCTCCGACCAGGTCGGAGTCTCCGATTGCGCAGTTGGCGGAATCTCCGACCGCACGCGAGCCGGAGAGAAGACGGCGCGTCCCGGTACAGAACACGGGATGCAAACGAAGCAGATGCGGAGGACCAAGGTGTAACGCTTCGTTCCGGCTCGGGGTAAAGGAGCAGCAAGCGAAACTTCAAGTGGAAGTTTAGAGATTGAGGGGAGGTGGACCCACCCCACCCGGGTGTTTTTGCAAAAGAGTGCGGAAGTGTTTGGAGGAAAAGGAGTTGTGAGATGCGACGGTGCAAAAAAGCGCAAGAGAGCACAAGAAAATGCGACCCATGAAAAAAAGGGGACCCCACCACCCCTCCGTGGGACGGAAAAGAGTGCGCAAGCGATTGATTGGAAAGGGGATAGGTCTTGTCCGTCCCTGGAAACAGTGCGTAACGATAAGAAAACAAAGAGGATAGGACACTTCGGTTCGAGGTCGAAAGTTCAAAGTTGAAAGAAGAAAAATCTACCGCAGAGGCGCAGAGAGCGCCGAGGGAACGCGGAGGGGGCGTGGGCAGGGGCAGAGCGAGGGGCGGCATGATATCCAAAGTATAAATGAAAAGCAAGCGGTTGTCAAGACAAATAATAAGTCGTGGGGAATGAAGAGGATAGGGGCGAAGAAGATTCGAACGGTTCGCGCGGGATTCTCACTTTCCCACAAGCGCAACAACAGCAGCAGGGAATGAAGAAGGAAAATGGCCCCCCACGTGTAAAACCGACACGTGGGGCACCCGGCCGCCAATTCAAACTGACCTTCCCCCCNATTTTCCGCGCACAGGGAGATATGATTTCGGCCTTGCGAGAAAACCATACGTCATCGTGGGCTTAGAGAGCTGCGGCTCTCATTTCCTGCCCACTGATAGACCGCTATCTCACCGCCTCCATCGCAGCCAACAACCAACCAGTGGTTATCCGGGCTCAGGCGCACTCGATTCAAGACGCAGTTTGGAGTCGGCTTCCAACCGTTGGGGAACCCCTTGACAATAATCTTCCTAGCTTGGAGGTCCCAGATTTGAAACTGAGTCCCTGTCCAGGTAATTGATGCGAGCCAGCGCCTGTCGGAAGAAATGTCCGCCACCGAAATTCCATCTGCCTTCTTTAGGTCAACGATCTTTTCCCCCGTATTGGTATCGTAAATGGCCCCATATCTATACAGGTGTCTTTTTACGTTCGCCCGATTCGCCTCGTCTATGCGATTCGTGATGAAGGACAAGCCGTCCGCCAACATGACAATGCTCGGTGGCCTGAGACATGGGCCAAACGAGTGAGACCAACGCGTTTGTCCGGCGCCCAAATCGTAGCCCCCGACCGTACAGTGGCCCAATTCCGAATTCACTGCGATGAAACTTCTACCATCTGGAAGCGGAACAACTCGGGATATCACTCCTTTGGGGTCGTAGAAGCGCTCCCATATTGGGCTTGAGGAAGAGACGTTCCAGAGTCGCAGAGGGTCCTTTCCCGTGGGCCAAATCGACTGAAGCCCTAGCTGGGTTGAGACGTAACAGGCGCTTCTGCAGTAAGAGGCTAAGATAGATGATCCGTCTTTCGCGAACTCGAAAGTCACGATACGTGTCCGCCCGTCGCCCCGGGCCTTGAGAGCAGATAATTCCCTCATGGTCTGATTGATGTCGGGTACGGGCTTGGACCTTTCTGCATTGGCTTCTTCCGGGGTGCGCTTCGTCAGTTCCGGTCTTGCAGGCGTGATCTTTATATCTGGCCGTGGCTTATCTTCTCCTGTAACACTCAAGCTTGTCTCTTCGTGCCAAGTTTCGACATTGTAGAGATGAATTGCATTCACGAAGCTCACCGCCAGGGTCTTGCCATCGGGGGAGAAGCGTAGTGAAATGGGTTCAACGTCATCCTCATCCTTTAGCCGCTTGTCGGTCTCAGGTTCCTCGAACGAGAGCTCATGAACTAATTTTCCCGATTCTAATTGCCAGACCCTAACATGCAAGTCACTCAAAGCCGCTGCGGCAAGATCAGAGCCGTTTGCGATGTCGAACGCCAAGATGGGCTTGGAAAACTCTTGAATTCGCACTTGTCGAACATTCGGTGGCGCGGTCGTAGGGTCGCCGCAAACGGGAAGAGCAACGACGACAATGAGCCACGCGCCCACGATGCTTTTTAATTTCCAGGAATTTATTTGAACAGGCATAAGAACGTGGGGGGGCTGATTCATTCTCCGTTCGCTCAAAGGCCACCATTTCTCTAAGTTAAGCGCACGCAAAAAAACGAGGGCTGGTGGGACACCCTTTGGATGTTTTTTGCGCTTGACGCGTGGCCCCAAGGGAAGCATACCATTGCAAGACGTAACCGCATAGTAGCTTCTGGGGTGGCCTGCCCTTTGCCGGTTTTGCTAAGGGTGGGTCACTCTTGCGTTGCTCTTTTGGCAGCGACGATTCTATGACTTCAACGTATGGAGTGCCACGAAGAAGAAGGAAAAACTTCACTACATGCATGCCAACGCGGTGAGANACGATTCTATGACTTCAACGTATGGAGTGCCGCGAAAAAGAAGGAGAAGCTTCACTACATGCACGCCAACCCGGTGAGAGAAAGACCGGTGAAGCATCCCCGGGAGTGGCCCTGGAGCAGCTTTGGCTTCTATGCCTACGACGAAACAGGCCTCCTTCGCATCGATCCTGTGAAGTGAGGCGTGAGGCGGCAGAAAGAAAAGAGTGACCCACCCTTTGCAAAAAAGACCGCAAAGGGTAGGCCACCCCACAGGCGCTATGAGGCGCTCTCGAGCTTAAGGCGCGGCCACCCGCCAGCGATCCAAGGCTTGAGCACACGGAAAGGGATCGTGCTGAGTGGCCTTAGTAAGCCATACCGGCCGCAGAAAACAGCGGGCCCGGGTTCTTCCCCTCCGCAGCGGCCTTGAGCCGGAACATCAGCTCACCCCACGTGGTTGTGCAACTCACAAAATAGTCTGTTTCCGTTCTCCAATCCGCGTGCGTAAACCGTACCAGCGTCTTGCCATTGTTATTGGTCAAGTCGAACAAAAGACGTGTGCCATTCCATTCCTGACCCGACAAGCAGCGCCACTCCGCTTCGCGTGGCGCTGCGCTTCTCACCAGTTGAAGTCGATAAACGGTGTCGCGCTTGAAGAATCCCAGCTCTACGACCTCGCCGTCTTCCGTCACATCCGCGGCCCACCACTTCTGGAGGCCCGGCCCGCTGGATACCAAGGGATGAATCCGCTCCGGCGAAGCGTCGATTACAATCGAGTGGCGAATATCAGCCATGAAAAATCTCCTCCCTGCTGTCTCTCAGCACTAACAAAGGGGTTCGAGAATCTGGTCTCCAGCAGGAGCACCGCAAATTACGGCAAGCCAAAGGCAAAGATAGCCGTGCCGGCGGCTACTGCAACATATTGCCTGCCGTCCACCGCGAAGGACATCGGCCCTGCATAGACTGCAGCGCCGCACTGGAAATGCCACAGCGCCTTTCCGGTAGAAGCGTCCAAAGCAATGAAGTTGCCCTCGGCGTCGCCGGTAAAAACGAGGCCTCCGGCGGTCGAGAGTACGCCCGACCAGGACGGCGAAGGATGCTTCCACTCCCAACTGATTTTGCCGTTGCCCGGGTCGATGGCCCGCAGCGCGCCCCAGAACGGCTCCGCGTCATCATTGGGAAAATACGCGCTGCCATAGTACGCGTGCCCCTCTTCATACGGTTGTGGCGCGGTGCTAAAAATGTCGCACTGCTCGCGAGCCGTCACATAGAAAAGTCCGGTCTGTGGGTCGTAAGTCGGCGACATCCAATTGGTCGCGCCTGCCGCGCCGGGGCAAACGCGATTCCCTTCCGGTGTTGGCGAAGCCTGCTTGAGGGCGACCGGACGTCCCTCCGCATCTTGCGAATTGCTCCAAGTCTGTTTGGCGTACGCGCTCGAAGAAATCAGTTTGCCGTTGCTGCGATCGATCACGTAAAAGAAGCCGTTGCGGTTCGCTTGCAGGATGAGATGTTTGTCGCCTTGGTCTACCATGACGGGCACTTGTGTGGCGTCCCAATCGTGCTCGTCATGCTTGGTGAATTGGAAATACCACTTCAGCTTACCCGTGTCGGGATCCAGAGCAAGCAGCGAATTGCTGTACAGATTGTCGCCCGCTCGCCCTTCGCCGCGATTGGAAGGCGAAGGATTTCCGGTTGTCCAGAATGTTGTGTTCGTCGCCGGGTCGTACACACCTGTAATCCATGCGGGCGCTCCACCAATTTTCCACGAGTCGCCTTCCCACGAATCGTGGCCAGGTTCGCCCGGCCCCGGAACCGTGTAGAAGCGCCACTTGCGTTCGCCCGTCGCCGCATCATAAGCCTCGATGAATCCGCGAATTCCATACTCGCCGCCGGAAACTCCCACCAGCACAAGATTCTTGATTGCTAGCGGCGCGAGCGTGATGCTGTACCCTTTCTTATAGTCGAACGAAGTGGCATCCCAAACCACATTGCCTGTTCTCGCATCAAGTGCAATGACGTGTGCGTCGAGCGTGCCCAAAAACACTTTGTCACCTAAAATTGCCAATCCGCGATTCACGCGCCCGCAGCACGGCCGAATGTCCACAGGCAAGGTCCGCTGATATTGCCAAATGGGCCGTCCTGTCCGCGCATCGAGCGCAAAGGCCCGGTCGTCTTGTCCAGTGCCATAGAGAATCCCGTCCACCACAAGCGGATTGGTCTCAAATTTGCCGACAGCCACCGTCTGGTAGACCCACTTTGGAACCATCGAATAAGCGTTTGCCGTTTTAATTTGGTCCAGGCCACTGAACCGCCGCCCCGCATAATCCCCGGAATACATCAACCAGTTCTGCGGTTCCTTCACTGAATCGAGCAGCCGCTGTGGCGTAACCTGCCCAAACGCCGAACCCGCGCAAGCAAACCACGCGAGTAGCACAGTAGTCTTGCAAACGAATTGCCACATAGCCTTCACCACCTCAAGTCTTGACACGCAGGAGTTGGTGCCCTGCGCTTCAAATGCCTTCGACCAGGATTCCATTGGATTTTGTCGCTCGCAGTCTCACCTCTTTGAACTCCTTGTAATCCGAGCTGTCATAGAACAGTTTGGCCTGCTCCATGCTTGGAAATTCCAGCACCACGATTCTCGCCGGCTCCCAATCGCCTTCGAGCACTTCGTGTTTCCCGCCGCGGACGAGATATCTGCCCCCGAATTTTCTGACAATGCTGGGCACGCGCTCGATGTATTCCCGCATTCCCTCCATGTCCTGGATATCGACATCAACGATGAAGTACGCCGCCATTTTCCCTCTCCCAGCGCGAATTTCCCATCCTCAATCGCTGCCAACGCTCAACAGAAACGCAATGATGTCGTGAAGATCGTTGTCGCTCAGCATTTTCTGGTCGTATACAGGCATCAGCGACTCGCGGCTCTTTTCGAACGAGAGCAGCTTGTATTTTTCAAACAGGTGAATCCTTTCGTTTGTATCCATCATTTGCAGGCTGAAACTGTCTTCGTTCAAAACCACTCCAGTAAACTTCTGCCCATCCGCGGTTTCCACTTTCACGGTCTCATATTCCTGCGCGAATTCTTTTGTCGCCTCGGAAATTCCCTGCGCCAGCCGCTTGCTGGGATTACGCACCGACTCGATCAGCGAGTCGACTGAACGGGCCGAACCTGCTCCAGACAAATCAGGGCCGAGCCGTCCGCCTTTGCCATCCACCATGTGGCACGTTGAACAGAGAGCCCGCCCGTAAAACAACTCTCGCCCGTGCGCCGCGTTTCCTACCGGTTTCGCTGGCGCCTTCACCTCTACGCTTCGCAGGTAGGCAATCACTTGCCAGATCTCGCCTTCGGTCATCGCCACGCCGATGCTTCCCACGGCCGCAGGCATGGCCGTGCCAGGCACTCCCTCGCGAATCGTGCGAAACAATTCCGCGTCGGTGTTTCCGTGGCGTTTTTGGGCGCGCGTCAAATCCGGCCCACGGCCCCCTCCCCGAGCACCCAGGCCATGGCAAAAAGCGCAGTTCGAACGAAACTGAAATTCGCCCAGTTTCGCCGCTTTGGGATCATTTGCGTACGGATTCTTGTCTTGCGCGAAAAGGTCCGGCACCAGCGCGGCGAAGCAAATCAGCGCAGCTCCGAGCATTTGGCCAATTCGACGTTGTTTAATGGGATTTCGCCTTGTGCGGAAAATTTCACTTCTGCTAGTGTGCATGCCCCCGCCGTTCGTTCCTGTAAAAAGAGCGGACCTGCTCCGCAACTCGCTTCAGCTATCAGCAGGAAACAGGAACAGCGGCAAATATACCACTCGTTTGGTCTTATGCGGATGGAGCTTGCTGGTGAAGCCCGCGGCGGTGTGATGCGGAACTAATAAGCCCGGGCTAGCCGGTCGTACTCCCGCCCGGAACTCTCCGGCAGCAGCACCCAGATGGTGTAAATCCCCAGCGCCGTGCCCAGCGGAAATCGCAGCAACGCCAGAAACCCAACGACCAGGCCAAGCAGCCGGGCCCACGGCTGACGCTCGAACAGACCCCAAGCCAAAATAAGATGCACAACGCCGAAAAGCGCTAAGAAGATCCCCGCCGAAAACAGACCTCTCGAGATCAGCCCTTCCAAGCCCCAGCCTCCCACGATTCCGTGCAGAGAGGGCAAAAAGACATGACCGGCCAGCAAAAGCCAGCCAACCTCGA
>OCOJ01064411.1_pt5 | contig 19945 bp, 12 predicted proteins | sample 1539251 | NCBI WGS metagenome assembly OCOJ01 (sample SAMN01911457, study PRJEB22624) | soil metagenome | biome: Soil | place: Malaysia | collected 2012-04-30 | depth RA_metagenome m | reverse complement strand
GCGTAGTCATGTAGGCGACGATGGGATGCGCACCCAGATTCTGGTTCTGCTGCGGAGCCGAGAGAGTCAGGCGGCCCGTTCCACCGTCCACGCTATAGCCAGCAGATATAGCTGTCGTGCCCAGGGTCCCACCGTTGTTTTCAAAAACCGAGCCGGTCACGGTAGCAACGCCGTCGAAGGTCAGCAGCCCGATATTGGGATCGGGCGCTCCCGAGGAAAGACCAGCCATGCGGAGCATGTAGGTGTTCTGCAGCATGGCCGCAGTGAATGATCCAGCGGCGCTGAGTGCTTCGCCGCTCAACATCGGATGGACCGCGTCCAGCGAATCAGTCGTGGCAAAGATGGCCTCGCTGCCGCTGACCGGATAGACGGCCAGATCGTAGCTGGCTGATCCTACTGCGATGTTCGCTGTGCCGCGGCCGTTGGCGGCGACGCTGAAGCTGCCCGAGCCGCCCGTCAAATTGGATCCCAACGTTCCCGCGTCGTTGATATCGGCCGCGACGGAACTGAAACTTCCTGACGACGCATTGGCCGATCCGGCAACGGCGTAGCGGCCCCCCGCGGCGTCCCAGCCGCTGAATCCAAAGGCATAAAGCCCACTCAACCCGGAGCTGGTGAACACCGTCGCGTCCTGCAGGCGGATGATTCCGGTGGCGCGAATGCCGGTGCTGGGGTCGTCGAGGAGAATCCGGCCACGGGTGAAGTAGCCGTTGTTCGTGCAGCCGCCGCCCTGGTTGGTGTTAGGGCTCGTGGAGCAGGCGCCAAAAGCGGTGCGGAAAGTCAGGGTCGTGCCTGCGGAGTTGATCAGCGTGAGACAGCCGCGGTCGAGAGAGCTTCCATTCACACCTCCCAACCCGCCCAACGTGTACGAACTGTCAGGCTGAATGGCGAGACTGATTTGCGGGCCACTGGAGCGGTTGATGTCCTCAATGCCACCGGTGACGTGGCCGTTGCCATCGACTGTGAAATTGCCCGCAATCACGACCGGCCCGCTCGCGTCGAAGCCCCGCAGCAGAAACGCATAAGGGCCTGAAGTGCTGTTGAGTGTGGCTTCCAGGCCCGTGTGGCACGAGAAGTCCTCGGTCAGCACGGTGGTCTGCAGGGGGAAATTAACGTTCGGCTTGGCACTGGCGGGATAGGGTAACTGGCTGTCGTTAACAAAAACATCAGGGGTAACGCAATTTCCCGCGTTCACGCAGTTCACTGCGGTGGGCGGTGTTCCCGAGATGACGGCAATGTTGGGATTATGTGCGGGTGCGCTCAAAGCCAGTCCCGGCGGGAGCGCGGCCTTGGGATCTGCACTCCAGGTGTACGGAGGCACGCCACCTGTCGCTACCAGAGCCATCGACAGATAAGGAACTTGCGCGTAGGTCGCTGCGATGGGGGGTACTTTGACGGTGAGCGGCGGCGGCAGCACGAGAATGTAGAAGGGAGCTGAAGCCGAGGCGCCAGCCGCGTCTGTAGCCTGAATCGTGATACTAGAGCAAATGCTGGAAGTGGGTGTGCCAAGGATCGCGGGGTTATTAGTCACAAGATCCACGCCGATGGAGAGCCCGGCGGGCAGCGTGCCCGAAGTCACGGCCCAGTTGTAAGGGGGCACACCCCCGGATGCCCTGAGGTCAAAGGTCGAATTTGCTCCCACTGTCCAGCCGAATGCGAACGGCTGAGCGCCGAATGTGATCACCGAGCCCGCAGCGGGGCAGGGTCCGGTGATGGGCGAGCTGCTGGTGACCTGCGGAGACGGATTCAGGATCACGGCAATAGCGGCAGAGGAGGTCATGTCGGCGACCGAGGTCGCCACCACCGTGACCTGGATTTGCTTGGTCACAAGCGTCGGAGCGTTGTATGTGGCGCTGCTGGGAGTTGTGTTGATGAGCTCGCCGACGGGCTTGATTTCGCTGGCCTGCAAGCTCCAGGTCACGCCCTCACCTGTTGGGTTGTTGGCCAACTTGACGGTAAAGTTCACAGACTGGCCCTGGTCGATCGAAGGGCTGCTGGTCGGAGAAGTGAACTCGACCTGGACCGGCAGTTTGGGAACCGAAGGTCCACTGCAGCTGAGACTCGCCAGACACAAAACCGCACTCACCGCGGTCAGAAAAGCAGGGAAGAAGAATGAACGTTTGGTCAACGCATACTCCGAAGAAGCGTCACGCAAAACGCGGACCGCCGCGGATCGCCGCCCGCCATTACGCTTTGTATCTCGCTGGTCCTGGCCTCGGTCATGCCGCGAGAAAGCGGCGCAGCCGCTGGAGAGCAATCAGCCCGGCCAGGCCGGTTCCTACCAGGAGAATGGAAGATGGCTCGGGAATGGCGGTTGTGCTCTGGCCCAGGGTGATGTCGCTGATGCCGATTCCATTAGCCGCCCCGGAGAAAGTCACCGACTTGGCGACACCCGAGAAGGTGAGACTGGCATTGCTCCAGTTGCAGTAGGCAGGGGCCGGCGAACAAGAACCGTCGTTCGGCGAAAGCGTCAGCGTAGCGAGCAGCGTCCCGGTTCCGTTGACGCCGCTCCAAATCTTGATCGTCTCCTGAAATCCCGCGGTGTAGAAGAAGTTCATGCCCGAAGTGAAGCCGCCGGACACATTCATATAGCCCGTAGCCTGGCTCCCGGTGACGCCATTGATGAAGATGGCGGTCGTTTGCGTGGGGTCAGGGCCGAAGTTTCCCGTGCCCGGCCTGTTGGGCGCATAGACCGAATGAATCCCGTAAAAGTTGGAGGAGAAAGACACCCCGAAGTTCGGAATGTTGGCGCCACCTCCGCCGTCGTAGAACATGCCGACCTGTTGCTGATCCTGCAAGCCGGCGAAATCCATGAATATGGCAGAGCTGGAGTTGGCGAAAGCCAGGGAAGCCGAGAGCAGCAGAGTAGAGAGAAGGAATGCGATAGACAGAGGTCGCAGCATGACAGTCTCCCTTACGAGGATGGGGTTCGGAAGAGTCGCCAAACAGGCGGCGGCCGTTGCCCAAGCAGTATCGTCCCAACGCTATTACAGCAAGATCACGCGAATGTTAACAGTGTGTGAATTTTTCGGCTGTCGGTCAGCTGGCCCGTGGCTGCGTTTCCGGGAATTCGAGACCTTACGCCACAGACTTCCCGCAGCCTTGCAGATTGCGATCTCTGGCTCGTAGACTTGTGCGGCGACTCGGGGCGACTGCATCTTTACGGAGACTTGGGATGAATCTTCAGCAGCTGCTCTCCTGCGGCACGACCCTGGCAATCACGCTCTCCGCTGTTCTATTTGGCAACTGCGGCGCGCAAGCCCAGGTTGGTGCTGCCGACGCGGTTGCCCACTACGTGCGGGCTGAGATGCAGCGCCAGAAGATCCCCGGCGTGGCGCTGATGGTGGCGCGAGATGGAACGATTATTCGCGCCGAAGGCTTTGGCCTGGCGAACGTCGAGCTGCAGGCCCCGGTGAAACCTGAGACGGTGTTTCAGTCCGGATCGGTAGGCAAGCAGTTCACGGCCAGTGGGGTAATGATGCTGGTCGAGGAAGGCAAAGTCGGGCTCGACGATCCCCTTACGAAATATTTCCCGGATGGCCCCGCGAGCTGGAAGGAGATCACGGTTCGCGAGTTGCTCAGCCACACGGCGGGGTTCACCGACTATCCGGAAAAGTTTGACTTCCGCAAGGACTGGACGGAAGACGAGCTGTTGAAAATGGTCGAGGGCATTCCGCTCGCCTATCCGCCGGGCACAAAGTGGGCGTACGCCAATCTTGGGTATTTGACGCTGGGCCTGCTGATCCACCGCGTAACTGGCGAATTCTACGGCGATTTTTTGCAGGAGCGGATTTTCCGGCCGNCTGGGAATGCAAACCACCCGCATCATCTGCGAGGCGGATATTGTTCCCAACCGCGCTGCCGGATACCGGCTGGTGAAGGGCGAATTGAAGAATCAAGAGTGGGTGGCGCCCGCGATCAACACAACCGCCGATGGGAGTTTATATCTCACTGTCCTTGATCTCGCCAAGTGGGATGCCGCTCTCTACACCGAAAAGTTACTCAAACGCTCGAGCCTCGAGCTGATGTGGACTCCGGCCAAGCTGAAAGACGGGAAGCCAAACAAAAACGGCTACGGTTTTGGCTGGTTCATCGAAGATCGTCACGGACATCGGGTAGTTGGTCATGATGGCGCATGGCAAGGGTTCAAGACTGCGATTACGCGCTACGTGGACGATCGGTTGACCGTGGTCGTGCTGGCGAATCTGGCAGAAGCCAAGCCAGGTGACATTGCCCGGCACGTCGCCGAGATGTATTTGGCTGGAAACGGAGCCAGCGCTCCTGCCAAGTAGCTACGGTTGCGCGGCTGCGGCGGGCCGGGCGCGGGAGCCATCCAGTACTTCCCGGATCTTTTCCGCAAGCTGGGAGGGCGTGAACGGTTTCTGGATAAAGAACGCTCCCTCTTCGAGAACGCCGCGGCCGAGCATAGTGTGATGGGCGTATCCGGACATGTAAAGTGTCTTGGTCTCGGGATGCAGGCGCGTGACCTGGTTGGCCACGTCACGGCCATTGACTCCTGGCATAAGAACATCGGTGAGCAGCAGGTGAATCTTGCCGGAATTCTGCTGCAGGACCGCCAGCAGGCGACTCGGATCCGCCACCACGACCACGCGATATCCGCACGAGCGAAGAATGTCGTGAGCGAGTTCGCGCACGGCCGCGTCATCTTCGACCAGAAGCACGGTTTCCGTGCCGCGTTTGCGCCATGTGGGCGTAGCCTCGGGCGCGGGCGGTTCCGGTGAGGCGTCGATGCGCGGCAGAAAGATTCTGAATTCCGTCCCCTTCCCGGGCTTGCTCTCGACCACGACGTATCCGCCGCTCTGCTCTACGATCCCATACACGGTGGAGAGTCCCAGGCCGGTTCCCTTGCCGACCTCCTTGGTGGTGAAGAAAGGTTCGAAGATTCGGGAAAGCACCTCAGGATCCATGCCTACGCCCGTGTCGGTGATGGAGAGAACCACATAGGGGCCCGGTGAGACTTCGCGATCGGAGGCGGTTTCGGAAGTGCGGTCGACGTTGGCCGTAGTCAGAGTGAGGCGGCCGCCCCTGGGCATGGCGTCGCGTGCGTTCACCACCAGGTTCATGATCACTTGCTCGATCTGGCTCAGGTCGGCTCTTACCGAACCCAGGTGCGGAGGGCATTGCGTGGTCATGACAATGTCGTCGCGGACTAGAGGCCGCAGCATCTTCTCCAGGTCGCGCACGACGGTGTTCAAGTCGAGCACGCGCGGCTGCAGAACCTGCCTCCGGCTGAAGGCGAGCAACTGCCGGGTAAGCAGCGCGGCACGGCTGGCAGACTTCACAATGTGTTCCACGTTCGAGCGCAACTCCGGGTCACGCTCCACTTTCGTCAGCAACGTCTGCCCATAGCCGATGATGACCGTGAGCAGATTATTGAAATCGTGGGCGATGCCGCCGGCCAGCGTCCCAATCGACTCCAGACGCTGCTTCTTGCGCAGCTGCTCTTCCATGCGGCGACGCTCGGAAAGGTCGCGGCAGACGCAGATCAAACCTCCTTCCGCCAGCGCGGTCAGAGATACCTGCTGGGGAAACGAGCTGCCGTCTTTGCGTTGCGCCGTCGCTTCCCCTTCCCAATGCCCTTCTCGCGCCATGCGGGGCATGATGTGCTGCTCAAAGCGCAGCGCCTCGGCTTCGCTATAGAGAACCTTCCAGCTTTTTCCGATGAACTCTTTGGGGCTTTCGTAGCCGAAGATGGCGGCATGGGCGTGGTTCATATAGGCGAACTGCTCGTTTTCATTGAGGATCGCGATGCCGTCCGCACACGCCTCGATGGCCTGCACCTGAGTGCGAAGGTGCTTTTGGGAGTGCTCGAACACGGCGAGCATGCGGTTCATGGAGGCGCCCAGATGGGCTAACTCATCGTTGCCGGCGGCCGGAACCCTTCGCGACAGATCGGTAGTGGTGCTGATAGAGGCGACGGCGTTCCGCAGCGCGATGAGGCGGGACAGGATCAATCGGTCAAGCAGACCAGCGTTGACCAGGGTGAACACAATACCGACCACCAGGGTGGCGAGCATCAGGAACTTCACTGTGGTGCGGCCCTGCTGGTATACGCTGCGCGGAGTGGACACGCGGAGCAGGAGACTGGGATCGCCGTGGATATCCTTGAGGAGCGTGTAGCCGACGATCTGGTCTGGACTCAGCGGGCTGACAAAGACGGAGTTTTCTCCGGAAAGGTGTGCTACGGCAGAGTCGGCTGGATCCCCCGTCGGCAAGTTGCGGGCGGGAAGTACGTCGAACCGCAGATTGATGGTCGATCCGAGATGTTCAAGCTCCGCCGCATTCAGCCAGCGCCCCATGATGATCGTGCCTTTGGGTGGGACCTTGCCCTCCGAGGTGATAACCGGCCAGACTGCGACGAGAATCGGACCCTGTGGCATGTCGAGAATACCCGACGTTCCTTCTTCCGACGCCATGGGATGAAGGGATTGGGCTAAGTGGACGAGGGCAGTGACAATTTCAGTGCGCGCTGGTTTCCGTTGCCGCGCGACGGTGTCGAACTCGCGAGCGAAAACAGCATCGCCGGCGGCGTCCAGATACATCAGCACATTCAGCCGCATGTGCTGGTAAGTGTCTTCAGAGAAGTTGTTGTCGCCCCAGTCCGGATCTGGGTGCTGGACGAAATTGTAGGCGTCGTCCCACATGGAATCGTCCCGCGCGGAACCGTTGAGCAGGTCGAATTCGTTCTTAATGGCGCCGGAGACACGATCGAGGTGCTGGCGAGTTTGCTCTTCCTCCAGCCGCGAAAACTGCACGAGCAACGTTCTGCGCGTGATCGCGTAGAGCCCCGCCAGAAGGCCTAACAGAACCAGCGTGGTGATGAGTTGTGTTTTCTTGCGCAGCCCCAAGTCCGGTTCCTCTTTGGCACGCAATTTGGCCGGGGGACAGCTCGTGACCAAAGTTTTCGCGGAATGCGTACAGGGCATTCATGTTAGCGTGACTGGCCGGGCGTCCGCAGTTGACTAAAGTAACCTAAGAATCGCGGCTTCGGCGTGCTCCAAGGGCCAAAAGGCTACAGCGGGCCTCTGGAACATAATTGCCGAGCTTTGCGCCGTTGTGAGGCTGGAGGAGACGTGAAATCAGCACTGTTGATCATCGATGTTCAGATTGGCCTGGTGAAACTGATACCTCCCAACCTGCAGGAACGCGTTCTGTCGAACATCGCGGCTCTGCTGAGCAAGGCGCGCGCCTCTGGGCTACGAGTTTTTTTCATCCAACACGACGGCCCCAAGGGCCACCCGTTGGAAATGCAGACCCCGGCGTGGGCGATACACCCTTCGATTCTTCCGCGGAACGGCGAGCGGGTCATCCGGAAAAAGGCATCCGACTCTTTCTTCGAGACGGGGCTTACAGAAGAACTTCAGCGTGACGGAATTCGACATCTCATCGTTGTGGGTGGCATGACCGAACACTGCGTTGATACAACTTGCCGCCGCGCGATTACGCTCGGCTATGATGTGACGCTGGCGGCGGACGCGCATCTTACGCGCGACACTCCGGTGCTGACCGCGCCTCAGATCGTTGCGCACCACAACCTTGTTCTCGACGGTTTTGCCGCGGGGGCTTGTTCCATCCGGGTCATGCCCACCCGCGACATTGCACTTTGAGAACTCGCCGCTCAACGGATTTCCCGTCTCTTCCGTTCTCATCTCGCAGATTCGATCTTCACGAGCGGCTCGTCTGCCCCAGGACCTTGAGGAACGTCTTCACTACCGGGGAAGCGTCGTTTTCACGATAGGCCACCTGCAATTCGGTGTGCGCGCGAACTCCCGTCAGGCGGCGGTAGACCACATCCCGGCGCGAGATGTTCGACACACAGGCGGGCACAATGGACAGCCCGATCCCGGCAGCGACCAGGCTGAGCGTGGTTTGGATTTCCACCGTGCGCTGGACCACGTTAGGCAGAAATCCAGCCTGCTGGCACAGCCCGACGACGAACTCGGTCCAACTGGGCCGGGGATGGTCCGGATACAGCACGAACGGTTCACCAGCCAGAGCCGATAGGCGCAATGCAGAGGACGGAGCTAGGCGGTGCGAACTCGGCAGAGCCACATAGAGCGCTTCTCGGGAAACGGTCCGAAACACCAGCCCATCCGTCTTGGCCGGGAGGCGCAGCAGGCCGATATCGATTCGCTTTTCCGTCAGCGCCTCCAGCTGCGCGTGGACGGTCATCTCCGACAAGGTCAAATCCACGTGGGGCGCCATCCGCCGAAAAGCCCGCAGCGCGGCCGGGAGAACATCGTAGGTGGCTGATCCCACGAAGCCTAGGTTAAGGGAGCCGCTGACATCGCTGCCCGCGCGCTGCACGGCGAGAATCGCCTCGTCTGTGCGCATCAGAATCAGGCGGGCGCGTTCCAGAAAAATCTGTCCCGCAGGCGTGATCTGGACGCGGCGCCGGTTGCGGAACAACAGCTGCACCTGGAGCTCCCCTTCCAGCGCCTGAATCTGGCGGCTCAGGGCAGGCTGGGCGATGCGCAGGCGGCGTGAGGCGTGCCCGAAATGGAGTTCTTCGGCCACGGCAACGAAATAGCGCAATTGGCGCAATTCCACGCTTTCTATTGTAATGCCGAAACGCTATTACGGGTTCGTTTTTATGTATTGGACGTATCAGTCAGAAAAGCGGCATAGTTAGTATGAATTTTTGTTTCGACTTTAGGACTCGGCTCGAATCTAAGGGGAACGGACCTGAGATTGTTGCATTCCGCAGGGTCACGTTCAGTCAGTACACACACTGAGTTATGTGGCTGGTTCGTTTGGCGCTACGGCGCCCCTACACCATTGCGGTCTCATGCTTCCTGGTCTTGCTGCTCGGCGTCTTGTCGCTGACGCGCATGACGGTGGACATCTTTCCGGTGATCAACATCCCGGTGGTGGTGGTGGTGTGGAACTACCCCGGATTGTCGGCACAGGACATGGAGCGCCGGGTCGTGCTCATCAGCGAGCGGGCGTATTCGACGACCGTGAACGGGATTTCGCGGATCGAATCGCAATCCCAGCCGGGCATCGGTCTGCTGAAAGTGTACTTTCAACCGGGAACCGACATCGGAGCGGCGATTGCTCAGATTTCTTCGGTTTCAAGCACTCTTCTGCGCATTGCTCCGCCCGGCATGTTTCCGCCGAATGTCATCCAGTTCAATGCGACCAACGTGCCAGTTGCGCAGCTGACGATTTCCAGCAAAACCCTGCCCGAGCAGCAATTGTACGACTATGGGCTGAATTTCATTCGCGTGCGGCTGTTTACGATTCCCGGTCTCTCGACGCCTGCGCCGTTTGGCGGAAAGGAACGGCAGATCATCGTTGATGTCAATCCGCAGGCCCTGGCGGCCAAGGGTCTGTCGGCGGGAGATGTGGTCAGTGCTTTGCAGGGCTCGAACGTGATCCTGCCGGCGGGCGATGCTCGCATCGGCGGGACGGACTACGTGGTGCAGCTCAACAACAGCCCTGATACGGTGGCTCAGTTCCAGCGCATTCCGGTTAAGGTAGTCGGCTCCGCGCCGGTTTTGCTGGGCGATGTGGCCCACGTGTCCGACAGCTTTGCCGAACAGCGCGCCGTGGTGCACGTGAATGGCAAGCGCGCTACCTATCTCGCGATTCTCAAGCATGCCGACGCTTCGACCCTTGCGGTGGTCGAAGCGACCCGCGACACTTTGCCCATCATCAAGGCTTCGGCGCCGAACGGAATGGATCTGAAGATTGATTTCGATCAATCTGTATTCGTTCGCGCGGCGATTATGGGCGTGGTGCGGGAAGCGGTTCTTTCCTCGATCCTGGTTTCCCTGATGATTCTGGCGTTTCTGGGCAGCTGGCGCAGCGTGATCGTGGTTTGCACCTCCATTCCGCTGGCGATTTTCACCGCCATCATCGGCCTGAATCTGAGCGGGGACACGATCAACATCATGACCCTGGGCGGACTGGCGCTCGCCATCGGCATGCTGGTGGACGATGCGATCGTCGCCATTGAGAACATCAACCGCAACTTCGACATGGGAAAGCCGCTCACGGTGGCCATTCTCGATGGCGCCAGCCAGATTGCCGTGCCGGCCATCGTTGCGACCCTCGCTATCTGCATCGTGTTTTTCCCGGTGGTCCTGCTGTCGGGCGCGGCACGCTACTTGTTCACACCGATGGCGCTGGCGGTGGTTCTGGCGATGCTGGCTTCCTATGTGCTTTCGCGGACGCTAGTGCCAACGCTGTCGCGCATCCTCTTTGAGGGGCATCACGAGTCGGATCACGCCCAGGAAGAGCCTAAGGGAACCGCGGGCCGGCTGAACCGGGCGCGGGAGCGTGCTTTTGAGCGCTTGCAGTCCGGCTACGGCCGGGTGCTCGCGCTTGTTCTGCATCATCGTGTGTTCGCCCTCGGGGTTTTCGGGCTGCTCTTTGCGGTGACGGCAGTGCTCCCGTTTATCGTGGGCACCGATTTTTTCCCCAGCGTCGACGTGGGGCTAATGAAGCTGCACTTCCGCGCTCCGGTGGGGACGCGGCTGGAGGAGACCGAGAAGCTGCTGATGCAGGTCGAGGGCCGCATCCGACAGATCATCCCCGCCAATGAGATCGATACTATCAACGATTTGATGGGTGTCCCGACGTCCTACAACCTCGCTTATGTGCCCACCGACAACGTCGGTGACATGGACGCGGAGATTCTGATCGCGCTGAAACCCGAGCACCATCCCACCGAAGGCTACATGAAGCGGATACGCGCGGAGCTGCCGGGAGAATTTCCGGGATCGAGCTTTTACTTTCAGTCGGCCGACATCGTCAGCCAAGTGCTGAACTTCGGCGTGCCCTCGCCGGTCGACATTCAGGTGGAAGGACCGGATCTTGATCAGTCGTACCAGGTCGCGCGCCAGCTTAAGGATGAAATCCGCACCGTGCCGGGAGCCGTGGACGTGCATATCAAACAGGCGATTCGCTACCCGGCCTTGAAGATCAATGTCGATCGGGAACGCGCCGCGGAGCTGGGCTTAACCGAGCAGAACGTGGCCAACAGTATGTTGATTTCGCTGTCCTCCAGTTCGCTGATTTCGCCCTCGTATTTTCTGAATCCGACAAACAACGTAAATTACATTGTGGCCGTTCGCATTCCACCGGAGCGCTTTGACTCGGTGGATACGCTGATGAGCACGCCGCTGAGCCTGCCGGGCGCGGCTGCGCCGCTGCAGCCCGCGAGTCTGCCGCAAACTCAGCCGGTGCCCCAGCCGCAATTCGAGACTTTGGCCAACGTTTCCCGGGCGATACCGGACTCCGTACCGGCACAAGTCAACCACTACACTGTGCAGCGCGTGATTGACATCAACGCCAACGTGCAGGGGCGCGACCTGGGTTCGGTGGTGGGCACGATTCAGAAAAAGATCGATGCCCTGGGCAGGCTGCCGGTGGGCATGCGGATCACGGTGCACGGACAGTATGAAGTGATGAATCAATCGTTCCGCAGCTTGCTATTGGGACTGATCCTGGCCATCGCCCTTGTGTACCTGCTGATCGTTGTACTGTTTCAGTCGTGGATGGATCCGTTCATTATCATCATTGCTGTCCCCGGCGCGCTGGTCGGAATTCTGTGGATACTGGCGCTGACCGGCACGACCATCAACGTCGAGTCGCTCATGGGGTCGATCATGGCAGTGGGAATCGCGACCTCGAACTCGATTCTGCTGGTCAGTTACGCGAATGATGCCCGCGTCGAAAAACGCATATCGCCGGTGGAAGCGGCGCTGGAAGCGGGCAAAACACGGCTGCGGCCGGTGCTGATGACCGCCTTGGCGATGATCATCGGAATGATTCCGATGGCGCTGGCTCTGGGAGAAGCGGGCGAACAGAACGCCCCGCTGGGTCGCGCCGTGATCGGCGGGTTGCTGGTGGCGACTGTGGTCACGTTGTTCGTCGTGCCGGTGGTTTACTCGCTGCTGCGCACAGATTTCCCCACGCGGCATCTCCTGGATGAGAAATTCGCGGCAGAAGCTCGAGGCGAAACTTTCGCGGTGGAGGGCCACTGATGCCGGAAACGCGCGAGCGCCGCAGAGGATCGGTCTGGCTTTATCTGGCCGGGATCGCTCTGGTCGTGGTGGCGGCCGCAGCGGCATTCCTGCTCTTCACTCGCAAGCGAAGCGATGTGGAGGCGGCGACTGCCCAACTGACGAGCGAAGCGCAGAAGGGACCGACCGTTGAAGTTGCCGTAGCGCACGTGGTGGCTGGGANCCGACACGCTGCGGCTGATCGGAGAGGCACGTCCCTTTCAAACTGCGATCGTGTACGCCAAGGTCAGCGGCTACATGCGCACAATCAGCGTCGACAAAGGTGATTCCGTGCGCGCGAACCAGGTGCTGGCGGTGATTGAGTCGCCGGAAACGGACAAGCAGTATCAGGCGGCGGTTGCCGATGCGCACAATAAAGAACTGATTGCCAATCGCGCTGCCACGTTGGTGAAAAAAGAAATGATTTCGCAACAGGACGCGGATCAGGCCCAAGCCGATGCCGCGGTGTCCAAGGCGAACCTCGAGCAGATTGGGACGCTGAAGTCCTACGAGGAACTGCGGGCGCCGTTTACTGGAACCGTCACGGCGCGCTACGCCGATCCGGGCGCGCTCATCCAGAATGCAACCAACGCGCAGACCAGCGCGCTTCCCGTGGTCGAGGTTTCTGAGACCGGACGCTTGCGCGTGTATGTCTACGTGGATCAGGCGCACGCCGCGTTCGTTCGAGTGGGAGATGCGGTCACGATCGTTGATCAAGCTCATCCCGGGCAGAGAGTAGAAGCCCAGGTCACACGCACCAGTGGTGAGATTGATGCAAAGACTCGCACGTTGCTGGTTGAAATTGACGTGGAGAATCCGCGCAACCGCATCTTGGCCGGCAGCTTCGTGCAGGTCGAATTGAAGATCCACACGCCGCGTTACATCGAAATACCATCGGATGCGCTCATCGTGCGCGGCACGCAGAATGTCGTTGCCGTGATCACGCCTGACGATAGCGTGAGGTTCACCGAAGTTGCGGTTGCGGATCAGACCGGTGAAACAGTGCGCCTGCTGGGCGGATTGGCGGAAGGCGAGCGGGTGGCTCGCAACCTCGGAGAGCGCGTCCCTGAGGGCGGAAAGGTGCAGGTCGTGACGCGGCCGGGGAATTGACGGCTGTTGAGAATTTCGAGTCGCATGATCATCCGGAGACAAGTTGCCGTGCCGGCAGTTCCACTGGCGCTGCTGGCTTGCGTTCTGGCGGCGGGCACGGCATGGGCTCAGAGTGACGAGCCGTTGTCCCTCGCAGACTGTTATCGGCTCGCCGAGCAAAACCAGCCGGACCTCGTGACCGCCGAAGCGCAGGTACATGTCGCCGAGGCGCATTTGAAGGAACGCCGCTCGCCCTACTTCCCGCACCTCAGCTTTGGCGCCACGCACAATCAGCAAACCTACAATTACGCTCCCTTGCCCGGCACAGCACCCACGCCACGCTTCGGTTCGCAAAGCGGCGCTTCCACCTCATACAACGGCGAGGCGCTTTCGACGTCTCCTTATTACTACACCGGTTTGAACTTCACGCAGAACATCTACGACTTCGGACTGACGAGCGGGTCGGTGCAGCGAGGCCGGGCCGAACTGGCGCAGGCCCAGCAGAATCGCGACCGGGTTCGGCAGCAAACTCTGCTCAACGTCCGCAACGCGTATTTCGGCGTGCTGGCAGCGCAAGAGCTCGTACGGGTTCGCGAAAAGGCCGTGCAGGATCAGAGCAAGCACCTGGAACAGATCCAGGCTTTTTTTCAGGTGGGGCGATCGCCGAAAATCGATGTGACGCGGCAGGAAGTGCAATTGGCCAATGCGCAGCTGGACCTGGTGCAGGCGCAATCCGACCTGACGGTCGCTCATGCCGCTCTGGCAACGTCGATGGGATTGCCGGTCAAGCGCACCTTCAAGCTGGTCGATTCTCTGCGGAACGCGCAGGTGCCCGAAGAGGTCGATGTTTACCTGAATGAGGCGCAGAAGTTGCGCCCCGATCTGCAAGCGCTGCGCGAGGTCGTGATTGCTGCCGAGGGAGACATTGTGGCGGCGCGCTCGAACTTTAAGCCCAGGCTAAGTTTCACGAGCTTCGGCGACTTTCAAAACTTGAAATTTCCTTTGATCTGGAACCTGGGATTTGGGGAAGGCCTGCTGCAGCCGCTGCTCACGGGCGGATTCAATCGGGCATTCTTAAGCGAAACGGAACAAGCGAAAACCGCGGCCGAATCAAATCTGAAGGCGGTCTCCCAGTTGATCGACCAGGAAGTCTATACCGACTACACGAACACGACTGTCGCGCGGCAGCAGATCGATCTGGCGATCAAGGCGGATGAGGAAGCTCAGGAGAATCTGGCCTTCGCCGACGGCCGATACTCGGCGGGAGTGGGAAACATCATCGAGCTGACCGATGCCGAACTGCTGGCAGCCACCGCCGCGGCGCAAGTCGTGACGGCACGCTACAACTATCAACTGGCTTTCGGGCGGTTGGAAGTGGCGGCGGGAAGGGACCCCAGCAACTGACGCCCAGCACCCGCCTGATCCCTAGAACCACGGAAACCTCGGGTTTGGGTGGTGCAGCGCCCTTCGGTTTCGCTCAGGGCAAGCCTTTCAGCGCTGCGAGAAGGCTCTTCCCTGCGTTGCGGCTTCAGCCGCCGGAGTGGCCGAATCACATCTTCACGTGCTTTGTTAGGCCCACAGCTACCTGCCCAGCGGGGGAGTTTCCTTCTGCAGCTGATCGAGTTCCGCCAAAACTTCGGTGCTGTGCTTATTGGGATCCACGCTGGTGTACGCCTTAGCGATCTTGCCGTTGGGGTCAATGATGAACGTGTGCCGCGCCGCAAACTTCACTACGCCTAAGTTTTTGAGAGAGCCGTACTCGTCGGTGACCTTGTGATCGGTATCGGCCAGCAGTTTGAAATTCAGCCCTTCTTTGGCGCAGAACTTTTTGTGCGAGTCGATGCTGTCAAGGCTCACCCCGAGCACCACGGCATTGCGCTCGGCGTACTTGGCTTGATCGATCTGAAAATTGTGCGCTTCGCGCGTGCAGCCCGGAGTCTGGTCTCTAGGATAAAAGTAAAGAACCACCCACTTGCCTCGGAAGTCTTTCAGACTGACGGGAGATCCCTCCTGCGAGGTAAGGGTAAAGTCGGGCGCGTCGCTGCCCTCCAGTGGGGTCGCTGAGCGCGAGAACAAGCGCGGAACAAGCAGGACGACTACCGCGACTACCAGCAATAACAGGACGATCTTCAGCATCAATTCCTCCCGCAGACGGCGGCAACGCGAGGCATTCTAAATCAGAATCAAGTTTGGTGTGTCTCCGCCAGCAAAAATTGGCGCAATTGAATATCATAGAAAAATTACGCTGTGCACGACGGAGAGGGCAGACGTGGCTCAGATGGAAACTGACGGTTTGGAAGTTCTGGAAACGCGGGAGTGGGTGGATTCGCTCGACTATGTTCTGGCAGAAGGCGGCCCGAACCGCGCAGGACGGCTCTTGCAACAGCTGGCGCTGCACGCGCGGCGCGAAGCCGGCATCAATCTGCCTTTTTCCGCGACCANCGCCCTATCAGAACACGATCGCATCGCGGCAGCAGCCGCCGTTTCCCGGCAGCCAGGAGATGGAGCGGCGCATCAAAAGCCTGGTTCGTTGGAATGCGCTCGCCATGGTCGTGCGCGCCAACAAGATTCAGGAAGGCATCGGTGGACACATTTCGACCTTTGCCTCGGCCGCAACTCTCTACGAAGTCGGCTTCAATCATTTCTTCCGCGCTCATACAGAAAACGGCGACCGCGACATCGTCTACTTTCAGGGTCACGCTTCTCCGGGGATGTACGCTCGCGCTTTTCTTGAAGGGCGCATCCCGAAAGAGAAGCTGCAGAACTTTCGCCGTGAACTAAAGCCGGGTGGCGGACTGAGTTCCTACCCGCATCCCTGGCTGATGCCCGACTTCTGGGAGTTTCCCACGGTTTCCATGGGGCTCGGACCGATCCAAGCAATTTATCAGGCGCGCTTCATCAAATATCTTGAGAACCGCGGCCTCAAAACGAGCACTGGCGGCAAGGTCTGGGCGTTTCTCGGCGACGGTGAAATGGATGAACCGGAATCGCTCGGCTCCATCACACTGGCCTCGCGCGAGAAGCTCGACAATTTGATCTTCGTGGTGAACTGCAATCTGCAACGGCTCGACGGTCCGGTGCGCGGCAACGGAAAAATCATCCAAGAACTCGAAGCGATTTTCCGGGGCGCCGGATGGAACGTCATCAAAGTCATCTGGGGCACGGACTGGGACAGCCTGATCCAGAACGACCGTGACGGCTTGCTGGNTAAAGCGGCTGGGCGAGGTCAGCGACGGACAATATCAGAAATACTTCGTCGAGAGCGGCGCCTACTTCCGCCAGAACATGTTCGGAACCGATCCCAGGCTGCTGAAGATGGTCGAGCATCTCTCCGACGAGCAACTGGCGCGCATGCGGCTGGGCGGGCACGATCCCATCAAGGTGCACGCGGCTTACAAGGCGGCCGTCGAGTACACGGGCTCTCCGACGATCATTCTCGCCAAGACGATCAAGGGCTACGGACTTGGTGAAGCTGGCGAAGGCAAGAACATCACCCACCAGCAAAAGAAGTTGAACGACGACGAGCTGCAGATGTTCCGCTCGCGTTTCGGAATTCCCATCCCTGACGACGAACTGCACGATGCGCCGTTTTATCGTCCGTCCGACGACAGTGCGGAGATCAAGTACATGCAGGCGCGGCGCCAGCAGCTCGGCGGCTACATGCCGCAGCGCAAAGTGCAGGCCACGCCGATGAAGCCGTTCCCCGATTCGCACTTCGAAGAATTTCACAAGGGCACCGACGGCCGCGAAGTTTCGACCACCATGGTGTTCGTGCGATTGCTGGCCAAGCTGCTGCGCGATCCGGAACTGGGCAAGTTCATCGTACCCATCATTCCCGACGAAGCACGCACCTTCGGCATGGAAGCACTGTTCCGCCAGGTCGGGATTTACTCGAACGTCGGACAGCTCTACGAGCCCGTCGACATGGACACGCTGCTCTACTACAAAGAGGCCAAGAATGGGCAGATTCTGGAGGAAGGAATTACGGAAGCGGGATCGGTGTGTTCGTTCATCGCCGCAGGCACGGCGTATGCGAATCACGGCATCAATACGATTCCGTTTTTCATTTACTACTCGATGTTCGGTTTCCAGCGCATCGGCGATTTGATCTGGGCGGCAGCCGATATGCGGTGCCGCGGCTTCCTGGTCGGCGGCACGGCGGGACGCACCACGCTCGCCGGCGAAGGGTTGCAGCATCAAGACGGTCACAGCCACGTGCTCGCGCTTCCCGTGCCGAATCTGCTCGCCTACGATCCGGCATTCGCCTACGAAATCGCCATCATTATTCAAGATGGCATCAAGCGCATGTACGTCGATCAGGAACCGATCTTCTACTACCTGACGGTAACCAACGAGCCTTTGCCGATGCCAGAGATGCCGGCGAACGGGAACGTCCGTGAGGGCGTACTGAAAGGGCTATATCGCTTCAAGGCTTCGCAGAAGAGCGATGCCAAGCTGCGCGCACAGCTGCTGGGCAGCGGAGCCATCATGTACGAGGTGCTGAAGGCGCAGCAGATTCTGGAAGAAAAATACGGTGTGGCGGCCGACATGTGGAGCGTGACCAGCTACAAATCGCTGTATCGCGACGCGAACGACTGCGAGCGCTGGAACGTGCTGCATCCATCCGAGATGCCCAAAGTCCCTTATGTCACGCAGATGCTGAAAGACGCGCCGGGACCGTTCGTGGCAGCCTCCGACTATATGAAGGTCCTGCCTGAAAGCCTGGCCCGGTGGGTTCCGGGACAACTTGTGGCACTGGGTACCGACGGTTTCGGACGCAGCGAGAGCCGGGCGGCATTGCGCGATTTCTTCGAAGTCGACGCCAAGCATATTGTGTTGGCGACGTTGTCCGCTCTAGTTCGTGAAAATAAGATCGGCACCGATGTGGCGCAGCAGGCGATCCGCGACCTGGGGATCAATCCGGAGAAAGCAAATCCGGCAGTCAGCTGAGACATGGATTCAGGGCGGTGCCATTCCGAAGCCTCGCGTTTTTTCCAGCGGGGCGAGGAATCTCGCGGGAAAGTTAGTCTGTGGTTCACGCGAGATCCCTCCCTTCGCCTGAAAAGCGGCTGCGGTCGGGATGACGCCCAACACTAGGGATTCCAGAGGATCAAAACGCGGTGATCGAATTCAAGCTTCCTGAGCTGGGAGAAAACATCGAGCAGGGCGACCTGGTGCGCCTGATGATCGCGCCCGGGGCCACGGTCTCGACGGGCCAGGCAGTCATGGAACTTGAGACCGACAAGGCTGTCGTGGAAGTGCCGTCATCAGTGAGCGGCACGGTGAAGGAAATTCGCGTCAAAGAAGGCGACAAGATCAAGGTCGGTCAAGTTGTTTTCACTGTGGACAACGGCGCGGCGGCAAAAGTGGGGGCGGAGTCTTCCCCACACGGAACCGTTGCCGCGGCGCAAGCAGATCCTCCTGTGCAAGTGGAGCCTGAAGCGATTGTTTCCGAAGCTCCGGCGCGAGCAGTGGCTCCCCCCTTGCAACCACAACTCGATCGACCAGCCGGCGTGCCGCGGACGGCGAGCGCTCCCGGCGCTACAGAATTCAAACTTCCAGAACTCGGCGAAAACATCTCGCAAGGCGATCTGGTGCGGTTGATGATCGCGCCCGGAGCGAAGGTGGCTGAAGGCCAGCCCGTCATGGAGCTGGAAACCGACAAGGCGGTGGTCGAAGTGCCTTCGTCGGTGAGCGGCGTGGTGAAGGAAGTGCACGTCAAAGAGGGCGAGAAGATCGCGGTTGGACAACTGATCTTCACATTGGAGGGCGCTGCGGCTGCGCAAGCTCCGCCCGCACGGCCACGTACAACGCCAGTCGAACACGTTTCCGGCCAGCACGGCGCGCGGCTCGCCTTTCAAGCCGCGATTCGCGCCGAGGGCAAGACCGAGGAGGAGGCGCTGCCTCCGGACCAGCCGTTGCAGGCCCCCGCTACATTCACCATGCCTGCGCAGCTCGGCAAAGTGGCCGGCACCGAGCATCGGCAGCCGGTTCCCGCGGCTCCGCACGTGCGGCGGCTGGCGCGCGAAGTTGGAGTGGACATCTACGATGTGAAGGGCACCGGCCCCGGCGGACGGATCAGCGAAAATGACGTCAAGGCGCACGCCAAAGTTCTGTTGTCCGCGGCAGCTTCAGCCGCTCAGGCGACGCCGCGCGCCGGACATTTCGCCCCTCCAACGCTTCCTGACTTCGCCAAATGGGGCAAGATCGAGCGTGTCTCGATGCGCGGCGTGCGGCGCAAGACCGCGGAGCATCTGGCCGAATCCTGGAACACCATCCCCCACGTCACGCAACACGACCGCGCCGACATCACGGAACTCGAGCAACTGCGCGCGCGCTTCGCCCCCAAAGCCGAAGAGGCCGGCGGCAAGATGACCGTGACCGCGATTGCTTTGAAAGTCTGCTCGGCCGCGCTCAAGGTTTTTCCGCAGTTCAATGCCAGCATCGACATGGAGAAAGAAGAAATCATCTACAAGCAGTACATTCATCTGGGTGTCGCGGTGGACACCGACCGCGGCCTGCTGGTCCCGGTGATCCGCGATGTCGACAAGAAGAACATCGTCGAGCTGGCCGTGGAGTTGTCACAGCTCTCGAAGAAAGCGCGGGAGAAGAAACTCACCCCCGCTGAGATGGAAGGCGGAACGTTCACCATCACGAATCTGGGCGGCATCGGCGGCGTGGGCTTCACGCCCATCGTCAATCATCCGGAAGTAGCGATCCTCGGGCTTTCCCGCTCGCGCATCGAGCCGGAGTGGATCAACAACAAGTTCGAGCCGCGGCTGATCCTGCCGCTTTCACTCTCCTACGATCATCGCCTGATCGAC
>OCOJ01033482.1_pt2 | contig 19969 bp, 23 predicted proteins | sample 1539251 | NCBI WGS metagenome assembly OCOJ01 (sample SAMN01911457, study PRJEB22624) | soil metagenome | biome: Soil | place: Malaysia | collected 2012-04-30 | depth RA_metagenome m | reverse complement strand
GGTTCGACGACGTTGCTTTAAGCATTACTAAAAATTGAGGTCGTCTGACCCGACACAGTTGCGGACTCGCGAGAGATTATTCGCCGAGGTTCAGGCTGACCAGTTTCTGCTCGGTCATTTCAAGCATAGTGTCTCTGACCCCTTCTCTTCCGAAGCCGGTCTTCCTCCGCCCTCCGAAGGGTAGGGCGTCCCACCTTAGCCTCGTGGAATCATTGATTATCACCGAGCCAGCATTGATTCTTCTGGCGAGCTTCAGCGCCATCTTGTAATCTTTGGTGTGAATGGCTGCCTGTAGACCGTACTCCGACGAGTTTGCCAACTGGAGTGCCTCGTCCGCGGTCTCGAAGGTTGAGATTGGCGCGATTGGTCCGAAGACCTCCTCTTTCATGACGGCGACATCGGTCGAAATGCTGCTGATTACAGTCGGCTGAAAGTAACTCCCTGGGCGGTCGACCCTCTTCCCTCCGACGAGAACTTTGCCTCCCTTCGCGACAGCGTCGTCGACCAGGAGTTCCATTCCGTCCACTGAGGACTGGCTAATTACCGGCCCCACATCGGTCGTTTCAAGAAGCGGGTCGTCTACCTTAAGCTTGGATGTGAGTTCAACGAAGGCTTTGGTGAACTTGGCCGCGACTCCGATCTGGACGAAGAACCGTTTGCTTGAGTTGCAATTTTGTCCTGCGTAGTCGAACCTTCCTCTGACCGCTACCTGGACCGCCTTGCCGATGTCGGCGTCTTCGAATACGACTACGGGGTCAGATCCGCCGAGCTCCATGATTGAGCGTTTGGCCTGCCCCGCGGCCTTGGACGCGACATGAAGGCCGACCTCGGTAGATCCCGTGAAGGTGACCAGCTCGACGTCGGGGTGCTCCACGATAGAGTCCCCGATTTCGGAGCTCTGGCCGGTCACAAGATTGAGGCAACCGGGAGGGAGACCGGCCTCAGACAACAAAGCGGTCATCTTCGCCGCTGACATGGGGGTTTGTATGCTCGGCTTGACCACGAGAGTGTTTCCCACGGCCAGGGCAGGGGCGACCTTGTGGGCGAAAGAGTTCACAGGAAAGTTGAACGGGAGGATGGCGGCCACAACGCCCAAGGGCTCCCTCGTCGTGAAGACCATGCGGTCCTGGTTCCCTGCTGGGTACTCGTAGGCGTCCACGCGGTGGACCTTGCCTTCGAGCATCCTCGAAGCCTCCTGGGCGGCTGACGTGAAGACACCACAGGCTCGGACGACCTCTATCCTGCTGTCCCTGATTGGCTTTCCCGCTTCGGTGGCGAGGGTCAGGGCGAAACTCTCTCCCCTCTCTCTGAGCAACGACGCCGCCTTGAGTAGGATTGCGCACCGTTTGTGCAGCGGGGCCTCGGACCAGCTCTCGAAGGCTACCTTTGCCGCTTCGGCGGCCTCGCTTACGTCGTCCTTGGTCCCTCTGCTGACCCTGTCGACCACCTTCCCCGAGCCCGGGCTTACGAGCGGGACCGTCTCGGCCTTCCTGACCTCCTTCCCGTTTATCACGAGATCGACCGTCATTGGATGCGCTGCCCCAAGTTGGTGTTAATACGCGAATCGAGCGGACTCGGGGACCGCACCTCAAGCCCGCCCAGGCTTGTTCGGGAAAGCGCGTATAACGTGCAGGAAAGGAAGCCGAGACGAGCGATATGAAGACTCTGGTACTAGGGGCATCCGGACAGATTGGGGCGTACACCGTTCAAGACTTGGTGGAGTTCTCCAAGGCTGAAGTGGTGGCGTCGAGTAGGAAACTTGGGAATGTCAAGAAGGCGATGGGCGATCTGCACCTGGGGGACAGGGTCAGCGTAACCGAACTTGATGCGAATGATGCCGACGCCGTTGCGAAGGTCGCCAAATCGGAGAAGGTGGACACAGTTGTCAACTGCGCGTGGTATCAGACGAACATTGCGGTCATGGAGGCCTGCCTCAGGGCAGGCGCCCACTACACGGATCTCGGCGGGTTCTTCGACACCTGCCTCAAGCAGCTGGAGTTCCACAAGGAGTGGAAGAAGGCTGGAATCAATGCGACCATAGGCTTGGGAAGCACGCCGGGCCTGACCAACGTAGCCGGCGCCGCAGGGGCTGCTAAGCTCGACAAGGTCGAAAGCATCGACATCTATTGTTCCTGGGGCAACACGCTGCCAGTGAAAGAACCGGGCTGGCCCGGTTATTCCATACGGACAGTTTTGGACGAGTTCACGCAGGAGCCGGTCATGTGGTTGGATGGTAAACATGTGAAACAACCGGTGCTCTCCGGTGAGACAACAGTGACGATGCAGGAGCCGATAGGAAAGGTCACCGCGTACTATGTCAAGCACTCCGAGCCCGCGACCCTCGGTAGGTATGTAGGCAAGGGGTGCCGAAACGTGACGTTTCGCATCGGTTTCCCCAGCACCGACTTCGCCACGTTCAGGACTCTGAGGAGCCTGGGTTTCGCCGAGACCGAGGGAATCGCGTTCGGAGGCACGAAGATTTCTCCCCTAGACTACCTCACGGCCATGTACCAGAGGGCCATCTCCAGGTCAAGGCATGACGCGCCGCCGAAGGAAGAATACGAATACGATGCATTCAGGATAGATGTATTCGGGACCCTGGAGGGGACTCCCTCTACCGTCACTTACCACATTATGACCTGGAACGACCCCCAGAGAGGGATACCCTCCGCCAGAGACACCTCCGTGCCCCCGGCAGTGGTATCGTTCTGGCAGGGCACAGGGAGAATCAAGGAGCCAGGAGTCTTCCCGCCCGAAGCCACGGTCGAGCCTGAGCCCTTCTTCGTCGAGATGGGCAAGAGGAAAATCAGAGTCGAAGAACATTTCACAAAGACACGGAAGTTCTCCTGATAGTCGCGCACATCTAGCTAGTGGCCGCAAACTCGGCCGATGACGGTTCCGAAAGGCAGCACGAGACCAAGCAGACCGGGAGAGAATATCCTACTCCTGGATAGTTCGCGGGAGATTCACACCGAAATCGGGAATAAGTTGAGTTCGAGGTCATCTAATGACTACACAGTTTCTTATGATTCCCCAGGGCTTTTTCACCCCCGTATGAGCCTTCAAGACGTAGTCGTCATGATTCACAACGGAGAGTACAGCCGGGCGATTGCCGCGCTTGAACACGACGTGCGCGATGAGAGGATGCCACCAGTCAAGCGCGTGGAGTACTGCACGTGGCTGGCGGAGTGCAACCGCAGGCTCGAAGACTACCAGGAGTGCGGCAATTGGTACGTCGAGGCCGTGAGAATCATTCTAGCAGAACCCCTTGATCCGAAGTCGAAGGCAAAGCAGGCACTCCCGATTTGCGAGAAGGCCCTAGAATCATATGAAAAAGGGGGCGATGCTGCCGACGTACTAGTAGCGGCTAGGCTGAAACAGTATCTCGTCGGACTCGCAAAATAGAGAGGTTTTTCGGCTCTGGCCCAGGTGGCGACCAGTCAGGTGGATTCGCTGGGGTCGAATTCTCCAAGCCTTTGCAGTACTATGAGGGCCCTGAGAGTGATCATCTTGCTCGGCTGCCCGACCTTCTCCAGGGCGAAGGGGTGGAACCTTCTCTTGTACTTCGACCACCAGTCCGGAAGCTTCCCGTTGTTGTTGTAATCCGGATGGACCGCGTCGAGGTTCCACTTCCCGTCCTTCGTTCTCTTCTTCTTGAGATGGGCCATGGCGAGGCCGAGCCTCCTGTCGTTGGCATACCCCAGAGCGGTTGTGAATTCTAGGCCGAGTAATAGGTCGTAGTAGTAATGGTAGGGGAAGTGGAAGCGGAACCAGGGCTCGTAATGAGCTCCCTGCTTCGATAACTCCCTCGAGAGGTAGAACTCGCAGCCGTGCTCTACGGCTTTCTTCATGCTCTTCGACCACCGCTGCCGCGGATAGACAGCGAAGGCGCTAATTCCCTCCCAAGCGTCTATGGTTCCGTTGGAGCCCCAGCAATGCCAACCCCCGTTCGCTTTCTGGGTCTTCACGAGGAAATCAAATGCACTCCTGACCCGAGGTTCGTCGACGTAGCCGAACTTTATCAGGGCCCTCGCCGTGTTTCCTGTCAGGCAGTGCTCGCTTCTCTTCGAGTTGCCTGTGTCGAAACCGCCGTCGGGCCGGGAGAACCGGTTCAGCCAGAGAGAGCAAGACTTCGCAATCCGTGGGTCCTTCTTTGTCAGGCCGAGGTCGGACAGGGTCAGGAGCATCCAGTTGGTGGAGATGTACTTCGGCCTGTAGAGGTTGTCGCTGTCAACCCAGTATCCACCTGGCTTGCGATCCGCAAGAATGTCAGCCACCCAGCCTTTGGTAGTTATCGCTTGTTCGGCTTCCTTCAGGTCGCCGCTGCTGGAACCGAGCAGGTCCCTCATGGCAAGGTAGCGGACGGCAGGTTGAGAGGGTTCTAGCAGCCAGTCCATTACGCCCTTCATGGCCTGGTAGGTTCAGATGGGAGTCTAATATGGTGTTGGCAGTCAAATGCCAGCTAGGACCTTCTTGACCCGAAGTCTCAAAATGAGGGGTTGCGGGCCCCGGGGTGATCGTTGCCTAGCCTGGGTGTCCTGCAATTCCTCCGTAGGCACCCTGTCATTTGTCTACTCCTTCTGAGTCCAGGGATACCCGAGTACCTTTCGGGGTCCAGTCCGTTGAACGCGCTGGTCCTAAATCCTCCGATGTTCTTCTTCCAGGTTGCTGCAAACCTGGGGCTGTACGGCCCTGGTGTCCTGCTTGTGAGGGAGGCAAAGGTCAGATGGGAGAAGGGGTGGGCCAGCGTACTTCTCCTTGGGGCGGCATATGGAATCCTTGAGGAGGGGGTTGCGCTTGGCACGTTGTTCAACCCGGCAGCTGGACCAGTGGGAGAGCTGGGGGTGTATGGCCATTGGCTGGGGATCAACTGGGTGTGGGTGGCGGGCATCATACCGGTGCATATGATCTACAGTGTTTCCATCCCTATTCTGATTCTCGGGTTAGCGCTCCCAGAAACTAATGGGCGTCGGTTCCTAGAAGGGAAGAAACTTCTCGTTGCCGTGATGATTCTCGGAATCGATGTCCTTGCTCTGTTCCTGCTGATCACCCTCGGAGTAAAGTTCTGGATGGGAACACCAATTCTGGTCGGCAGCTTCATTGCAATCGCAATATTCGTGATGGCCGCTCGAATAGTGAAATCGGATGCGGTGCACGCCAGACAGGGCGAACCCGCGGCGAAGCCAAGAAGAATGGCCGTCTTAGGAGCAACATTCTACCCATGCGTGCTGCTGACGGAGTTCTTGACCAAGGGCGCTGGAGCGCCCGCCCTGGTAGACTTCGTGCTGGTCATCTTAGTTCAGGGCCTCTTCCTCCTTTACGTATTGAGAATCATCGGATCTAGGGGCAATGAAAGGAACCTTGTGGCGCTGTCATTTGGATTGGTTCTGCCCATAGCAGCATTCGGCGTGATTTCGGAGGCTTCGTTCCCCGTCCCACTGCTGGCAGACTTGGGGATGGTGGTGTTCTTCCTCAGACTGTTCAAGGCTTTGCCGAGTAGCGGAGCGACAGCCGCCAATCAGTGAGCAAGACATGCAACGAATCAAGGATCTAGCCAGGAGGTATGGGATCTTTAGGGCCGCGCAGTTCGGAATCGCGGGCATCGTCGGATTCTTGGTGCTAGAAGTCGTGCTGGTGGGGGGACTGTATGCCATCTATGGGAAGGCCGACATTCCTGGCAACTTCTATTCGTCCCCATCTTTGCTTGGACTAGACGTCGTTGCCTCGTTTGTAGGCGTGACGGTGGGCTTCATCGTCAATGAGAGGACGACGGCGCGGGACGCTGCAGTCTTAAGAAAGAAAGGAGCGACTAGCATGGCAGCCAGGCTTCTGAAATTTCAAGGTGTGTATGTTGTTGGCAACGGTATCACAATTGGGGTTCAGCTTGTCCTCCTCGGAGCATTCTCACTTCCTCCTGCAATTGGAAACATCGTTGGTGCGGTGGTTGCCTACCCTCCTAGCTACTTCATCGCGATGCGATTCGTGTGGAAGCTCTGACTTTGGAAAATGGCCCCTTCGCCGTCGACAGCCTGCATAGCTGGCTCCGTGACTATTGGATAGAGTTGGTTTCCAGAAGTGTGAAGAGCACTAACGCAATCCCGAACTCCTCTCGTATGGCTTCGACCCTGCCGATGGCATTCAGCGCTTGAGCTAGAATCTGTGCGGATTCCTCTTTGTTTCGTGCGCAGCAGCTAGGACACCAGAATTGGCCGCTTGGACGGCCGCAGAGGTTGCAGTAACGTGATTCGTGAACTCGTGGTGCCCCCCAATTCCTATGGCAGATCCCGCAGGACCACTGAGGTTCGTGGCCGTCGACCATGCAACCTCCCCACACTGCGTTCATGCTGGAGCAGGCCTGCCACATCAGTTCGGAGGGAGCCCCGTAGAGAATCGGTCTGGCTTCGGCTGAATCACACCAGGGACAGCGAGGCCTTACTTCGGCAGCTGACATCTCTGATTTGACTCTCTGCAGGGAATCGCAGGACTCGCAGGCGGTGGTTGACCTGGCATCGTCGACCATCTCTTCTCCGCAATAGACGCAAAATGTGACCTGCGAAGCCGGCATGACATTACGGATGCGGTGCACGCTGGGGTTTATTGACGGGGGTCTAGGGATGTTCGCATCTTTGCGAATGCGGATAAAGTAGACCCGATGCCTGCGAAAACGGATCGCTGAAAAGGCAGCCGAGCGTGGGTCAAACGAGGGCTCTACAGTTAATTACTCAGGTCTCCGCCGATGAGGAAGAGGTCGAATGATGTGGAGTCTCCCCCCGACGACCTGAAGCAGATCCTAAGCCCGAATGAACAAGTGCAGTTATACCTGAAGCAGAAAATCTATCGGCCGAAAATCAACATCGATTCAGTCGTGATAACAAACATGCGGGTAATCCTCAGGCACCCACATGCTCTCGGCTTGAAGAAGGACTACACTGACTACAACTATCAGGACATTTCTAATGTTGAACTGGCCAAGGGTGTGATGCGTTCTACCCTGAAATTCACACTTAGGTTGGGCGGGGACCCCNCTTATGCTCGACTCGATTCCCAACGACCAGGCGCAAAAAGCGTATGGGCTTGTGAGAGAGAACCTAGTTAAGTTTCAGACGCCCTATGCTGCGGCCGGAGTTATGCCAATTGGGACGGCTCCTCCCCAGCAAGCCTCTTCCGGAGGGTACTGCAACAAATGCGGCTCACCACTCGCGACAGGGCAGATGTTCTGCGGAAAGTGCGGGACTGCCGTATCGCCAGGCGCTTCGACGGTCATCGAGCGAGAGGTCGTCAAGGTCAGGTGCCAATACTGCGGGTTCCTGAACGATTCTGCTGACACTGCGTGCAAGAGCTGCGGAGCGAAGATCTAGCGACAATCTCCGCTAATACTATTCCTGATGCAGAGGCATCGAGGCGAGGCCACATTCCCAGAAATGCGTAAGTTGGGCCGAGCCATCCACCCAGCGACGGAAACTGCCACCCAAGTTGCCGATGATTCTGGCCATCCTAGCCCTGCCCCTGATCCTTCCAGTTGCTCCGACCTTGTTCACGGTGCCGGTCACCCATTCCACGATTCAGTTCCGTGGCCCGACTGGCGGGACAGCAGGTTCCGCGAATGACGCCTTCGCCTTCGTGTCCAATTTCGAGAACGGGGCCCTTGACGGCTGGACCCGGGTTTCCGGGGCAGGGCCATCCGTCGTCAGGTCGGTGAACTACAGCGGCGAGCCGTCTCTGGAGTCGACCGCAGCTCAGGGACCACAGGTGGACACAGCGAGCAGGGGGTTCAAGACCGGAGCTCCATCGATTTCAGTCCAAGTCGCGATAAATGGAGGGAGGGGCACGGGGCTCTTCGGACTCGGGAACGGCGAGTCTGCACTCGCCCTGGTCGGAGTCTCGCATGGATATGTCGTGGCTGGAAGAGATGCAGCCCACCTCCAGAACATAGCCTCCGGGGTGCCAGCAAATTCGTACCCGAAGGGTTGGGTGTACCTCACTGCGAACATCTACGATCCAGGAGCCGTTTCGGGACCGTCGAAGTGGGTCATGCAGGTGTTCGTGGATCTAACTGACCAAGTTGCTGCGACCATCAGTGTTCCTGAGGCTGGAACCTACACGAATTCCATTATCGAAACACTGTCTGGGACGGTCCATTACTCAGATGTCGTGGTTTCCACTTACCAAGTCCCAACTTACATCCCTGGCTACAATAACATGGAAGGATATGGTCAGGGCTCCGGGTTGCTCGTCAACTTGCTGCCCCAATATTACAACTTGACCGCCCAGATGAATCTGACAAAATGGAGTGCCCCCCAACGTGGAATCCTCAGTTTCCAGATCAATGCAATGAACTACCTGGGGACCACCCAGTCAACCTGTGGCGGTTTCTTCCAAATAGGGGTCGACCTGAATCCGAACGGCCGCATAGCCCCTTGGTACGTTGAGGGGGTGAATTGTGTCGCCATCTACTTCCAGACCAACACACCTGTGCCGAATCCTGGAATCGTGTCTCCGATGCCCACCCATCTGGTGCTCTCCATAGTCTACGAGCGGGTTGCAAGGCAGATAGTGTTCACAATAGACGACACGACCATCGGCCAGGTTTTCACCGCCAGCATTCCGTATGGCGGAACCCCGTTCTACGCCACGTACACGCAAATGGAATTCCAGCCCTGCTGCAACAAGTATCCTATTCAGGAGTACAACCTTCAGGGGTCGATATACGCCGTCCAGATCACCCCACTTTCGGGACCGAAGACCACACTGACTTCGAGTTACATGTTGCCATTCGTCCTGGATGCGCCGCCCACTTGGAACTTCGGTTACTTCCAAGACAGCATACATGGGTATCAGCAGACTGCATGACGCTAGGACGTTTGACTGTGTTCGACTTCGGTGATCATTTCGAACAACTGGCGCTGCTCGGGGTCGCACTGAAATGACTTGGGTCGTTCCCCAAGGGGCTCGCCGTGAACTCTCAAATAAGCAGCCAACGCCCATTCGGGGATGGCAGGAATCGATGTCGATATAGTCAACGAGTGCACCGTCCTCACCGATGCCCAAATCAAGAAAGCGGTCGCGGCAGTCCAGACCCAGGTCCATAGGGACTTCGCGCCAGTTTGGGGGATCGATGCGAACCTGAGCTTCGTCCCCCAAGGAAAGAAGCTGCGCCCTGATACTTGGTGGATTGGAATCTTCGACAATTCTGACAAGGCGGGGGCCCTGGGCTATCATGACCTTACGAACAAGGGGCTCCCTGTTGGGAAGGTCTTCGCGGAGAGCGACATACAGTCTAACAGCTCCTGGACCAACGACATCAGCCATGAAGTACTCGAGATGCTCGCTGACCCCGACATCAATCTCGCAGCTTACAGGGAAGAGAAGGGAAGAATGATTTTCTACGCTGTTGAGGTCTGCGACCCCTGCGAAGACGACCCCGATGGATATCTGATTAACGGTGTGTTGGTTTCAGATTTCGTCTTCCCTGCCTGGTTCGAGGGGTTCAGAAAGGATGGGTCCACCCAATTCGACTTCAGGAAGCATATTAGCAAGCCATTCCAACTGCTGCCCAACGGATACATCGGCATCTTCGATCCTTCTTCGCACAAAGGGTGGCATCAGGTCAATGGCAAGATGAATCCGAAGTACCTAGCGCGGCCGAAGTTAGGGAGCAGAAGGCAACGCCGAGACATGCCGAGGGAGGAGTGGCAGCTGAGCACCGTCAGGAGAGCCTCGGGCCGATAGCGGACCGCTGTGACGAGGAGGCGTGCCAGAAGAATTCGGGAAAACCTGGTCTGGAATCATTAGATAGTCGTCGGTCGCGGTAGAATTGTTGGCGAACTTCTGGAAACAGCTCTGGAAGAACGAGAAAGAATTTTTCGATTCGGGCAGCGGAGAGTTTAGGCACGCGACGTCGTTTGTGGCAGTTTCCTCAATCGCAGAGCAGTATTTCTGTGAGTACAAGCTTGAGAACGAGTTCGCGGTCGGCGAAGTCCCAACGGAAGCCAAGGACTCGGGGACCGAGCTCCACGACGAGTTGATGCCAACGGAGAGAATCAGCCAGAAGGATTTCGTCAAACTAGTCAGCAAGAAGGAACCGACGCTGGCTGTCCTCGGAGTGTGGGGTTCAGCCGGGCGCCTTAAGGTGGTCGGAGTACCGGATCACATAATTTGGTCGCGGGGGAAGCCTCTCTGGGTTGTGGAACTCAAAACTACGAAAGGGGACCCGAACCCTCTCTGGGAGGACCAAGAGAACCAGGTCAGGGTATACGGGCTGCTGCTCGAAAGGATGGGTTTCGACTGCACGGGAATGCGCCTAGCCGTGGTAAGGCTGAAGTCTGAACAGCTGGGCGACCAGGAGAAGAAGGAATGGATTCTAAAGGTGTCTGCGGCGTTGATGTGGGACGCGGTACGAGAACTAGAGATGAAGTATCAAGGAGGAATGAAGGTGCATGTGCTCGATCACGATGCAGAGAAAGCGGAAAGCGCGGTGCGTAGCAGGTCGGGGTACTGGCTGGGAGAAAGGGAACCGCTATCCAGCACGAGCGCGGCGAAGTGCAGGGCCTGCGAGTACAACAACGTGTGTCCCAAGACCCTCTACAAGCCGGCATAGATCGGAGGTAGGGAACAGCCTCCAGCATGTGCTTCGATAGACGCAAAAAGAACGACGTTGGGCTGCGTGCCGTTAGGCCTTCGAGAGCACCAGCCAGGTTCCAATGCCCTTGGCGCAGAGAACCTCTTTCGAGTCTCTGATTTCTCCTTCAGCCACTATCGCAGTTCTGCCGGCCCGTATGACTCTGCCCAGCACCCGGAAAGGTCCGTTGGTCAGGGGCTCCAGAAAATTGACCTTCAGTTCCATGGTCACCTGGTTCTTCCCTGGGTTGACGGTCATGACCGCGAGCCCACAGGCGTTGTCTAACGCAGTCATCACCACACCGCCATGGACCATCCCTCCCCACCTGATCACCTTCTCACTCATGGGGAAGCTAAGTTGGACGCTGCCTGAATCTACCCGATCCACGTTCAGGTCGACGTACCGGAAGATGCCGTCTCTTTCAAATGCCTGCTGAACTTGCTCAGCGATGTCTGAGCCACTGGCCTTGGTGCTATCGAAGAGTGCCTTGAAGCTCCCTGCTTTTTCCACCATGTTCCGGAAGGACATTCGGCCGCACCCAAGTCTAGTGGATTATTTACGCACAAGCTCAAGGAGCCGAGGATAGATTCTCGCCTGGGTCGGGATCATGGTAGGCTCTCTACGTAACTTGCGAAAGAAGAAAGCTCTGTCGACGCTGAGGCCTCGGCCTCCTCCTTCCCCCTAGTCCTCAGGACCCAACCCCATTTCCCCTTCATGGTCACATCAAGTGATGCGGTCACCTTCGTTCCCTCTGGGACCCTGGCGAAAGAGACTGCCCTCTTTGTCCGAGTGAACCTCGTCTCGCCCTCTGATTCCACCTTCTCCCCTGGGATAAGATTGAGTTCACTGATGGTTGTCCGTCTGGACGCTCCAGATGCGCTCTGGAACTCGAGACGGATTCTGTCTTCGCCCTTCCCCAGTATCTTCACCGCCGAGATTTGCTTCGACCACTTGGGCATGGATTCGAAGTCGGTGTAGGCAGCGTACGCCTCCTCAGGCGGAACCTTGACGACGAGAGAAGCTTCGCAGTGCATCCAACAGTCTTGTTCCGTGGACCGCCATTAAGGGTTGTCTTGACGAAGCGTGGTGGGAGACGAAGCGGCCGGGAATCACGGGCCGCTCCGCCCTAGGAGTGCATCTATGTGGTCGCAGGCCATCCTGTTGATGATGAAGACGAAGATTCCGAGGGGGATGGGCTTGATGCGGAAGAGTGGTTTCCCATGTTAGGGCAGTAATGCCCCGAGGGGGAGGTCGAAGATGTGGAACTGGTTGACGAGCTGGAGGTTGTGGTGGTTGCCTGTGCGTGCACAGGTAGGACTGCGAGGAGGGCCATGATTGCGAAGATCGACAGTGTTGCGGCGAGCAGGGCCCCCTTTCTGCTCGCTACTATGTTGGTGTTCAATTTCGATTCACCTCCTTGGACAACAAAACGCCTGTGATATTTGGAAGATTTCCAAGATGCCTCCCTGATTTGGCCCGAATCGCTTGTGAATTGCAACTGGATTCGAATCAGCGCTCGGCCCACATCCTCTTTCCTCCCTGCATGATTGACACGTAGCCGTCGCATAGGTTGTCCTCGCTAACAGGGGCCTGATACCTTATGCAGAAGCCGACATTCGAGAAGGCGGTGCAGGTTTCGCAGCGGCCCGCCAGGAGGCATTCGGGGTGAACCGTCGGAGCTTTCCTTAGGCGAGGGGGACCCATTGGAATGGGAGATTCCCTTTCAGTAGTCACTGTTCCCGCACCGCTTCGAAGACATCTTGTAGGTGACGCCGGTGCTGCAGCGGGCTGGCTCCCGGCCCTTGTAAGATGGGCCATCGCTCCTCTGCTCCCGTTTGCTCATTCAACTGCAAGCAGTCGTAGGTCGCATATTAGATACTGGGGGGGTGAGGAGAACCTCCTCTGAGGGGAGGGAGTGAGCGAAACTGCGCCTCGCGGCGAACGGCAACTACTTCTTACTCGCTTCTTCCTCGTAAATCGAGTCGTACTTCTCTTTCTTGGGAACGATGCAAATGAACTCTGCATTGTCCTTCCCGGTGTTCTTGTACCAGTGCGGCGTGCCTGCGGGGATATAGACCGAGTCTCCAGCCTTAACGACGTGCATCTTGCCACCGATTCCAATCCTGTATCTGCCCTTGAGAACATACTGCTCGTGTTCGATGTCTGGGTGGTAGTGTTTGGGGATGCTACCGCCTGGCTTGATGGTGAACTTCCGCATTTCGAAGTTCGGAGCCCCGTCGTGCCTGTCAACCAGCCATTCAATCTCAGTCTTGACAGCCCTGTCGACCTTCTGCGGCTTTGCGGTCCCCTCGGGTTTGACCGACATATCAGGGTACCATTGGCGTCAGACCTGCTTTAAGAGAATCGCTCAGGGTTCATTCAACCGGGGTAAAGGCCCTTCCATACCTCTCTGTGAAGACGAGCTCTTCGAGCGGCTTCCTCGATTTTCTCCCCCTAATCTTCCTCACGGGATAGCCGAAACCGAGCACCGCGGCGGGTTTCAGCTCAGGTGGAATGTCGAAGTCACGGCGGAGGTCTGCCTCCTTGATGCCTGTGAAGAGTCTGGAGACTATTCCGAAGTTCCAAGCGGCCAGCTGCATGTCTTGGAGCACCCTGCCAGCGTCGATGGTCGATGCTGGGACCTTGGGGTCGATGTTTATGACGATGGCGAAGTCGGCGTCCCTCACCCAGGGGCCTGTGGTGCCATCCTGAGCCAGAGTAGCCAGGTTCTTCGGATCCTGCACCAGGATGAAACGCCAGTGCTGGGTGTTCATGGAGGAGCCGGTGAACCGTGCTGCTTGCAGGATCTTCGTCTTGATGGCGCCGTCGACATGCTTCTTGTCGAATTCGCGGACATCAAGCTTGGTCACTATTGCTTCATAGGTGTCCATGTGACGTTAGCTGCCATTTGTTAGTGATTAGGTTTACTGTCTAACGAGTGCAGACTTCAGGCGCTACCGGCTCTTGCCAGTATCTCGCGACGAAGTCGGCATGCCTCTCCGTGGAATGGGCACATTCCAGACGGATGCAGACCTACTGACATGTATCTGGTGAACCCGTCTGGAAAGATGGTGATAACTGTCCTGAACCTGTGGGATAGCTCCTTTGCGGCTAGGAAATTGGCTCCAGAGGAAACGCCTACGCAATATCCGAAGTTCTGGGCGAGGTACATCGAAGCTTTCATTGCGTCTTCGGTCGTGACGTGGATGATTTCGTGGATGTCTTTGCTTATTCTTCCCATTTCGTCGGTGACTATTGACGGTACGAAGCCATCGCCAATCCCTTCGATGCCGTGATGTCCGGCAGGACCGCCCTCCATGACTGGGGATTCTGCGGGCTCGACGGCTGCGACGTGGAGGCCGGGGTTGGTTTCCTTCAGAGCTCTGGCGACGCCCATTAGAGTCCCACCAGTCCCCACTCCGGCAACAAACGCGTCTGGAATGACCGAATCTGGGTTCAATTGGCTGATTATCTCCTGTCCCGTTGTTTTGTAGTGGCACTCGACGTTCAGCTGGTTCGAGAACTGGTCGGTGGTAAAGTAATGCTGCTCGCTCACCATACTGTCCCTGATTCTTATCGCTTCGATGAAACTCCCTTCGGAAGTGCAGAGAACGAGTTGCGCGCCGAAACCTCGTATGAGTTGTCTTCTCTCTTCGGTCATATCTTCGGGCATTATGATGACGACTTGGTACCCTTTCATCTTCCCGAAGTAGCTGAGAGAGATTCCGGTGTTTCCGCTCGTTGCTTCTACGATTGGCGTGCCCTTTCTCAGTAGGCCTCGGCGTTCACTTTCGTCGAGGATGTACTTCACCATGCGATCCTTGATGCTACCTGTTGGGCTGACGCATTCTAGCTTCGCGTAGATGCCATCGAGCCTTATCAGCGGAGTTTTTCCGACCTCAATCATCTTCTGGCGACCCATGGGCCATCCTGGCTATCCGAAGACGGCCGGGAAGAAGGCGGCCCCGGAGATGATTCCCAAGCTGATGACCATTCCAATTCCTCCTTGGTTTGCGAATTGGGACCTCTGCCCGTCCCAGAATACCCCGAAGCTCACCACCCCCATGATTGACCCAGCTATTGCCACAGGCCGCCAAATTCCAGGAAGCCAGGAAGCGAGCCCAATCGCAATCGCGGCTGTGATTATGCCGATACCAGCGAAAACCCAGAGGTATTCGGCCAGAATCTTGAGATGGGCCCCACCGATTGCCCCTCCAAGCAAAGCGGAGTTCCCCTTCCAGGCCCGAAAGACTTGAGGAAAACCTGGCCCTGAGAGGGACAACGCCCCGAAGATTAGGTACACGAGGCCATGAGAGCCGATCAAAAAGGCGACCAAATACTGGAGCCAGATTGTGGCCATTAGAGCTGGCAGTCCAGCTGCTTTTCTTAAGAAGAATGGGCGTTTCTCACTCGCGAGAATGACGGCGCCGTTGGGTTGGTGATGTTATTCCGGTCAGCCGCTTCGGACTACGTAGTCCCCGGTCTCAGAATCCCTGAGGTAAATCGCTCGCCAAGGGCAGGACTCCGCGGCACGCCTGAGCCTGTCGAGGTCGACGAGTTTCTCGTCCGCATCTGCGATGCCGAGGGGCTCGGCTCCTATCTGCTGCCTTTCCAGGGAGAAGTGCTCGGGGGCAAGCACTGCACAGAAGCCAGTTCCTAGGCAGAGGTCCTCCACAATACCGGCCTTCAGCTTCTTCCCTTCGACGGTCGTGATATCCACTTCGCCTCTCTTCTGGAGGTTGGCCTTCCTAATGTCTGGATTGCGGATTATGGTGTCAGAAATGGACTCCCCCGCTCTCTTCGCGTTGTTCAGCATTCTGTATGCCTTGTCACTCAGCTCGACATTCTGGGGCATGGCAGCGCCGCCGTGCGGTGATTCGATATTTATTCTTGCGAAATGCGCGCGGAACGTCAACGTCGTCCACCAAACTTAACAGCGAGGGAGGACTCTCGGCCCGCTATGGTAGAGTTCTCGAAGACGAAGTCGCTCTTTTCAGCGACGAACGTTCCCCCAGGAGGCACCTGTCTGTCTTCTTTCGTCGTCGCGTCAAGCGGGCAAGGCATACTGGTGGGGAAGATGACGCGGCCAGAAATTTGGATAGAGAGGTTCCTGGTCGGACCGAAATTTGCACCGATCTACGCGGGCAGCGGCAAGTACGTCCTTCCCGCAAGGCACCTGCACTGGTATGAGTCACCCCTAGGCGCCGCGCAAAGCGTCCTGAAGGATATGGTTGGGATAAGGGTCCCGAAAGGAAAGATCCTTCTGGTTGACGTACAATCGCATGTGTCAGGCGACGTAAACGACGAGAAGGAGCCCCCGCATTGGGACATCTGCTTTCTCTATCAAACCAAGATAGGGGAACAGGTTGCGGCGAAACTGACTAGACCCGAGTGGTTCAGCGAACTTTCGTTCAAGCCGCTCGGTAGCCTCGAGACCCAGGACTTCACGAGAGGCCATGGAGACGTCCTGGAAGCCGCGCGGATGCTCGGAAACGAAACATAAAGCGACCTGGGAGCAGGAGCAGAAGCTTCGGTCCTAGGCCCTTCATCACGCCTACAGGCTGGGCCTGTTGGAGCGACGTTCTCACAGATGGGAAATCTGTGCCCGCTTCAAATAAAGGGCGCAATGCTAGTTTCAGAGATGCCAGGATTGAGCGCTTGGAAGGCAGGTGCAATCGCCATACCCATTATTTTGCTGGTGATTTCGACTCTTTTTGGCATGTCGTATCTCCTCTCTGTCGCCCTCGGACTCCCCTCCTCTCTTGGCCTCCCGACAGTAGTGAGAGCTGGCGGGGGTGTTTTCATCGTGGCCGGGATTGCATTGATGGGTTGGGTCTTCAGCCACAGGAGGCCTGGGAGCGTTATAGTGTCCACTTACATCACTTTCACCAAGATCTTCTGGAGGGCGGAGCTGGCTGAGAAGGCAGGGAGGAACGAGCCGCTGATTGTAGACGGCCCGCAAAGGTATGTGAGGAGCCCGCTCTACCTCGGCGTAATAGTGATGGTTCTGGGATGGGCGATCCTGTCGAACGGCACCTTCGTCCTCGTAGCAACCTTTGTTTTGTTGATCTGGTTTGGTCTTGTGCTCATCCCGTTCGAGGAAAGAGAGTTGAGGGCCCTCTTCGGGAAGCAGTGGGAGAATTATACCGAAGTGACGCCGATGCTTGTGCCTTTTACAAAGCGGAAGAAGGAATCTACATCTTCGGGGTCTGCCGCGTCTTCCCCAGCCCGGCCGGAGCCAAGTTGAACTGGATGGTCTTGAGACGGGTCATTTCGTCGATGCTGTACCCCACGCCCTCCCTCCCAATTCCAGAATCCTTGTTCCCGCCAAATGGGAAATAGCCGACGCCATGTGCTGGTGCGTCGTTGACGGTTACCGAGCCCTCCTCGAGGGCCTTTGTAACTCTCCAAGCCGTGTAGAAACTGTTTGTGAAGACGCAGGAGTCCAGCCCGTATCTGGATTCGTTGGTCAGTTCGATGGCCTCGTTCAGGTTTTTCACCCTGATCACCGTGACTACGGGACCGAAGGTTTCTTCGGCAGCAATCCGCGCACCATGCGGCACATTATCCAAGATTGTCGGCTCGAAATAGCAGCCCTTGTGCTTGCCGCCGCGAACAAGCTTGCAGCCCTTGGAGATTGCGTCGTCCACCAGGGCCTGGACCCGTGCCGCCGCTTCCGGATTGATCAGAGGCCCCATGCTGTTGCTAGGCTTTCTGGGATCTCCCAGCTTCCAAGAGGACAGTTCTCTGACGAGAAGCTCCATGAATCGGTTGGCCACCGCTTCCTCGACAAACACCCTACTGATTGCGTCACATCGTTGACCTGAATACTTCAGACATCCTTCCAGGACCTTCTTCGATGCGAGCGCCAGCTCTGCGTCAGCTGCCACTATGGCTGCCCCTTTGCCACCAAGCTCCAGGTGCAGCTTCTTCATTCCCGCGAGCGAGGCAACGCGCTTCCCTACCCCTGTGCTCCCGGTGAGGGTGATCATCTTAATCTGGTCCCGGCTCACCAGCCGGTCTCCCACCATAGCCCCTTGGCCCGTGATCACGTTGACGGCACCGCCTGGGATTCCGGCCTTCTCAAGCACACGTGCAAGAAGTAGGGCCACGATGGGGTCGTCGCTTGAGGGCTTCACCACGACCGTGTTCCCAGCTACCAGTGCAGGAATCACCTTGGCGGCGACTGAGAATAGAGGGTAGTTGAATGGGGTTATGCACGCAATGGCACCCAGAGGCTCGTGGACAACGAGGGCGAACTTCGCCATGGTGTCCTCTGACCAGTCGCCGGGGATGTACTCCCCGAAGACGCTCCTCGCCTCCTCCATGGTCATCTTTACCCGATTGAGGGAGGCCATGACCTCGCCAGTGGCGCTGGTCCGCGTCTTTCCAGCTTCGAGCAGCAGCGTGTCCACGAAGTCTTCTTTGTTGTCCCTCATGATGTGCCGCGCCTTGTTCAGAATGTCTATCCTGTCGATCGCAGGTATGTCCCGCATTGACTTCCTCGCGCGGTCGGCCGCAGCCACGGCCTCGTCGACGTCTTGTACCGTTGCGGCTTGGACCTTCGCAATGACCGAGTTGTCGANATGACCGAGTTGTCGATGGGCGTGTCGACCTCGAACAAGCGATGGTCGCTTGATTCAACCCACCCCCCGCCGACGAATTGCTTGAAGATTGGGATGCCCTTCTTCCTAGTGTAGCAGGCTGAGAAGAGGTCTGAGAGGTCAAGCTTGGTCATTGGCTTCACGGGCACGTCAGAGTAATGACGTTGTATGAATAAAGTTGTTCCATGCTCTCTTTGAACTCATTGACTGGCGCCAGGACGGTCTCACCAATCAGTCAGGCGAAGACGTCGAGAGACTGAACCTGTGACTCCGGCTTCCACTCCGGCATGCGTTCCCTCGGTTCCATCCCATAATCTCTGACCAGTTTGGTCAGCCTGACGGTGAGCTCCTCCTGGCCTGCGAGCACTTCCTGAGTGGTTCTTCCCGCCACTGCCTCGAACATCCTCCGCGATTCTTCGTAGCCTGCAAACTTGAGGATGCCGAAAGAGACAGAGGACACGTCTGCGTTGCTCAGCTCTTGGAACAGCTCGTCGAGGTTCACCATCATGAAGCCGGGGATTACAGGCGCCAGTGAGACCCACGTGGGTATCCCCTCATCTGCTAGTTTTCTAAGGGTGTCAATTCTCCTGGGGAGGGGAGAGACCCCCGGCTCGAAACACCTGACGGGGACAGTAGTTATCGACATCCCGACACTCACCCATTCGAGCTTCCTTAGAACGTCCATGTCTCTGAGGACCAGCGGAGACCTCGTCAGGATGGAGACAGGAAACCTTCTCCGATCGAGGACTTTGAGGCATTCGCGGGTGATCTTGTATTTCGCTTCGATGGGCTGGTAGGGGTCCGAAGCGCTCGAGAGAAACACCTCGTCCTTCCTCAACCCCCTAAGTTCGCTGTCGAGCACTTTGGGAGCGTTAACCTTCGCGTCGACATACGTCCCCCATCTTCTCTCGTCGTGTGTGAGCGAAGGCGCGTAGCAGTAGACGCAGCCGTGGGTACAGCCCCTGTAGAGGTTGGCGGTGTAGCCGGTGGAGTTCCTGTATGCGAGCTCGTGGAGCAGGGTGTTGCACCTTATCTCCCTAACCGTAAGGGAAGAGGCCGGAGTGCGGGTTAGCTGCTGAGGTGTCTGAATTAGTGACTGGGACAAGGCGTCGCGTTAACGGGACCCCGTTCATACTAGCAGGGAGGTGTCCAGGCCTACACTGAGGGACAGTGTGCAGTGAAAGTGATAGATTTCCTAGTGCCTGCGAACCTTATGAGCAGGATGGTCTGCGTGTGGACAGTTGAAGATCGACCACTGCGATTTCCCTGATGACCTCCTGTATGACGTTGAACAGGGGACGTGGGCCATGCCCCATGCGAACATGGTCAGAGTGGGCATCACGAGCACCCTCTCCTGGTCCTTCGGTGTCTTTTCCTCGGTCGCCTTCCGCAATATTGGGACAATTCTGAGGAGGGGCCAGGTGGTGGGCACCATGGAGGGTTCGAGACACTTCGACGTCTTCCGTTCGCCTCTTTCGGGGATTCTGGCAGCGGTCAACCAGCGGATAGTAGAGGAACCAGGAGTCCTGAACAAGGACCCCTATGGGAACGGATGGTTCGCTGAGATACGAATCGAGAACCAGGGGGAGCTATCCTCCCTTCAGAAACTTCCGGATGTGGAACAGAGAATCGCCGAGATGTTGAAGGAGCGCAACGTGCATTGCTACGCTGAATTCCCTGACTTCCAGATGTTCGACATGGGCGTCGAGTGTCAGGCTGTGCTGGTCCAGCTAAACGATGTCATGAA